>WNFL01419924.1_pt1 | contig 14036 bp, 13 predicted proteins | sample 5400361 | NCBI WGS metagenome assembly WNFL01 (sample SAMN13153351, study PRJNA577476) | soil metagenome | isolation source: 40 cm soil on Douglas fir-dominated hillslope | place: USA:California | collected 2013-09-17
GGGCGCACGCTCGCTCTATTGAAAGTTCCTAGAGCCGTTGCGAAGGCTTTAGTTGCGGCTGTCGGCCTCGTCGCGGAGTTCACTTGCCGTATCACGGGCTACTCGGAACTTAGCGACGGCCCGTCCCTAATTTTCCGGATTGCCTACCACCCGCGGTTAGATACTGACGCGGAACGTAACTACTGGTACCGACGCTGGTTAGCGGACGGGTTGCAGGAATTCCCAAATGACATCCGTCAAGTTAAGCGGTTGCTCGGCATGGTGCACGCGATTCCATCGAGAAGGCTTGCTGCCGGGCCACTCGTGCTCAAGATGACTCACGGAAAAACCACGTACCCGCGTATGGTTTAGGCAATCGGTCCAGTCAATCTGTTTTCCCCATGCCGTGGATGTCGTGTTATGGCTCTTACATTGATCAAGCCGCGCCCAAGCGGTAACGTCCTCTTCAAGCGTGGGCAATGTCTCCTGGCCGTACCATTCTTTTTTGATAATGGGAGGCATCGACTTCCAGTCGGTCTGGGTGGGTTGTCCAAAGCCATCGTCTGTACCTATGGAGAGAAAAACGGAAAGTGGGTGGGCCAGTTGACGCGGCCGGCCAGGGCCGATCCAGCCGACAATGCCAACGCCAGCAATCTTTTCTGAGGCGGCTTGCGCAAAATTTGCGGCCATGTAACCGCCATTCGAAAATCCGACAACGAAAACACGGCGAGGATCAGCTTCATATCGCTGCAGAACATCATGGAGAAGCGCGAATAGAAAGGGCGTATCGACCGGGTGAACGACTCGCGGGTACTTGGGATTGGCGAGATAGGCATAGCGTGCCGCCATACCGTTTGTCCACCAAAATGAATCGTTGGTCGGAATCCTCCAGTAGCGTGTGAAATCGTCCGGGAGGCGTATCCCAGATGGACGTCCCGGATCAAAGGGCAGAGCCTGGGGAAAAGCGACAATAAATCCCTCCTTGTCTGCTTTCTCCGTCCAGCCAAAATCGTTTGCAGCAGACTGAGAGGATGCTCCGCGCCCGTGTAACATGATTAGTAGCGGCAGCTTGGTTATCGAATGGGTCTTGGGCGGGAGGTGCAAAAGATAGCTGCGTTCAAAACCGTCAATATGAATGGTTCTCGTTATGTCTCGCGGGCTTTCTGAACTGACAGATGTTGTCGGGCAAAGTGATGCGCTGGTCACAACAGACAGAACGAGCAAGAAGACCGAGGCACGCATACCTTCCTATACTACGAAGAAGCAGCCCGCTGTTCCAAATGCTGATGGGGCGGCACCTCATGCGGAGATCCTGGTGGGCGTCGCCGAAAGCATGCGGCAAATTTCACGGGCGGCCCACTCGGCTATGCGCAGATATTAGCGACTCTTGCGCAGCGTGCGCGCTTGGGGACCGCCGGTAAGGTCTGGAACTTCTTCGCCGAGGGCGGTGGCTAAATCAATTTGATGGTCCTGCTCCTGCATGAGGATCTGGCGAATCTGTTCCGCCATCGCGAATTCTCCGAGCGCTTCACACTGCCGGATGCGATCGCGGTAATTGCGAACGGTTTCGTTTTCATTATCGAGATCGAAGCGGAGCATCTCTTTCGCATCTTTCGACATGCGTACCGGCTTGGGCGTGACCGCTGGCATTTTGCCGAGATAGTCGATCTGCCGCGAAATGGTGAGGGCATGATCGAGCTCCTGCTTGGCGTGGATTTCGAGCTGGGCGGCGATGTCCATGTATTCCGCGCCGCTAAGAACCTGGGAATAGACCACATAAGAGATGATGGCTTGATATTCGCGGGAAAGGTCTTCGTTCAACAGCTCCCCGAAGCGATCGCGGGAAATTTCGGTTTCGTTTTCGTTTGTAGCGGGTTTGGGCTCAGCCATTTGATTTCTCCTTCGAACTGAAAGGCAGACTCTATTAGGACGCTTCGGGCGTCCGGATAGTTTTGAGATCGCGTCACTTCGACTGCCGTTCTATGCAAAGTTTTAGCTCCGCGGGCATCCCTGAAGTAGAAATAGCTGTTGCTACGGAGCCGGTTATTGCGGCAAGTTCAGTTGTCGCGACGCTTGAGGGCTTCTAGTTCTTCGAGAGTGCGCGGCCAGTCTGAGCCTAATAGGCGGGACAAGCTGCGATCCGCGAGAACTTTGCCACCGGTTTGACAGCGGGCACAGTAGTTCGTTTCGTTGTCGGCGTAGCGAATTCGCTGAATTTTCTGTCCGCACCTCGGGCACGGCTGGCCATAGCGGCCGTGAACGGTCATTTCCTTGCGAAAGGCGGTCACATTTTCGGGAAAGGCGGTTTTTGCTTCTGCGACCAGGCGGTCTACCCAGAGTTGGATGGTATCGGTCGTAGCAGTGAACAGCTTTTCCCAGTCGAGAGGCTTCAGCTTGTGCGTTTGCGTAATGGGCGAGAGTTGCGCCGCGTGCAAGATCTCATCGGAATAGGCATTTCCGATGCCGCTGAGGATGCGTGGGTCGGTGAGGGCCCTCTTGAGCGTGCGGTTTTCGGCAGTGAGTGCGTTTTGAAATGAGGCGAGATCGCTTGTGAAGATTTCGATTCCCCCCGGGTCGATGGAGCGTAAACCCTGTTCGCCGACGAGGAGATGAAGCGACGCGCGGTGCTTTGTGCCGGCTTCGGTGAGCACGAGAGAGCCGCCGGGAAAATCGAAGGCTGCCAAGCTGCGGCGGCCCGCGAGCTTTGCGCCTGAGGCTTTCCAGTGCAGCCGACCGGCAATCATCAAGTGCAGGACGAGCCAGAGGTCGCCTTCAAGGCCAATCGCGATACGCTTGCCGACTCGCCTGAGTTCGCGCACGAGGCGGCCCTCAACATCGCTGATTGGCGGTTGTGCGGTTCGAAGAAGAAAAGGACTTCCCAGGCGCACGCGCTTGAGGGGCTGCGAGACGATTCGCGGCTCGAGTGCGCTGATGTAGGCGGCGATATCTGGCAGCTCTGGCATGCCAATGAGCTTGCAGGTTGCACGGGCGTTTTTGCAACGTTGCAATTTATGGCGGAAAGAATGCTGCGGCTTAAGAAAAAAGACTGTGGAAAAAGGCCCGGATGCGGCTGATTACGGAGTTGCTCGCTGGAGGATTTTTCTGCTGCGGTTGCTGGGCTTGAGGCGAGGGCGTTGCGCGGGGTTGCGGAGCGGCCGGTGGCGCATTTTGCGCAACTACAGGAGCGTCTGTAACGGTTCCATGGAAAATCAGTGAGGGGCGAACGCGCGCGCGGCGCACGAGGATGATGAGCTGCGGATCGAAATTATCGGGCTGCACTTTTGCGGTTGCGTCGTAGGAGAGCGGCGGCATGAAGACCTGATAGACGGGTCCGTCTTTTGCCGCGGGTTTTGGCGCGGCTGGGGGAGCTTTCGCAGCTTCCTTGTTGGCTTTTTGCATCTCTTCGGGAGTTGGAAGGCGGCTGACTTCGGTTTGCGGTTGAGGCGGAGTCGCAGTTTTTGCGAGCTGGAGTTCGCAAGCACAGTGAGTGACGCCGCTGCGCAGGTTGTCGAGTTGACCGTTGGTGATAAGGACCTCGCCGTTCTGAGGAATGACGACACTTTGAGCGGCAAGCTGCTGCTCAACGCGGACGGCGCCACTGTCAGCGCGAATGCACATTGCGCCGGTTTGGTCGAAACCGACGAGCGTATCTTGCGGCGCGTCGCTTATCGCAAAGGGCTTGGCTTGAATTTGCGCAGTGTAGATGGTGAGAGCGGGCTGCTGGCCTTCGATGTGCGCGTGAATAATGCCGCTGTCTAGCGCGAGGGTGAGTAAATTGACGGATTTCAGAACGGAGAAGTGCGCGGGACCGCAAACGGCGATTTGGCCACCCTCCACGAGATCGATACGAGCCCGACCGGAGTTCACGTGGATGTCGCTGCCGCTGCGCAGGATTGTTCTGGTTCGGCCCTGCACGACTTCGATGTTCATGGGGCCCTGTACGGAGATGGCTTCGCCCTCGATGGCGCCGACAGTGTCGTAGGAAGGCTGGTCGGTGCGGGCGAGCGTGGGAATCAGCAGCGCAGCGCCTGCAAACAGAAGCGCGGTGGCCGCAAGTGCGGGGATTGCCTGCCGGACATTGCGATTTATCTTGAGAGTTAAACGCACCGTAATCGTTTATCGAAAGACGGGTTTAGATTTCACACCAAGCGCGTTTCATCGGGGCCCATATACTATACGCTGATGAGTATGCCCGACACAGCCACCGACGCGCCAAAAAAAGAGGCGCAGGAATCTGTCGGCGTTAATTACGACACACGCCTGCCGGAATTGCCGTGGTCGCGGCGCATACAGATTCCGGTGATTGCAGCGGCAGTGTACAGCGTGATTCGCTTGCTGGGACCGACGCTGTGCTATGAAGTACTTGGGTGGCAGCATGCGGAGGGCGTGTACGCCTCGGGGAAGCGGTGCATCTGGGCGTTCTGGCACCGCGTGATTATTCCGATCGTGTGGTGGCATCGGAATCACGGCACGGTGGTGATGAACACTACGGCGTTCGATGGGCAATGGACGCGCAAGGTGATCGAGTGGCTCGGATTCGGGACCGCGCAGGGGAGTTCGTCGCGCGGCGGGCTGCGCGGATTAGCGGTGATGGCGCGGCGATTGGAGGAGGGAGTCGACTGCGCCTTTACGATTGACGGGCCGCGGGGGCCGCGATATGTGGCGAAACCTGGTCCGGTGATGCTGGCGCGGAAGACGGGATGCCCGGTGATGGTGTTTCACATTGGAGTCGACCGCGGTAAGACGTTCACGAATACTTGGGATCATTTTTTGTTGCCGATGCCGTTTGCGCGCACGGTGATTTTGTTTGCCCCGCCGATTTATGTGCCGGGCGATGCGAATCAGGAGATGCTCGAGGCAAAACATGCGGAGATGCAAAGGGAACTGGAGCGGGTGAGGGATATTGCGGAAGGCTGGTTCGCGCTTGCGGAGAAGGATCGCGAGAGGTATCGGGCGGAATTCGGAGTGGGCGCCAAGGCGGCGGTCTAGTAGAGCCAATTCATCTCGTTGCGAGTAAAAAAATTGCGGCTAGGCGCCGGGGCGTTCGGCGAGCTTTACGGGCAGATCCATTTTTTTTGCGCCGCGGTAGACGGTCAGCGTGACGGTATCGCCGGGGCGCTTGCGATTCAGGATGATGTTGAGGTCGAAGGGGCTGGCGACTTTGTTGCCATCGACCGCAACGATGAGGTCGCCGCCTATTGCAATGCGCTGCATGCCGGCGCGCACGACGCGGTCACCCCCGTGAATGCCGGCCACGGCGGCTGGTCCGCCCTTCGTTGCAGATTCTACTAATAGACCTTCTTGCGCGGGAAGATCCAGAGCTTCAGCCAGCTGGCCGGCAACAGAAATCGTCTGCACACCCAGAAAAGCTTGATGAACGCGGCCGTCGGTCATCAGGTCGTGCGCGATGCGCTTGGCGCTGTTGATGGGAATGGCGAAGCCGATGCCCGCGGTAGTGCCGCTGGGCGTGTAGATCGCGGAGTTGATGCCGATGACCTCGCCGCGCGAATTGATCAGCGGGCCGCCGGAATTGCCGCGGTTGATGGCGGCGTCAGTCTGAATGGCTTCGTCGATGAAGGTGGTCTGGCTGGTTTGCACGGTGCGGCCGATGGCGCTGACTACGCCGGTGGTTAGCGTGCTTTGGAAGCCGAAGGGATTGCCGATGGCGAGAACTTTTTGGCCGACTTGCAATCCCGCGGAATCGCCTAGCGCGAGGGCGACGAGGTGCTTTCCTTTCGGCTCGATTTTGACTAGCGCGACATCATTGCGCTGATCGGCGCCGATGAATTTTGCGGGATAGCGCGACTGATCGCCCAGCACGACTTCGATGGATTGCGCTTCCTGCACGACGTGGAAATTGGTGAGGATGTAGCCTTTTTCGTCGATCACGAAACCGGAGCCGGCGCCTTCGACGGGAACGGGATCCATGAAGAAATCGTATTCGGTGGCTTTGGTCAAGATGTTGGCGACAGCCGGCGAAACCTGTCGATAGACGCGGACGTTGATGGCTTCTTCGTCCGTGAGAGCGGCATCGCGGGCGGCGACGTTAGCGGCGGAAACGTCTTTTCCGCCTCCTCCGCTGCGTTGCAGGGCTGCGACGCCGATGGGCTGACGCTGGCCCCAGCGTGCTCCGGCCCAGTAAGCGCCGGAAATAATTATTACGCAGGCGAGGAGCATGCGGGTGAGGCTAGCTTTGCGTTGAACGGTCATGGTTGCGGTCCTTTACCGAAGGTTGGGAATAGTATAAGGAAAATTCGGCCGCAGTTCATTGCGATGATGTTGATTTGTCGCACACCTTCAAGCGGTTCGTCGAAGCTCATCGGGTTGCTTCAGTTATGCTGGATTCTTGGCGCGGAGGCGCAGCTTCGACGCCAGGGCTTCTACCTGCTTGCGCGTGTCCTCCAATGAGCCGGAGCAGGCGATCTTTTCTGTGGCATAGCTGAGCTTTTCGGTCATCGGGAGCTGCGCGGCGATGCGGTGACGAGCGTCTTGGTCGCTGAGTCCGCGGGCGCGGAGGCGCTCGAGTTGCTGCTCGGGGCGGCACCAGGTGACTACCAGGCCATCGAGATTTTTATGATAGCCGGCTTCGACGAGCAGCGCGGCTTCAACGAAGGCGGCGTCGCGAGTGCCGTCACTTGCCCATTCCGCAAATTGCTGATGAATGGCGACTTCGACGCGAGGGTGAAGGATCGCGTTGAGGCGAGCGAGTTCGGCGGCATCGCCAAATACTATGGACGCGAGTTTTGCGCGGTTTACGCGACCGTCGTCGTCGAGAACGGAGCGGCCGAATTCGCGAACGACTTCATCGTAAGCGGGCTGGCCGGGCTCGATGAGTTTGTGGGCAAGGGAATCGGCGTCGAGCACATCGAAGCGCAATTCGCGAAGCATAGTTGCGACGGCGGTTTTGCCTGTTGCGATGCCTCCGGTAAGGCCGAGGCGGAGCATTGTGTGCGTCACCGTGCGCCGGCGGTGGACTGCACGTTTTCGGTTTTAGATGAGACGTTGCTGCGGCGGAGGCGCGCGGCCTTAACTGTGTTGCTCATGAGCATAGTGATGGTCATGGGGCCGACGCCGCCAGGAACTGGAGTGAGCGCACCGGCAGTGTTGACGGCGTCGGGATGCACGTCGCCAATGAGAACGGAACCCTTCTCGCGAAACTTTTGCAGGCGCGGCGGAAAATTGCGCAGCAGGGACTCTGCTTCTTCTGCGTCAGTGACTTTGTTTGTGCCGACGTCGATAACTGCAGCGCCCGGACGAATCCAATCGGCTCGCACATAGCCAGCTTTGCCCATGGCCGCGACGATGATATCCGCGCCGCGAATGACGCCGGCGAGATCACGCGTTTTAGAGTGGCAGATCGTGACGGTCGCGTTGGCGTGCATCAGCAGCAGCGCCATCGGCTTGCCGACAATGTCGCTGCGGCCGACGACGACGGCGTTCGCGCCTTCGATGGGAATATTGTTGCGGCGCAAGATCTCCATACAGCCTGCGGGTGTGCAGGCCACCAGCCCAGGGCGGCCGCTGACCAGACGACCAAGGTTGACGGGGTGAAAGCCGTCCACGTCTTTTGCCGGATCAACAGCTTCGAGAACGCGCTTAGTGTCGACCTGGGAAGGGAGGGGAAGCTGGATAAGGATGCCGTCCACCGCATTGTCATTATTTAGGTCGTGAACGAGGCGCAGCATTTGATCAGTGCTTGTGGAGGCGGGGGGCGTGTGCATCCAACTGGCGATCCCGAGCTGCTCGCAAGCGGCAATTTTGGATTTTACGTAGAGCTGCGAGGCGGGATTGTCGCCGACGAGCACCGCGGCCAGACCCGGGCGAATGCCTTCCGTGGCCAAGTGGGCGATTTCACCTTTCAGTTCAGCGAAAATTTCGTAGCGGATCTTCGTTCCGTCGAGAACGCGTGCGGTCATTGCTGCTCACTTTCGTTTTCAAGCAGTGAAAAATCAAGAATAACACACGGAACTATCAAATATTTTGACCTCATCATTTGCGCATATCAACGCGACGCATTCTTTGCGTTGGACCTGGATTGATGGCTATGCGAGATTCGCGATGTAGAGTTCGCGATTTCTTTGCAGCAACGTGCCATGAGAACCCGGGGTCTTTGGCACGCGGTCCGGTCAAATAACGCGCTGTTTGCCGCCTGACCATTCGGTCTGAAACGGATTCAGCACAACGCGAGGCGCAAGAGGTCCGCGCCTACTTCAATGATAGCGAGGAATCTGAAATGGCAAACCTGGGTGGTAAAGCGATTTATCGAACGATTTTAACGAGGATGTTAGCTTGGGGAGCGCTGGCATTTTGCGTGAGTCCGAGCCCTGCCTTGGCGCAAAACAGTATCGCCGGCAACTTCACGCTTAAGGAGAATGCGCGGTTCGGAAACACGCTCCTCGCAGCCGGGCCCTACAAGTTTTCCATCGAACCGATCGGCACTATACAGTCGATCCACTCCATTGAACAAGGTGCGGGGCATCTGGTGCTAGTGGTGATAAAGCCTGAGAAATCCGGTCCGATTGCGAGCATCTTTGCAATGGCGTCGCCGAGCGACCGTACGCGCGAGGCAAGCGAATTGATTCTTGAGTCTGAAAGAACGGGTACGTTGGTGCAAACCATGTACCTCGAAAAGGAAGGGCTAGTGGTGGACTTTCGGTGGTCGAGCCCAAAGACTAAAGACCAGGTAATCGCTCAGCAAAGAGTTCCAATGCAAACTGCGATCGTCGGGGTCGTAGGAAAGTAGCAAAACCGAGGGTCGCGGAATGCGGGCGGGCCATCTTTTTTGGTCCGCCCCTTTTTTATTTGCTGATCAGAGCGGTTCGCTCGGCGGTTGCGGATGAAACACCCCTTGACAACTCACAGCTTTGTATCCGCCTGATGCTCTGCTAGCATCCTGCTTAATTTCCGTGAGGAGGTCGTATGGCAATCGTAAGGCGGGTCGGGCCAGGTTCGGCTTTCAAGGTGGGCCTTGTTCTCTACGCACTGATAGGCCTTGTGCTGGGGATATGCATGGCGTTCGTTTCCATGGTTGCTGGGACGCTCGGCTCTATGGGCCAATCGGCTGCGCCGGGTGCGCGGCTTTTTGGTTTTTTTCCCTTGATTTATGGTCTGATCGGCGGAGTCTTCGGAGCCATTGGCGCAGCCATTTATAATCTGGCTGCCGGCTGGGTTGGCGGCCTCGAGGTCGACATCAACTGAGACTGTTCGCCGGGTGCAATGCAAATTTCATACCCGGTCGTTTGACCTGGCAGGTTCATTACATTTGCTGAAGAAGCGCGATCCCGCCGCTAATCGGCGGCAGCGTTTTGGGACTTCGTGGGGTCAATTTCTATACGACCTTTAAAGTGTGCGCCGTCCTCGATGCTAATCCGTGCTGTAGAGATGTCCCCAATGACGGAACCATCGGTCTTGACGTCGACGCGGTCACGAGCGTGAACATTGCCGACCACTTTCCCGTAAACGACAACTTCTCGCGCGTGAATCTCGGAAGTGAGTTGGGCGGCGGGCCCAACGGTGAGCCCATGGCCGCGCAAGGAAATGGGGCCATCAACTCTTCCGTCAATCTGCAAATCCTCAGTGCCGGTAATATGCCCCTTAATTTGCAAGCTGGAACCGAGGCGCGCGGACCCGCGAGCCGGGCTACTGCCGAGCGCAGGTGTAGGTGGGTTACTGAAAGCGACGACCGAGGGTTTTGCTGCTTGAGTCGGTGGAATTGACGATTCAGTTTGGGGCTGCTGTTTGGTCCACATAGTTTTCTCCCTTAGCGGATGAAATTGGATTCCGCTCCGGGTTGGGAGGAGCAGCGTGGATTCAATCTAGGCGCGTGGGGCGAGGCGCCGCAATGCCGAAGTCACGTTGAATTGCTCAGGTCGAAACTGGCCGTACGGACAGGAGCGGCGCAGGGAATTCGGCGAGCCGTGGTCTCACGAGCGAAGACAGAGACGAGCGAAGAGTACAGGGCGGGTCTAACCCTGCCGTGTACTTTTGTGCGTTTAGCAGATGTCGTACTGCTCCCAGTGCAATGTGGCGTCGGACTGGATGATAACGTGTTTGTGCGTGGTCTGTTCGAGTTCGTCGATCAGCATGGATTCGCGCGTTTTTAGCGCCTTCGCGATTTCCGGATGCACACGCAAGGTCAGGTTTGGCGTCTCGTTGTCGGCAGTAGCAGTGGCCATCTTGCGCGCTTCCGCTTGAATTTCGTAGCAGAGCGTGGGGATGGACTTCACCATGCCGGAGCCGGTGCAATACGGGCAAGGCTGGCAGAGAACGCGCTCGAGAGCTTGCTTGGTGCGCTTGCGCGTGATGCAGACGAGGCCGAATTCGTTGAAAGACAGCGCCTTGGATGGAGCTTTGTCCTGCTCGAGGGCTTGCTGCAGCGCGCCTAAAACTTTTTCGCGGTTGCGGCGCTCTTCCATGTCAATGAAGTCCACCACGATGATGCCGCCGAGGTCGCGCAGGCGAATCTGGCGGACGATTTCCTTCACGGCTTCGAGGTTGGTCTTGACGATGGTGTCCTCGAGTCGCGTGGAGCCCTTGCCGACGAATTTGCCGGTATTAACGTCAATGGCCACGAGCGCCTCGGTGTGGTTAATGACGATGTAGCCCCCGGATTTGAGCCAAACTTTGGCGCGCAAGGCTTTGTCGAGCTCGTGCTGAATGCCGAATTCCTCGAAGATCGGCGTTTCCTTGCTGTAGAGCTTGACGCGATTGACGAGCTTAGGTTGAAAGCGGCTGACGAATTCGACGACTTTGCCGTATTCCTCTTCGCTGTCAATCCAGATGGCGCTGAAATCGTCGCTGACATAATCGCGAAGGATGCGTTCGACGAGATTTAGATCGCGGTGCAGTAGCGCTGGAGACTTGCGCTGCTCGCTGCGCTCCTTGATTTCGTTCCAGGTCTTGCCGAGGAACTCGATGTCCGTGCGGATCTCTTCGTCGGAGGCGCCGCCAGCCGCGGTTCGAACGATGAAGCCGCCAGGATAGGCGCCGCGCGCTTCACCGACTAAACGGCGCAAGCGCGAGCGATTTTCGGCGGCAGCGATTTTGCGCGAAACGCCGATGTGGTCAATCGTTGGCATGTAGACCAGGAAACGGCCGGGAAGCGCGACGTGGCTCGTGATACGTGCGCCCTTTTTGCCGAGCGGCTCTTTGGCGATTTGGATGACGATGTCCTGGCCCGCCTTCAGCATTTCGGAAATGAGCTGAGGACGGCGTGAAGGTCCGGAGTGCCCGCCGTGATGACGATGTGGGCCGCCTGGGCCGCGGCGTTCGAATCGAGGACCGCCGCCAGGACGCCCGCCACGGCGATTATCGGGTCGACCGCCACCACGAGTGTCGCTGCCACGGTTGTCACGACCGCGGTTGTCGCGATCGCGTCCGCCACTGCGGTAAGGCCGCTGGAAACGGGCCCGCGGGTTCCCGCCAATGCGCGCGGAATCGCGCGGGAAATCCTGGCGAGGCTCGGGTGCACCGGAGCGCGGGGCGCGTGTTTCACCTGGAAGCAGGATAGCGTCGTCTTCGATACTGGCGGACGCGGGCGCAGATTCGCTTCCGGTGGCCTCGATGCGTTCGCGGCCGGTCTCTTCGTGGATTTCTGGCTCGCCGATAGCAGCGGCGTGTAGTGCGCTTTCGTGCGCTGCATCCGCTTCCGCTTCGCGGAGCGCATGAGAGTCAAGAGCGCGAGTCTCGATATCCTGGATCTCTTCTGCGCCCACATCCTGAGACTCGGCTTCCGCTTCGCTGGCGTGAATCTCTTCGTGTTCTTCAGCTTGGTCCTCGGCGTGGGTTCCTTCCTCTTCCTCTTCCTCTTCTTCTTCTGTCTCTTCGAAGGTAGCACCGCCCACGAGTGTGTCGGCTGAAGCGTAAGCTTGTGTTTCTTCGTGCTTGGCTTCGATCAGGCTGGAAGAGATTACCGCAACGTCTTCTTCGCTAAGGGGAGCGTCGCTGCGCGCGGGTTCTTGCTCGACCGTTTCAGACGCGGCGGACAGCGCCTGCGGTTCTGCGACTATCGTGTCGTCAGAAGAGGGCGATTCTGTCGATGCCTCGGCTTCGTTGCCCGTTTCCGCAAGCAGCCAGCGCGGCAGTCCGCCCGAAGAGCGACGCGGGAGGTTCCCACCGGAAGGCACCCCGCCAGATTGAATATTGCTGCGGGAGGATATTGAGTCCCCGAGATCCGGTTGCGGTTCGTGAATCTCCGACTCGATGATTGCGGGCGCGGGAGCTGCGGCAGCCGGTTTGTTTCGATACTTAGCGAGGGACTCGCCCGGCAGCACGATATCGTCTTCCCCGGAACTCGGCGGAGCCGCAGGCGGACTGAAACGCGAGCCTTCGGGGCGGCGCTGGTCGCGCGGTTCGAAACTGCGGCCTTGCTGGCCGCGCGAGTCGTAGCTACCGCGGGGATCGTGCGGGCGCTGCTCCCCTTGCGGAGACTGCGGGGACGCATATTTAGAGGGAGGAAGATTGCGGCCGCCTTGCGGGCGTCCACCGCGTCGGCGTCCACCGCGCCTGCCCCAGCGTCCTCCACGCCCGCGATCGCCACCGCGGTCCCCGCGGAAATCTTGTCCGCCTCGATCATTGCGGTCGCTGCCGCCTGGACGAGAGTATTTCTGCGTGGGATTGTACTGGCCAAAATTTTGCGGAGCTGAGGCGTTCGACTCCGGCTGGCGCTCTTCCGGCTCGCTATGCGCCGCACGATTTTCATCGGCCTCGGTTTCCCCCTGAGCTTCCATTGCCGCAGAGCCATTGTGTTCGTGCTCATGCGTGAAATCAGCATGCATGGGCTCTTCATGGGGAATGGCTTGCTGCGCAGCGTCGTCAGCGCTTAGCGGAGCGGCCTCATCGGAGCTGTGCGCGTTGGCGAGAGACTCGCCCGGCAACGCCTCGACGAGCGCTGCTGCCGGCGGAATCGCCGAGACTTGCGGCCCGTGGCTATGACCGTGGTCGTGATCGTAGTCTTCGAGGTTTTCGAAGACGTCACTGACGTAAAGGAAGGCGTCGCCGTCCAGTCCGATATCCACGAACGCCGACTGCATGCCCGGAAGCACCCGGGTGACTCGTCCCTTGTAGATGCTGCCCACCAGCGCGAACTCTTTTTCGCGTTCGATGTAAATCTCGACTAACTGACCTTCTTCGAGAATCGCGACCCGGCGTTCGTGGGAGGCCGCGGAGATAACCAATTCTTTCGACATGAAAACTCCTTGGGACGCATGGCCGCGAGCTCTTGCCCGAGGTGGGTCCGGAATAGCGGCGCCTTCCCCGAACGAACGGGGGCACACGTCTGCGACACCTGTAGAGAGGCGGCGCGGTGTTCGAATGCGGAGGGGCGGTCCCCGGCTGTGCCGGGATTGCCGACTACGACGTGCGTCCTCTGGCGTTCGAGGCTACTGCTATTGCGGGTGACCGGTTGCCGGGAATCTCCCGGGCAAGCGGCGGACGATGCTGTCCTCACTCTTTCAATCCTAATTATTCGACCCGGCGCGGCTTTCTATCCTGCAGCCAAGCATTCGGGACTGGCGGCTCGCCTAGTTGACGAAGCGGCGAATGCGCACGTTCATCACCAAGCCAATCGCCAGGAACACAAACAATGTGGCCGAGCCCCCGTAGCTCATCAGCGGCAACGGGATGCCGGTAACCGGCATATAGCCGATCACCATGGCCACATTCACCAAAACATGGAAACCAAGCGCTGCGGCTACGCCCATGACCAGAAACATACCCGCGCGGTCTTTCGCGCGCTGGGCATTCTGCACTAGTCGTAGCAGCAGAGCCATGTACAGCCCTAAGGCAAGAAGCACGCCTTTGAATCCCTGCTCTTCAGCCCACGCCGACATAATAAAGTCGGAATAACGTACGGGGATGTAGCCCAGTTGATTCTGACTGCCCTTGCCAAATCCTTTTCCCCAGAAGCCGCCGGAGCCCACGGCAATTTCCGATTGCAGCAACTGATAGCCGGAACCTTTTGCGTCTTCTTCCGGGTGCAGGAAGGAAGTGATTCGTTCCCGTTGGTACGGTTTCAGAATGTGCCGGCTGACCGGCGGGTAGAAAACACTTCCAATCAA
>WNFL01275179.1_pt3 | contig 14034 bp, 14 predicted proteins | sample 5400361 | NCBI WGS metagenome assembly WNFL01 (sample SAMN13153351, study PRJNA577476) | soil metagenome | isolation source: 40 cm soil on Douglas fir-dominated hillslope | place: USA:California | collected 2013-09-17
CAGGCGGCTGTCGCGGCCAAAGTCCAGGGCAATGTCGCTGACGACGTGCCCCGGCCTGGGGGTCATCACCAGCACACGCCGGGAGAGATAGCTGCTTTCGCCGACACTGTGCGTGACGAAGAGAATGGTGAGGCCATCCTCGCGCCATAGCTTCAGCAGATCATCACCCAGCGCGTTGCGGGTGATTTCGTCCAGGGCGGCGAACGGTTCGTCCAGCAACAGAAGCTGGGGCCGTGCGACCAGCGCGCGTGCGATCGACACCCGCATCTTCATGCCGCCGGACAGTTCGCGGGGATAGGCGCGTTCAAATCCCGCCAGGCCGACACGCGCCAGCGCCGCGGCCGCGCGGTCGTTGGCCTCGCGGCGCGGGATGTTTTTCAAATCCAGCGGCAGGCGCGCATTGGTCAAGGCGTCCGCCCAGGGCATCAGGGTCGGTTCCTGGAACACAAAGCCGATCTCGGGTTTGCCGCCGGGATAGAGGACGCTGCCTGCATCCGGCGCCAGCAAGCCGGCCGCCAGGCGAAGCGCGGTGGACTTGCCGCAACCGCTGGGTCCCAACAGCGCCACGAACTCGCCTGCGGCAACATCCAAGGACAGATCTTTCAGCGCTTGCGTGCCGGTTGCGAAGCGCTTGGCGACCCCCGACAGCGCGATCATTGATACTTCTGCAAAGTGGCGCGCACGAAGCTGAGATCGTAGGCCTTTTTGAAATCCAATCCTTTGGGATACAGCCCTTCCGACGCCATGGTGTCGTAAAAGCGTTTCCACTGCGCGTCGGTCATGCTGCCCAGGCCGAAGGCGCGGCCGTCGCCGCTGATCAGCATTTCATAGCGCTTCATCTTGTCCAGCGCCTGGGCCAGGATGGCATCGGTCATGTCGGGATTGGCGCGCTTGATCAGCACGTTTCCTTTTGCGGGATTCTGCAAATAGTGCAGCCAGCCGTCACGGGTGGCGTCAACGAACAACTGCACCGCCTTGCGGTTGGCGTCGATCCATTTCTGCGGCACCAGCACCATGTTGGCGTAGCCCGGATAACCGTAATCGGAGAGCAGGAATATCTTGGGCGTGAAGTGCGCCTGTTGCTGGATGGTGAAGGGCTCACTGGTGAGATAGCCCTCCTGGATGGCATTGGGGTCCTGGATGAAAGGCGCCAGATTGTAAGTGTAGCGGCGGATCTGCTTGTCGCTGAAACCGAACTTCGCCTTAAGCCAGGGCCAGAAGGCGCTCATGGTGGCCGCGGAAATCAGCACCGGCTTGCCGCGCATGTCGGCCAGGCTGTTGATGTCGCGGCGCGGATGCGAAATCAGCACCTGCGGATCTTTCTGGAAGATCGCCATCACCGCCCGCAGCGGCACGCCGGTCTTGACCATGTTGAGGGAGATGAAGCTGTTGGAGCCCATGCCGAAATCGGCCGCCCCGCCCGCCAGCAGTTGCGGCACATTCACATCGGGGCCGCCCTGGATGATCTTCACTTCCAGGCCGCGCTTGGCATAAAGGCCGTCCGCCAGCGCCTGATAAAAGCCGCCATGCTCGGCCTGCGCCTTCCAGTCGGTGACAAAGCGGATGGTGGTGGCTGCCGATGCGGGCTTCACAAGCGCGGCAAGTGTGGCAGAGGCAAGACCAGAGGAAAGAAAAGCGCGGCGGATCATGGCCGCCTTATAGCAGAATTTTGAAACCGATTTGGAAAGTCGTCAATCGGCGCTTCGCCGAAGCTCAGCGCGTTCGGTACTCAAATCGGTCCTTGAGGAGCGTCCGCCGCCAGGCGGCGAAATGGTCCAGTGGACCATTTCGAGCGACGAGCACCGATTTGCCCGGCAAAGCCGGTCGTACCTCACCGCTCCGAGTCCCCCCGGCGAGACGGCGGTGGCGCCTTGTCACCCTCATCATCATTGTCACTGCCGAACAGCCAATCCAGCAAGCCGCGATGGCGGCGCTCCGCGCGCTGCGGTTGTGCTTCTTCCGGCGGCAGGTTGGGAAGATGGCTCAGGCTCTCGTCATCGTGGCCGTCCCAGGTCGCACCCGCACCCGCTATCTGCGCCAGGGCTTCCGGCGGCGGCCGCTCCGACTTGTCCAGGGATTTCAGAGGCAGGCCATGTTCGGCGGCCAGCATGGCGTCGCGCCAGATATAGGCGGGGAATGTGCCGTCGGTGACGCCGCGCGTGGGCGAGGCATCGTCATTGCCCACCCAGGCGGCAGCGACATAATCGGTGGTGAAACCGACAAACCAGGCGTCATGGGAATCCTGGGTGGTGCCGGTCTTGCCGGCCGCCTCGCGTCCGTGCAGCGAGGCATAACCGCCGGTGCCGCTGACCACCACGGCATACAGCATGGCGGTGAGATCGCGATCCACGCTCTCATCGATCACACGTGACGGCGGCGGCGATTGGCGCCGATACACGGGCCTGTCCCCGATATCCACTTCGGTGACCATATAAGGCCGGACCCGATAGCCGCCATTGGCGAAGACGGCATAGGCCGCAGTCAATTCCAGCGGCGTCACTTCGTTGGTGCCCAGCGCCAAAGAGGCATTGGCTTGCAGCGGGGAGGTGATGCCGACTCGCTTGGCGGCGGCCACGACATTGTCGACTCCCACTTCCTGCGCCAGATTGACGGTGATGGTATTGACGCTGTGGGCCAGGGCGTCTGCCAGGGTGAGGGTGCCATAATATTTGCCGCCGAAATTGGCGGGCTTGTAGCCGCCAATGTCCACGGCTTCATCATCGCGCGTTTCCCAGGGCGTGATGCCGGCTTCCAGCGCTGCAAGATAGACGAAGGGCTTGAAGGCCGAGCCCGGCTGGCGGTGTGCCTGGGTGGCGCGATTGAAGACGGAGTCCCGATAGTCCACGCCGCCGATCAGGGCGCTGACCGCCCCGTCGGGCTTCATCATCACCACCGCGGCTTCACTGGTGCGGGTCTTCTTGCCGTATTTGGTGATGGTGCGCAGCGCCGCCAGCCGCGCCGCTTCCTGCACCTTCGGTTCCAGGGTCGTATGGACGATCATATCGGCGCTGGGTGCGACGCCGTTCACCGTCGCCATCCTGGTGGCCTCGTCGGCGGCGGTATCCAGGAAATAGTTGCGCGCATCCACAACGGCGCGATCGATGATTGCCGCGGGTTGCGCGCGGGCCGCCGCCGCATCCGCTTCGCTGATGGCGCCATACTCCACCATAGAGTCCAGCACCAGGCTGGCTCGCTGCTGCGCGCGTAGCAGGTCGCGGCGGGGCGAGAATACCGAGGGCGCCCGCGTCAAGGTCGCCAGCATCGCGGCCTGGGCCAGGGTCAGATGCCGCGCGCTGATGCCGAAATAGACGCGCGCCGCGCCGTCAACCCCATAAGCGCCGCTGCCCAGATAGATGCGGTTGAGATAGAGCTGCAGGATCTGCTGCTTGCTGAGGGTCTTTTCCAATCCCGCAGCGTTGATCAGCTCGGCCAGCTTGCGCGACATGGTGCGCTGCTGGTTGGTGTAGACGATCTTCGCCGTCTGCTGGCTGATGGTGGAGCCGCCGGCCACCCAGCGCCGCGCCCGCAGGTCGAGCATCAAGGCCCGCCCCAGTCCCAGAGGATCGATGCCATTGTGGGAATAGAAACGCCGGTCTTCCATGGCGATGAAGGCGGCGGGAAGATAGGTCGGCATCTCCGCCAGTTTCAGCCGTTCACCCACGACGGCGCCGCGATGGCCGACGTCCGTGCCAGTCACGTCGAGGAAGGTGAAAGCCAGCGGCCGGTTGACGGCATACAAATCCACCGCGGGGTCGAGTTTGGGCGCGAACAGCCCCAGCATCAGGGGCGTGAGATAGAGCAGCGCCAGCGGCACGGCGATCGCGGCCATGGCGATGGCGAAAGCCGGAGCGAAGGGTTCTCCCATCCGCGCCAGCCTGCGCCACTCGCCGCTATCCAGGGGGTTTGGGCGCTCGGACATCGCGCGGATAGCTGACCGATATTTGCGGCGGTTTCAAGGTGACCCGCGGCGTGCCAAGCTCAGATCATGTGGGACGGCATACCGGGGCGGGACTGCGGCAGTTGCACCGTCTGTTGCGTCTTTCCCAGCATTAACAAGCCGGAAATCCAGAAACTGTCCGGCGCCCGCTGCCGCCATTGCACAAGCGGCGGCTGCGGCATCTATGAGACCCGTCCCCCGGTCTGCCGCAGCTACTACTGCGCCTGGCGCACGGTGGACATTTTCAGCGACGACTGGCGGCCGGACAAGTCCGGCGTGCTGGCCTATGTCGAGACCGAAGGCATTTCGGACTCCTTCGATCTGTCCACCGGCATCGGATTGATGCTGGTGGGCAATCCGCTCAAGATCGTAAGGCAGAAAACCTTCCAGGATTTCGTGGCGACGGGGGTGATGAACTCGGTGCCGCTGTTTCTGTCCCTGCCGGGCCCGCGCGGATATCAGGCGGCGACACTGTCGCTGAACACCGAGCAGATGGTGGACGCCATCGCGCGCGGCACCGTCAAGGATGCGCTGGAGGCGGCGCTGAAGATCTTGCGCGGCTGGGATTTCCGGCCCGCCCTTATCACCCATGCGGGAAACGACGTCAGCAGCGCGGACGTGGACGAATAAAGAAGCCCGCGTCTTGCGACGCGGGCTTCACTTGACGCTTGGGGCCCTGTGGGGAGGGGCATACCACGGGCCTTACGCCCCAAGATTTTTGTTAGAGGATGCGGACGAACGCGCCGCTGTAAGGATCCACTTGCACCAGGACGATGCGGCCAAAGCGGTCATGGCTGCGCACGACATAACGGCCATGGACAAAATAGGGATCGCCGATCATGCGGTAGCGATGAAAGCGCAGGGTCTCGGCAACGCGCATCCGGTTCACGAAGGCGCGATGCTCGAACCGCTCATGGCGCTCCCAGGCGCGGTCGCGCCAGCCATCATGGGTGCGATTATGGTCCCAGGACTGGGCAGAGGCGGCGCCGATGCCCGTGGCGGAAAGAACCGCCAAAGACGCTGCCGCCAGAATTGTTTTCATGCTAGACATGGCGATCTCCTTAAAATGCGTTTGGGCGGCCTATTTTGCGAAACTCACGCCGTCCATGAGGCGTACCGTACGGATGCCTGACTGAACCGGGTCTGGACGCGATGTTCATTCGGGGTTCATGTGCCAGGACATACAAAAGCCCCATGCGTACCGGTATTTTTTCCTGGATTTTCCTGGGCCTTTTCGCCCTGCTGACCGCGGTCCCCACAGGCCCCGTGCTGGCGCAGCCTTATGGTCCGCCGCCCGATCGCGATGGTTCCAGGGTTGGCCCCGGAGATGGCGTTCAGCCGCTTGACCGGCTCCTGCCCGGCATCCGTCGGCAGCATCCAGGAGATTTTTATGACGCGGAGGGTCCCACCTATGGCCCCTCGGGCGACCCGCATTATCACCTGAAATGGATGACGCCCGACGGCCGCGTCATCTGGTATGACGCGGATGCACGCAGCGGCCGGGTGCTGCGCTCGTCGCCCGGGCGCGACAGTTTCGACAATCACCGCTTTGAAGATCGCCCGGGTGGCGGTTATGGCCAACCCTATATGGGCCGCTATCCGCCCTATACCGCCGAACCTTATGACCGCGACTCTGGCCGCCAGCGCAATTTCGGACCCGGTCCCGGCTATGCTAGGCCGTATCGTGACTGGGGCGGGGATCGCGGCGGCGATCGTGGTGATAGCCGGGGCGGCGGACGCTGGAGGCATTAGGGCATGCGCATTCTTCTGGTGGAAGACGACAAGGACCTGCAGCGGCTTTTGAAAAAGGCGCTGGCCGATGCCGGCTATGTGGTGGACTCGGCGCTGGACGGCGAGGAAGGCCATTTTCTGGGCGATACCGAACCTTACGACGCGGTGATTCTCGATCTTGGCCTGCCCAAGATGGATGGCGTCACCGTGCTGGAGAAATGGCGCCGCAGCGGCAAGACCATGCCTGTGCTGATCCTCACCGCCCGCGACCGCTGGAGCGACAAGGTCGCGGGTTTTGACGCCGGCGCCGACGATTATCTGGCCAAGCCCTTTTACACCGAGGAATTGCTGGCGCGGTTGCGCGCGCTGCTGCGGCGCGCCGCCGGCATCGCCACGGCCGACATCGAGATCGGCAAGCTCAGGATAGACACCCGCGCCAGCCGCGTCACCTTCGACGGCAATCCGGTGAAGCTCACCAGCCAGGAATACCGGCTGCTCGCCTATCTCGCCCATCATCGCGGCAAGGTGGTGTCGCGCACCGAACTGGTGGAGCATCTCTACGACCAGGATTTCGACCGCGACTCCAATACGATCGAGGTTTTTATCGGCCGCCTGCGCAAGAAGCTGGACGCGGGCCTTATTCAAACGGTGCGCGGGCTTGGCTATTCGCTGGAAGATCCCAAACTGGGCGGCCCGTCGGCTGAGGCTTGAGTCCCTATCGTCCCGCCTGATCGCGGCGGCGGCGATATGGACCATGCTGGGGCTGGTGGTGGGCGGCGCCGTGCTGTCCAACGCCTTTCGCATGGCGGCCCAGAACAGCTTCGATGCCGCGCTTCAGGCCGACATGGACGGGTTGATCGCCGCCGCCGAGCCCGACCCCAATGGCGGGGTGATGCTGGCCGACCGCTTCCTCAATCACAATTTCGACCGCGTCTATTCCGGCCTTTATTACCAGATCAAGGTGGGCCAGAGCGGCGGACAGATTTCGCGCTCGCTGTTCGACAAGGACATCAAGCCGGTCAACGAAACCAGGAAAGGCGCGCTGACCTGGGGCAGCGCGGCAGGGCCGGAGAACCAGACCTTGCGCGTGGTGTCGCGGCGGGTGGACCTGACGCCCGACAATAGCGGCGATGCCACTTACACCTTCCTGGTGGCGGGCGACATGGCCCAGGTGGAGCGCCAGACGCGGGGGTTCAACACCACCTTGTTCTGGTCGTTCCTGCTGCTGGGATTGGGGCTGATCGCCGCCATCCTGGTGCAGGTGAAGGTGGGCCTGCTGCCGCTGCGTCAGGTCAGCAAGGGGCTTGGGAAAATTCGCGATGGCGAGGCGCGGCGGCTGGACGGGCATTTCCCCACCGAGATCGCGCCGCTGGTTGGAGAACTCAATTCCCTGATTCATCATAGCGAGGAAGTGGTGGGCCGGGCCCGCACCCATGTCTCCAACCTGGCGCATTTTCTCAAGACGCCGCTTTCGGTGCTGGCCGCCGAGGCCGAAGCCCATGAACGCGATTCAGCGGCAGGCCCCCTGGCCGAGATGGTGAAGCGCCAGGTCTTTTCCATGCGCCGCCAGGTTGATCATTATCTCAGCCGTGCGCGTGCCGCGGGCTCGCTGGATGTGCTGGGCAACCGCACCCAGGTCAGCGCGGTACTGGATGATCTGGCGCGAGTCATTGCCCGCATTCATGCCGTGCGCGGCGTGGCGATCGATGCGGAATGCGACGATGGCATCTACTTCCGGGGCGAGCGCCAGGATCTGGAAGAGATGCTGGGCAACCTGATCGACAATGGCTGCAAATGGGCAAAAAGCCGCGTGCGGGTGCGCTGTGACAAGTCGGGCGGGCGGTTGGTCCTGACGGTGGAAGATGACGGGCCAGGCCTGTCGGCGCAGCAGCGGGCCCAGGTCGGGGAGCGAGGAGAACGGCTGGACGAAAGCGTTCCCGGTTCCGGCCTCGGCCTGGCCATTGTGCGGGATATTTCCAAGCTTTACGGGGGATTTTTCTCCTTGCAGGGAAGTTCCCTTGGAGGGGTCCTGGCGCGCCTGGAGCTGCCCGCAATTCAGTAAAAGAAACAGGGCGTTAAGGATGTCGCCGCTAATGTTAGCACGCGCAGCTTTGGGGGGCTGCAGGACGTGCCGATGCCGCAAGACAAGACAGGATTGCTCAAGACGTTCCTCGGCGCCCTTCCCGGGCTGGCGGCGGCGCGGCTTGCCATGGCGGTGGAGGTGGACCGCCTGATGGACGGCCATGCCCTTCCCCATGACGATATCCTGGAGGGACTGCGTCCCGTTTTGCGCCGCGAGAATTACGAACGCACACCGACCCCGCTGCGCCTGTTCTGCCGTCCGTTCGAGGATCTGCTGACCTCCATACCGCGCAAGGCCAAGCAAAAGGGCTCCATCGACCGCACCACCTTGGTGCCGGCATGGAACTGGATTTCGCAGATCCTGCTGCCGGCCGAGACCGCCGCCTATTGCGCCGAATGCAGGACGCTGGTGTTGAATCACCAGCCCGATGACGCATTGGTTCGCGCCACCAAATTCTGGCCGCTGACCGCCGCAGCGATGACCAAGGCGCTCAGCACCGAAGCAGGCCGCCAGGCGGCGCAGAAACAGTTGGGCGACGCCTTGGCCGTGGAGGATATTTCCGACATGGCGCTGCTGCTGTCGGCCGGCGAAACGGTCGAGCAGCTGAATGAGTTGTTGCCGCTGCCGGTGGTTTCCTTCCCGGAGAAGCTGGTCTGGCAGGTGCGCGAAATCTACGACCGGCTGGTTCAGGAAAAGCCTGATGTGGCGGCCTATGTGGCAGTGATTGCGATGAATCGCCTGAGCCGCCCCTGGGAGGCGTTGCGCCTGCCCTTGCTGGTTACCCGTCATACCGACGAAACCTTGATCTCCAAGACGGATATGGGGCTGGTGGGTGAAATTCTTTTCGCGCGCATGGACGCCCTGAAGAACTCCATTCAGGCTACCCGCCATCCCCTGTTCGATGCCGACAGGCTGATGGAAGAAGTCAAAACTTTCGCCGATCTTTCCAGTAATATCGTGAAGGAAATCGAACTCAAGCGCGAAGGCGAATGGGGCAAGCGCCTGCTGGCGGAACGCGTGATGATCGGCAAGGTGATGGAAGGTTTCATGGACCGCGCCCTCAAGGAATTTGGCGCGGCATTGCCGACATCCAAGGGCACCGGAGCCGACTTCAGCCGGCATCCCGGCGCCGAGAAACACGAAATGGCGCTGCGTTACGCCCGCCTGGTGGCCGGCAGCCGTGCTTTCGCGGCCGCCGCATCTTTTGCCGCCAAGCAGAAGACGGCCTATGACGATCTCTGCACCGTTCTCAAACGCTATAACGAAGATGTCGTGAAGGCGCTGAAAACCAATCCGAACGACTTCGTCGCCAATGCCCAGTTCCAGCTTTGCGCGGAACTGACCGCCATTCTGTTCAGCAATGAAGAGGCGGAATTGTTGCGCCGGCGCGGGCGCGCGGCTTTGTCGGCCGCTGCCTGATCACATTTCAAACATTGCCGCCTTATTATCATGGGGGGCGCCGCCGCCGGGGCGCGCGGCTTCGTCGGCAGCAGCACGATCGAAGCACGCCACACCGGCCGCAACGTTTCAAATCCTACCTGAACGCCGCATGAACGGCGGCTTTGGTCCCATGCAAAATTACGAAATCTTGGCTTTGACATTGAACGCCTGGAAGCGTTTCCTACTTACCGCCAGGGCAATTTTCGTGGAGACTTTTCCAATGTTCCGCACACCGCTTATCGCCGCCTTGACGGTCGCCCTGCTGGGCGGAACCGCGATGGCGCAACCGGCGAATTCGCCGCCCGCCGATCTGTCCAACAGCGCACGCAACGCGCCGGACTATGATGACGATGATAATCCTTCCGCTCCGCCTCCTGGCGCCTACGACAATGCGCAGAGGAATCCGGGCGGGCAGGCGCAAAACGCGCAGGCCCAAGCTCAGGCTCAAGCTCGAGCTGAGGCCGACCGGGACATTTTCTGCCGCCGCGACGCCGCGGCGCGCACCGGCTACACCACACCGCGTGAGGCGGCGCGTGACGAACAGACGCGCGGCACCATTGGCGGCACTTTGGGCGGCGCGGCACTTGGCGCCATCATCGGGGCGGGCGCGGGCAATGCCGGCCTGGGCGCCGCGGCCGGCGCAGGCGCGGGCCTGATTGCGGGCACGGCCATCGGCGCGGACAATGCCCGCCATGCGGCGCGTGACGTCCAGGCCGATTATGCCGATGCCTATTATGGCTGCATGCACCAGGACTATCGCCAGTCTGCCTATTATGACGCGCCGCCGCCTCCGGCATACGGTTATGCTCCGCCGCCGGCTTATTACTACCCGGCGCCCTATCCCTATCCCTATCCCTATTATCCCTATTCCTACGGGCCGAGCCTGTCATTCGGCTTCGGGTTTGGCGGCGGCCATGGCTGGGGTGGTGGGCATCGGGGGTTCCACGGCGGTGGCTGGCACCACTAAGGCAAATTAACGCTTTTGCGCGAGCGCGGCCGGGACTGTATGGTCCCGGCCGTTTTCCTTTTAAGGTCGCCTGATGCCGCCGAAAGCCAATCCGTCCAAGCTCAATCCGTTGCAGTTGCGCACCCTCACTTTGCTGCAGGCGATTGCGCAAATTCCCGGCGCTTCCAGTTCCACGCCCGAAGGCGACACCGCGATCACCCAGTTTCCCCACGCCCATGGCGATCATTTCCATCTGGGCGACGCGACGGTGCGGGCCAGCGATGCCACCGGCCTGGAAAACGAAAAAGTGTGGAATGCGCTCAGCCGCAAGGGGCTGATCAAGTGCGCCTGGCCGAACCAGATCGCGCTGACGCCCGAAGGGGTGGCCTACGACACAGGCATCGCCGGCCAGATCCTGCATACGCACGAGCACAGTGGCGAGCATCATTGAATGAACGCCAAGCAGAAACGCCGCCTGGCTTTCGCCGCCGCGCTGCTTGCGGCGGGTAGTGCCGTGGCCGGCGTGATTGTCTACGGGCTCGGACAGAACACCATGTACTTCCGCAGCCCCAGCGACGTGGCGGCGAAACAGGTCCGCCAAGGCGTTGCCTTCCGGCTGGGCGGACTGGTGGAAAAGGGCAGTGTTCACCATGGCGCGGGCGCGGAAGTGCGGTTCCGCGTCACCGACGGCAAGAGCAGCGTGCTGGCCGATTATAATGGCGTGCTGCCGGCGCTGTTTCGCGAAGGGCAGGGCGTGGTCGCGACCGGCGCCATGGAGGACGGCACCTTCATTGCCAGTGAAGTGCTGGCCAAGCATGACGAGAAATATATGCCGCCGGAAGTGGTCGATGCGCTGAAGCGCAGTGGCCGCTGGCAAGAGGGTGCGCAATGAGGAGATTCGCATGATCGGCGAACTTGGCCAACTGTCGCTGTGTTTTGCCCTGGCGTTGTCGCTGGTGATGGCGGTGTCCGGCTTGATGGGTGCACAACCTTCCAGCCTGGCCGCTCGAAAGCTCGCCACCAGTTCCGCGATGGGATTTCTGGTTTTCGTGGCGCTGGCCTTCGGGACTTTGACCTATGCCTTTGTCGTTTCGGACTTTTCGATTCTGGCGGTGGCCAACAACAGCCACATCCTCAAGCCGCTGGTTTATAAAATCAGCGGCGTATGGGGCAATCATGAAGGCTCGATGCTGTTATGGGTTTTGGTGCTGGCGCTCTATGCCGCGATGGTGGCGGGCCTGCAGCGTGGCGGCGAGCGGCTGACCAGCGCCGCGCTGGGCGTGCAGGGGCTGCTGGCCTTCGCCTTTGTGCTTTTCATTCTTTTCACCTCCAATCCCTTCTTCCGGCTCGATCCCGCGCCGTTTGAGGGCGCCGGCCTCAATCCGCTGCTGCAGGATCCCGGCCTCGCGATGCATCCGCCCATGCTCTATGCCGGCTATGTCGGATTGTCGGCGTCATTTTCCTATGCCGCGGCGGCGCTGCTGGTCGGCGAGGAAGGCTGGGCCCGCGCGGCGCGCCCCTTCATGCTGATCGCCTGGATCGCCCTGACCTGCGGCATCGCATTGGGATCCTGGTGGGCCTATTACGTATTGGGTTGGGGCGGTTTCTGGGGCTGGGACCCGGTGGAGAATGCCTCGCTGATGCCGTGGCTGATCGCCACCGCTTTGCTGCACTCCGCATTGGCGACGGAAAAGAGCGGCGCCTTCAGTACCTGGACCTTGCTTTTGGCCATCGCGGGATTTTCCCTGTCGCTGATCGGCACCTTTCTGGTGCGCTCCGGCGTGCTGTCCTCGGTACATGCCTTTGCCAGCGACCCCACGCGCGGCTTCTTCATCATGGTGCTGATTGCGCTGGCGATCGGCGGCGCGTTGGCGCTGTTCGCCTGGCGGGCCCCCACGCTGAAGGGCGGCGCGGCCTTCGCACCGGTCAGCCGCGAGAGCGCGCTGCTTCTCAACAATGTCTTCCTGGTGGCGGCCTGCGCCTGCGTCTTTGTCGGCACCCTGTATCCGTTGCTGCTGGACGCGCTAAACCAAACCAAGATTTCCGTTGGTCCGCCCTATTACGCACTGACCTTTGCGCCGATCTTTTTTGCCTTGCTGCTGCTGGTGCCATTCGGACCGCGGCTCGGCTGGAAACGCGGTGACCTGAAGGCGGCCTGGCGCGCACTCTATCCGGCGCTGGGGCTGGCGGGGATCGCGGCGCTGGTTGTGCTGGCGATCGTGTCTCCGCGCGGCCTTGCCGCAACCGGCGCCTTTGCCGTGGCCGGCTGGCTGATCGGTGCGTCGTTGATCGATATCCGCAAGCGCAAGGGCGCGCGCGCCAGCGCCTTCGCCTCCGCGCTGGCGCATGCCGGCCTGGGGATCACGCTGATGGGCGTGGCCGGCACCACGGCCTGGCGCAGCGAGGCGCTGACCGTTGTGGCGCCCGGGCAGATGATGACTGTGGGGCCTTACACCCTGCGTTTCGATGGCGTGACGCGGGAAACGGGCCCCAACTATGTCGCGGACCGCGCTCATGTCGCGCTGATGGACGGCGACAAGGTGCAGACCACCCTGCTGCCCGAGCATCGCTTCTATCCGGCGGAAGGCCAGGACATGAACGATACCGCGATTCACACCACCGGCCTGCGCGATCTGTACCTGGCGCTGGGCGATGACCGGGGCGGCGGCCGCTTCGCCTTGCGGGCCTATGTGTCGCCGCTGGCGCCGCTGATCTGGCTGGGCGGACTGGTCATGGCGCTGGGAGGCATCTTGAGTCTGTGGGGGCGTCTTCGGGTGAAGGAACCAACTCCACAGCCCGCCGCGCCTGCCATAGCACTGGCAGCCGAGTGAAAATCTTCTTCGCCTTTCTGTTGGTGATGGTTCTGGCCGCGCCGAACTTTTCCCATGCGGCGCCCGCCGACGTTGCATCGGTGGAGACATTTTCCGATCCGGGGATGGAAGCACGCGCCCGCAATCTGCAGCGGCAGTTGCGCTGTCTTGTCTGCCAGGGCGAGAGCATCGATGAATCCGGCTCGCCCTTCGCCGCCGATGTGCGTCACTTGGTGCGCCAGCAGATCGCCGACGGAAAAAGCGACCGGCAGATCGAGGATTTCCTGGTGGCGCGCTATGGCGATTTCATCCTGATGAAGCCGCCGGTCCAGCCCAACACCTGGCTGTTATGGCTGGCGCCCTTTCTGGTGTTGGGCCTGGCCGGCAGTGTGGCGGCCATGACGATCAAAAAGGCTGCGTCTCGAAGGGCTTAGAAGATTACGCAATTGTAATCTTTTGGACGTAATCCATCCATGTTAGGCTCGTATATCACCCATGGCTGGGCCGGAAAGGCCTGCCCCAAGGAGCCCCTGATGCAGAACAATCCCCGCACGCCGAACACCGGCATTTTTTCCCGCCTTCCCAAGCCTTCGCTGCGCCAGCGTCGCGTGATCGCGATGGGCACCGCAGCCGCCATCGTGGTTGTGGGCCTGGGCGCCTTCGCGCTCTTGCCGCCGGTCCGCGCCATCCAGACGGCCGGCACCACCCCCACCATGGTCGCAGCCAATGACAGCGACGCACGCGCGCCGCGCATGCTGGAAAACAGCGCCCCCTTCAGCTTCGCCGATCTGGTGGAAAGGGTGAGCCCTGCCGTGGTGACCATCACCAGCGAAACCACCACCACCGACAGTGATGGCGACGCCGACAATATCCCCGCACCGTTCCGCGATCTGTTCCAGCAGTTCGGACAAGGTCAGAAACCGGTGCAGCCGCACCGGGCGCTCAGCGCCGGCTCCGGCTTCATCGTCGACAAGGCCGGCTTTGTCGTCACCAACAATCACGTGGTGGACGCCAGCAAGAAGATCACCGTCAAGCTGCCGGATGGCCGCAGCTTCACCGCCAAGCTGATCTGTACGGACTCCGCCAC
>WNFL01167118.1_pt2 | contig 14033 bp, 13 predicted proteins | sample 5400361 | NCBI WGS metagenome assembly WNFL01 (sample SAMN13153351, study PRJNA577476) | soil metagenome | isolation source: 40 cm soil on Douglas fir-dominated hillslope | place: USA:California | collected 2013-09-17
CAAGAGCAATGCAGCGACACTCTTCAACTCAACTACGAACCTGATTGCAGCTGTTCAGCTCTTAGACACGGCCGCAGCAGTCTTTTTTGCGATTTTTCTTTCACGCTTCCGTCTTCCCCTGCTTGACGCGCACTGTAAAACCGATAGAAGCTCAACGGCATACTCGTTGCTATCGGGAGCAGCTCATGCGCAAGACGATTCCTCTCGCCCCCCTGATTCTTGCCCTTGCCTTCACGACGACATTCGTGGCGCCGGCATCCGCGCAGTTCGGACTTCTGAGCCCGGACGCGCAGACCAAACTCGACCCTCCGGGAAGACAACGAGCCGCGCTCGTCTCCGGACGCTCGCGAGTGATCATTTCCCTCAACGACCAGACGTCGCTGCCGTGGGTGACACCATTCGTCCAACTGCTCGGCGGAAAGCTTGGACGCCCGCTCCCAATCATCAACGGCATTGCCATCGACATGCCCAACGGCGCGCTGCAGGCGTTAGCAAACCACTGGCTCGTGTCGCACATCGCGATCGACCGCCTCGTCTCCGGCGCGATGGAACGTACGGGCGCGACGATTGGCTCGACCGCGGTACGTGATGAATTGGGATATGACGGCGCCGGCGTAGGCGTCGCCATCATCGATTCGGGTTCGGCGGCCACGCTCGACGACCTGGCCGACAGTTCGACGAGCGCTCCGCGCGTCGATCACTTCGTCGATTTCGTCAACGGCCGCCAGGTTGCCTACGATGACTACGGTCACGGCACGCACGTCGCCGGCATCATCGGCGGCAACGGATTCGACTCCGGCGGCCGCCGGTCCGGCATCGCGCCAGGCGCCCACTTGATCGCAATGAAAGTGCTGGACGATTCCGGACAGGGCCGGATCAGCGACGTGATTGCGGCGATCGATTACGCGGTGCTGCAGAAAAACGCGTGGAACATCCGCGTGATCAATTTGTCGATCGCCACGACGGTCAACGAGTCGTACAACCTCGATCCGCTGACGCTGGCAGCGCAGCGCGCCGTTCACGCGGGCATCGTCGTGGTGGCCGCCGCGGGCAACAACGGCCGCGGCCCGAACGGCAGCACGCGCTACGCCGGCATCACGGCGCCCGGCAACGCTCCGTGGGTCCTGACCGTCGGCGCATCCAGCCATATGGGCACAGTCGATCGCTCCGACGACACGATTGCGGCCTTCAGCTCGCGCGGTCCGACGGCGATCGACTACGGGGCAAAGCCCGACATGGTTGCTCCCGGCGTCGGCATTGAATCATTGAGCGATCCGAACAGCAGCTTCTATGTCAGCAAGGCGCCTTATCTTCTGAACGGCACTCTCCCCACGTCGTATCTGCCCTATCTGAGTCTCAGCGGAACGAGCATGGCGGCGCCGGTCGTCGCGGGAACGGTGGCGCTGATGCTTCAGGCGAACCCGCAGCTGACGCCGAACGAAGTCAAAGCCATTCTCGAGTACACGGCGCAGCGCTACCACGGCTACGATCGACTGACGCAAGGCGCGGGGTTTGTCAACGCGAAGGGAGCCGTTCAACTCGCGAAGCATCTCGGATCCCCGGAAGAGACCGAGTACCCGTCGGACTCGGACTGGACCAGGCAGCTCGTCTGGGGCAATCGGGTGATTCAGGGCGGCCAGCTCGCCGACGACGCAAACGCGTGGTCGACCGGACTGACGTGGGGAGCGAGCACGACTCTTCTCGGCGAATCCATCACGTGGGGTTCGGCGTTCAGCAACCCGGGTCGCAACGTCGTCTGGGGATCCCGATGCGGCGGCGGCGACTGCGACACGGCCTGGACGGTGTCTGGCAACGGTGGTGCTGTTATCGGCGCCGACGATGGGGATACGGTCGTCTGGGGAACCGACGATGGCGACACCGTCGTGTGGGGCACCGACGATGGTGACACGNNCCCAGCCGTGACAGCACACGCCGGCGGTACTTCGTGGCGCGACCTTCCTCGCGGGGCGCAACTCTACGTCGCCGTCGTCATCGCGGTGGGCGCCCCGACATTCGTGGCGCTTTTTCCGCACGCCATCTCGCGACCGGCGCTGTTCGCGGCGGTGCTCGTCCTCGGATGCGTGACTTCCACCTGGAAGGTGACGCTGCCGATCGCGCTGTCCAGCGGATCGACGCTGTCGGTGTCGTACGCGGCGGATCTGATGGCGCTCCTGCTCCTCGGGCCGCAGCAGGCCGCCGTCATTGCCGTTGCGGGCGTGATCACGCAGTGCACGATCAACGTCAAACAACCCTATCCGTTATATCGCACCGTCTTCAGCGCATCGGCCGAAGCGGGCACGATGGCCGCGACCGGCTTTGTGTATCAGGCGATGGGTGGAGCGAGCGGATCGCTCGCCTTCCTGACGCTGGCAAAGCCGCTCGTCGGCGCCATCGCCACGTACTTCTGCGTGAACACCCTCCTGGTGGCGGGCGCGATCGGCTTGTCGACCCACCGACTTTCTCTGGAGCGGCGCGAGCTTCATCGTCGCGGCCAGCGCGGGCGCGTGCGCTGCCGTGGTCGTCGACCGCGGCGAATTCTGGGTTGCCGTGCTGATGGTGGCCCCGGTGTATGCCGCGTACCGGACGTATGGCCTGTTCGTGGGACGCCTCGATCTGCTCGAGCGTGAGCACGCGGCGCGCGCGAGCGCGGAAGAGGCCAACCGCCTGAAAGACCAGTTCCTCGCGATCGTCTCGCACGAGCTGCGCACGCCGCTCAACGCGATCCTCGGCTGGGCCGACATCCTGCGGCGAGGCGCGCTCGAACCCGAACGCCACGACCGCGCCTATCGCGCGATTTACGACAGCGCCCGGCGCCAGGCGCAGCTCATCGACGAGCTGCTCGACGTCTCCCGCATCATGTCCGGAAAACTTCGGCTGGAGTTGTCGCCCGCCGTCGACGTGAAAGACGTCATCGGCAAGGCGCTCGAGATGGTGCAGCCGGCGGCCGACGCCAAGCACATTCAGATCGTCAGCGACATGCGGGGTCCGCTCGGCACGATCTGCGCCGACAGCGGCCGGGTGCAGCAGATCGCGTGGAATCTTCTGACGAACGCCATCAAGTTTTCCTCCGATGGCGGCGCCGCGCGGCTGCGCATCCGCCGCGCGCCGACGACGATCGAGATCGCCGTCACGGACGGCGGCCAGGGCATCGCCCGCGACTTCCTGCCGTTTGTGTTCGAGTCATTCCGGCAAGCCGAGGGCGCCACCACGAGACGGCAGGGCGGCCTCGGGCTGGGCCTCTCGATCGTGAAGCATCTGGTCGAAGCGCACGGTGGCAGCGTGAGAGCTGAAAGCGACGGCGAGGGTCGCGGCGCGACCTTCATCGTGCGCCTGCCGGTCGTCGCGATGTGCGCGACGCCATCCGAAGTCGCAGCAGCGGGCCGGGCGACGCTGGCCATCGAGCCCCAGGAACAGCCCATGGCGTCGCTGTCCGGCCTCGCCGTCCTGGTCGTGGATGACGACGACGAGAGCCGCGCGATCGTCGCGGAGTATCTGGCGAACCAACAGGCGATGGTGTTGACCGCCTCGTCTGCGAGTCAGGCCTACGCGATGCTGGAGCGCGAGCGCGTGGACGTCCTGCTCGCCGATATCGCGATGCCGATTGAAGATGGCTATTCGCTGATCAGGCGGGTACGCGCGAGCGCCACCGCGGCCACCGCGTCGATTCCGGCTGCGGCCCTGACGTCGTTTGCCCGCGATGAGGATCGGCAGCAGGCACTCGAGGCCGGATTCCACGTGCACGTCGCGAAACCGGTCGATCCGCGGCGGCTGATCGAAGCGATCGCCAGCCTGGGACGCGAACGCCTGGCAGCGGCGTCAGCCGGCTATTCGCTCGGCGTCTAGCAGGCTCCCGGGCGTCCTCCGGTCCCCAGCGCTTTTCGTGCCTCACTAAGGACAGGAGCCTGATCGTGCGGTTCATCGATCGCACGGACGCCGGCCGGCAGCTCGCGACCCGGCTCGCCGGTTACTCGGGCCGGTCCGATGTCATCGTGCTTGCGCTGCCGCGAGGCGGCGTGCCCGTTGCCCGCGAAGTCGCCCGTCTGTTGCGCGCGCCGCTCGACGTATTCCTGGTGCGCAAACTGGGCGTCCCCGGCCATTCCGAGCTCGCCATGGGCGCCATCGCGGAAGGCGGCGTCGAGGTCCTCAGCGACGATCTGATTCAGGAAATCGGCATTTCCGCGACGATGGTCCAACAGGTGGCCGTCCGCGAGCGGGCGGAGCTCGATCGCCGCGCCGCGCTTTACCGTGGTGGCCGGCCTCTCCCGGATCTGCGCGGCCGGATCGCCGTCCTCATCGACGACGGTCTCGCGACCGGATCGACGATGGAGGCGGCCGTCCTGGCGCTGCGCCGCCTGCAGCCGGCACGGATTGTCATCGGGGCGCCCGTCGGCGCCAGGGACACGTGCGAGCGAATCGCGCGTCTTGCGGATGAAGTGGTCTGCCTTGCAACACCGGAGCCGTTTCAGGCCGTTGGACTCTGGTACGACGAGTTCACACAGACGACGGATGACGAAGTAAAGCGTCTGCTGGACGCCACTTTGGACTAGAGGCCCTCCCCCGCACTGACCTCATCCGCCTCGCGGCCGCATCCTGCCTTTTTTGTTACGCCAAAGACTCTTGTTTCATGACGTGCGCGGGCTTACAGTGGAGTTCCCTTCCGATCGCGTTGATCTGAGAGAGAGGTCAACATGGAGCCGATTCTCGAACGCCTTCGCGCGGAGTTCCTCGAAATGCCGGGCCTGCGTCTCACCGCCCCACAGGTGCATCGTCTCTGCGGGGTCGAGCCGAAAGTTTGCCGCGCTGTACTCGAGACGCTCGTCAGCGAGAAGTTCCTATGCGCCAAAGCTGACGGCACGTACGCCAGGCTCACCGACGGTGATGTCTGGCGGCGCGCGTCGTAGACGCATGCCGCCAGCCGTCTCACCGCCGATCAGAGCGAGCGCAGGAAGTTCAGCAGATCCTGTTTCTGCCCTTCGCTCAACTGATTGAAGTTGCCGACGACGCCGTTGCCTTCGGACGCTGTGCTCCGATGCGCCCTGATCGCGGCGATCAGGTCCGACGCGCGTCCGTCGTGAAGGAAGAAGAGCCGCTGTCCGAGCCCCCAGAGCGGCGCCGTCCGGAATTCGCGCGGGCCCGCTTCACCCTGGCTGACGCCATCCGCGAGGCCCACGCCCATGTCGTGGACGAGCAGATCCGAAAACAGATTCACCGGCTTGTCGCGAAGCGCGGCCACGGTGCTGTCGCCGGTCTGGAGGCCCGGCGTATGGCACAACGCGCATCCAATCGCGCCGAATAGCTGTTTGCCGTTGCCAATCGATGGTGCGCCGCCGGGCGTCGTCGCCGACGCCGTTGGCGGCGCCAGGAAACGCATGAAGATCGCGAACTTCTCGATGGCGCTCAGCGCTTCGAACGGAGTGGCCGCGGCCATGTTCGTCACGGTGTTCGGGACCTTCGCGAACTGGCACTTTCCCATTTCCTCGCGTTCGGTCTGAAACAGCTCGCTCGAAATCCCCATCTCGACGTTGTACGCCTCGCCGGAGAAGAGCAGGAGCGACTTGTTCTGCGCTTTCCATCCGAAGCGTGAGATGGTGCCGTCATTGCCGTTGTTGTTGGTCTGGCCGGTGATCGTCCTGCCCGATACCTGGAAATTGGCGCGGCCGCGGATGCCGAGCGCGCCCTTCGCGGCGGCATCGCTCGAAGCGTTCGCGATGATCGCCGAGTCCGGGATGTTCTCGATCAGGCCGGCGCCAAACGTCGGCGTCGGAATCCGGAAGATGACGTTGTGCCTCCCCATCTCGGCGTCGAAGTCCGGCTGCCTGAGCGTGCATCCGTCGGCGCCCGGCCGGCCGCTGATCGTGAAAATCGCGTGGACGCCGCCGTCAGGCGTCCCGTCGGCGTTTCTCACGAACCTCGCTTCGCGCGCCGGCCCATTCGACGTGAGGAACGCCGGCACGCTGTCGGAGGCGTTGTCCTGAGTCGCGAAGACCACCTGCGGATTCAGCGCCGGACTCGTTCCGCCGACTGCCGGCTGCACGTGACATCCCTTGCAGCTGTCCAGGTTCATTCTGGGTCCGAGACCGAGGCTGACCTCCTCGGTATCGGAAAACTCGTCGAGTGAATTGTAGAAATACTCGAGCTCCGGACCCGAGAGTCCCTCGACAGGGCCTCCGGCGCCGGCATCGCCGCCGCGCGGACCAGGATCTTTTGCGGCGGACACGACGCTGACAGCGGGCGCCAGAGCGGGCGCGCTCGTGCCCGTCTGCGCCTTCGGACTGACAATCGCAAATTCGAACGTCAAGAATCCAACAGCCGAAACCACAAGCGCGACGTTCGTCCAGCGTGGAGATGGACCTGCCATGTGCGTCCCTCCCGGGTTGCGTCACGGACAGCTCGATCGTTGGTGATCGTTCGGCGCTACGGATTGCGATCGCGCACACGTCGAGCGAACGACGTACTGTCCGGACGGTGAATTGAGTCGATGCAACGCGTTCAGCAAAGCGCGGTCCAGCGGGAAAAGAAGACAAGTCTTTGTTTTTTGCAAGGGAAATCAGGACTAACGGAATTGAAAAATGTGTAACGGCGTAACTTTTTCGTTCCCTGACGGTCGAATCTGCGCGCCTGACAAAAGTACACGGCTGAGCTCGATTTGTTTTCTGCGCGGCGCTAGAATCTGCGCTTCTAGTTTCAACCGGAGGTTCCCCCATGGCGCGGACGCTGCTGCTCTTCGCTGCCGGTGCAATTGTCTTCGGCGCCTTCGCCATCGCTCGCAGGTTTCGGCATCTTGATTTGTCTGACCGGCTGCCGCCGAACGTGCTGACGCGAATCAGAACGGACTATCCAGACTCTCCCGCCTGAGTTCACTGAATCTAGCGAGGGGCTTTCAGCCCCGCGTAGGCAGTCCTGCGACCCGTGAAAGGGCCGCCCTGCGTGAATTTCCCGAGACTCGCCCCCGTAGCGGTCCGCGTGAGAGAATTGCGCGTTCGGGAGGCGACGATGATTCGGACGACGTTGATGGTGACGGCGCTCGCATGTGTACCTGGGGTCGCGGCTGCGGGGCAATGGCTGAATCACCCGACGCCGTCGATTCCCCGAACGGCCGGCGGCAAGCCGAACCTCGCCGCGCCTGTGCCGCGCACGCCTGACGGCAAACCCGATCTCTCCGGGCTCTGGAATCGAATCTCGCCGAAGTACAGCCGCAACATCGCCGCCGATCTCAAACCAGGCGACGTGATGCCGTGGGCGCAGGGCCTCGTCGACGAGCGCCGCGAGAACCTCGGGAAGGGCTTCATGAACACAATCTGTGTGCCCTTCGGGCCGAGCTACGTGACGTCGGCCGATACGACCGGCGCGGAACAGATGAAGATCGTCCAGACGCCGTCGCTCGTCATGATTCTCAATCCGGATCTCACCTACCGGCAGATTTACATGGATGGCCGGCCGCTCGAAAAGGATCCGAACCCCGCGTGGATGGGCTATTCGGTCGGGCGCTGGGACGGAGACACGCTCGTGGTCGAGAGCAACGGGTACAACGATCGGACCTGGCTGGATCACGATGGCCATCCGCACACCGAAGCGCTTCGAATGACCGAGCGCTATCGCCGCCGCGATTTCTGCCACATGGATCTGGACGTGACCGTCTCCGACCCGAAGGCGTACGCGAAGCCATGGACCGTTTCCGTGCGGGCGGAGCTGGCGGCCGACACCGAGATGATCGAGTTTGTCTGCAGCGAGCGGGAAGCGAATCCTGGTCTTGCGCACTGGGTGGGTAAAGCGTCCGACGAGCGGAAGGCCAGCGTGCCGGTCGCGCGCGACGTCCTCGCAAAATACGTGGGCACCTACGTCGAGCAGCCGAAGTACTGGAGGCTCGAGGCGCGGGTCATGGCAATCAGCGTCTCCGGCGACACCCTGTACGGCGACATGGACGGCCGCGGCAAGGTGCCGCTCATTGCTCAGTCGCCTACGCTCTTTACCGGCCTATACGGCCTCGGCGTCGCATTCGTCGTGGACAGCCGTGGCATTCCTACATCTCTCTATGTCAAGCACGTCTCGGGTGATTACAAGTTCGCCCCCAGGAAGTAACGATAAAGCGCCAGGCTCATCTGGCGTCTTTCTTGCTCATCCGTCTCGCCATTAAAGGAGGACTTCACGTGCGAACGACTCTACTTGCGACTGTCCTGGTTCTCGCCGGCGTTGCGCCGGCCGCCGCCCAGACCGCGGGGGTGCGCATCGGTGTCAGCGGAAGCCCTGACCAGTTCTTTGCCGGCTTGCACTTCGAAACCGGGCCCCTCATCGAGCAGGTGCACTTCCGGCCGAACCTTGAAGTCGGCGTCGGCAGCAGCCAGACCGTGGTCGCCGTCAATTTCGAGTTCGTGGGCAAGTTCCCCATCAAGCGGGAACCGTGGACCGTTTACGCCGGCGCGGGCCCAGCGCTTGTCATCGACCGTGTCAGCAACAACGTGGTCAGCAACACGAGCACGGGCGGGGGCTTCAACATCCTGCTCGGAGTGGAGCACACGCGCGGACTGTTTACCGAGATCAAAGTCGGCATGATCGACAGCCCGAGCTTCAAGTTCGCCGTCGGCTACACGTTCCCCCGGTAGCCGTCCCCTACTGCACGCTGACGACGGAGATGACGGGCGAGAGCATGTACACCCCGGTGCCCATGAGATTCACGGAGCGGCCGCCGTCGAAGTCGATGAGGATCATCGTGGCCTTCGTCGACGAGACGTCGAACTCCTGATTCAGCCGGACCTCGCCCGATGGAACCATGACTGAGGCGTTGCGGCCCTGAGGCATGGGCAGGACGGCGCCGCACGGCGGGCCGGATGCGGCGCTGTCGAAGTACAGCGTCGCACTGGCGACCACCAGCCTGATCTGCGTGTAGTGCCCGGTCGTCAGGCCGCCCGTGCCGAGAATGTCCTGGGCCGTGGCGAGCTGCTTCAGATCGCAGGTGCGGGTCGACACGTTGTTGGCAAATGGGATGGCGGTGAAGGCGCCGCCGCTCGCGTGGACACTCACTTCTGAAAACGTCACGAACACGGCCTTCGCGTCCTCGTACGGCGCGTCCTTGATCATGATGCTCAACGTCGACGGTGTGCTGGGCGCCATTCCAGATCCGTCTCCGCAGCCGAACGCGCAGATCGATCCGGCGACGAGCGGGATGAGACGTGCGAACCTCATGCATGCACCTCCCCGCATAAACATCAGGCACAAACCGTGCTAGCCTCGCGTCCGGTTGAGCTCATCGTCCCGCATTCCTTCACTCGACGGCTGGCGCGCGATCTCCATCGTCATCGTGATACTCAGCCATTTCGAGTTTGCCACCGGCTTCTCGAAAACCCTGGCGCCGGCGTGGGTTCGCCTGTTCCAAGGGGACCTCGGCGTGCGCATCTTCTTCGTGATCAGCGGTTTTCTGATTACGTATCTGCTGCTGGTCGAAGCGGAGCGCACTGGCCGCCCGTCGCTGAAGCAGTTCTATATCCGCAGGGTCCTGCGGATCTTCCCTGTCTACTATCTGTTCGCCGCAGTCCTCGTGGCGCTGACCGTTGCCGGGCTCTATTCCGATCAGTGGTCGACGTGGCTGGCGACTCTCACATTCACGAGGAACTTCGCCGGCCGCGGCAACAGCGTGACTGTGCACCTCTGGAGTCTCGCGGTGGAAGAGCAGTTTTACCTCGTCTGGCCGATGACGCTGGTGGGGCTCACGCTTTGGCGCCGTCCGAAACTGGCGATCGGCGTTCTGCTGATCCCAATCCTGCTCGCACCATTCTTCCGGTCGGGCATCATTCAGAGGCACGATGGCGGGTCGCCCCTCATCGACCGCCTGCTCGGCGGATTCTCGATTCTGAGCTATGCAGACTCGCTCGCGGTCGGGTGCCTCGGCGCGTTTCTGTACCTGGCTCGCCGTCGCGGATCGAACGCCGGCGCGCCGCTGGCATTCCCCGGCGGTGCGATCTTCGCTGTGCTGTTCGTGTTTGGCTGGCTGACGTGGCCGCCCCGGTCTGGCGTGTGGACTCTCGTGCCGTCGATTCAGGCGGTCCTGATCATGGCGGCGATCTGGGCCACGATCGAGAACAAGACAGGACCGATGTACCGTTTTCTGAACGCGGCGCCCATGGTATGGCTGGGCACCCTGTCCTATTCACTCTACATCTGGCAGCAGCTGTTCCAGGGACACTTCGCGGGACCTCGGCTGGCCGCGTTCGCGATATACGACTGGCGTGTATGGTGGCTGGCACCGCTCGCGGCGGCGGTCACTTCGTACTACGTCGTCGAACGGCCGATTCTGGCACTGAGAAGCCGGTTCCGCTCGGACGCTACTTCAGACCGAACAGCCTGACCGCATTCTCTTTCAGGATCAACGGCCGCACTTCGTCGCGGATATTGATCTGCTCGAAATCCGCCATCCAGCGGTCGGGCGTCAGCATCGGATAGTCCGAACCGTAGAGCACCTTGTGCTTGAGGAGGGTGTTCGCGTACTGCACGAGCGTGGGCGAGAAATACTTTGGCGACCAGCCGGACAGGTCGATGTACACCGTCGGCTTGTGCAGGCAGATTGAAATCGCCTCGTCCTGCCACGGAAACGAGGGGTGCGCCAGGATGATCGGCATCTCCGGAAAGTCCACGGCGACATCGTCGATGAGCATCGGGTTGCCGTACTTGAGACGGATGCCGCCACCACCCGGCATGCCGGTGCCGATCCCGCTGTGCCCCGTGTGGAAAAGCACGGGCAGCCGCGCTTCGGCGAAGACTTCGTACAGCGGATAGGCGACGCGATCGTTCGGCGCGAAGCATTGCAGCGGCGGATGGAGCTTGAGCCCGCGGATGCCGCCGCTCGCGATCAGCCGTCGCGCCTCGCTGACGCCATCGGCGCCGCGCGCCGGGTCGATGCTGGCAAACGCGATGGCGATGTCGGCGTTCTGGGCCGCGAACTCCGCGACTTTCTCGTTCGGCACCATCGGCCGCCCGGTCAGCTTCTCGTCAACCGGAAAGACGACGCAGCCGATTTTTCGCGAGCGGAAATAGTCGGCGAGGGCCGGCCAGTCGCGCGCGATGCCCGAGGCCCCGAAGTATTTCTGCGCCTGCTTGTCGGCCTCGGTGAGATCGCCGGCGTGCTCGAGATGGACGTGCACGTCGATCGCGACGAGGGCGTCAGTGTTCACGAGGGTCCTGCCGGCTGGCGGCGCCGCTCACTTTGCGGCTGCCGCGGGTTTGGGCGGCTTCGGAAGCGTCCGGAGCTTTGCCTGGTATTCGGGATACGTCGTTTCAGCGCCGCCGGCTGCGGCCTCGACGGGGATACCGTGGCGGTACGCGAAGTCGCCGGTGAACGGGCTCAGGCCCGGCAGGTAGTTCGGCACCGAGCTGTGCGAACGATCGGCGATCTCGTCGACATACTCGCAGGGCCACAACCAGTTTCCCCCCGGGCGTTCGTTGAAGACAAAATCCTCGCTCCGCCACAGCGGCTCCGACAGATTCACCGGGTCGGTCCACTGCTCGAGGTGCGTCATGATGTTGCCATGACGAATGAAGTGCTCGATCATCGTGGACTTCTCGCTGTCGGGCACACCGTTGCGGCGAATCCACTCCTGCTTGAGATGCGTGGTGGAGACCGTGAGGATGTCGCCGTCCCACTTGCCGGTTGAAAACCCCTGCCACGTGTGCGGCGCCCACTCTGGCGGATGCGGCCGCCCGTCCATCCAGATCGTGCGCTCCTGCTCGTACGTGCTGATGTAGATCTTGATCGCGGTCACTTGCTGCGTCCGCAGATCCTTTTCTTCCCAGATGCGAACCTGCAGCGGACCATGAAAAATGTACGGCCCGTTGTGGACCTTGCACTGATGCTCGCGCAGTGTCAGCCGCGCCGCGTCCCACGAATCCGCCGCGAGACGCGCGCCGTCGGTGATCGGCAGGCCCGTGTAGTCGCCCAGCTCCGGACCGGGACCGCGATCGGGCTGGTCCTCGTGCATCCGAGGTCCCCAATCGCCGCTCAGACTGATCTGCGCCGCGGCCGGCCCGGCGGAGAACACGAACGCCGCCGCGAACAGCACGCCGGCCGATCGGAACATATCCAGCCGCAACTGAGTCAAATCTCGACAAGACACGTCGTCCCCTCGCTTGTGGAGTAGATTCTAACGCGATGAACGAAGCGATTACGCTCAAAAGGGTCAACAAGACATTCGGCACGACGAAGGCGGTGTCGGACCTCGACCTCGCGATTCCGCGCGGCGCGCTGTACGGCTTCATCGGACCCAACGGCGCCGGAAAGACGACGACGATTCGGATGATCATGTCGATTCTCTTTCCGGACTCCGGCGAGCTGTCGGTGCTGGGACACAAATCGGCGCTCGACGCGAAGAGCCGGATCGGGTATCTGCCGGAGGAGCGCGGCGTCTATCGGAAGATGCGCGTTGGTCCGTTTCTCACGTTCATGGCGCGCCTCAAAGGCGTGCCCGAAGGCCAGATTCAGGAGCGCGTCCGTCGGGGCCTCGAGCGCGTCGGGCTCGCCGACACCGAACGCAAACGCTGCGAAGACCTCTCGAAGGGCATGCAGCAGAAGGTGCAGTTCATAGCCGCGATCATCCACCATCCCGACTTGCTGATTCTCGACGAGCCGTTCAGCGGCCTCGACCCTGTGAGCGCGCGCAGCCTTCGCGAGATGGTGCTCGAGGAGCACGCGCGGGGCGCGACGATTCTGTTCTCGACGCACGTGATGCCGCACGCCGAGGAGTTGTGCGATCACGTGATCATGATCCACAAGGGACACAAGGTGCTCGACGATCCGGTTTCCGCGATCAGGCGGCGCTACGACCCGCGCGTCATCGAATTCGACCCGCTCGAGCCAGGAGCCGATCTCTCGCTGCTCTCGGCTGTTCCCGATGTCGAGAGCGTCGAGCGCACCGACGGAGGCGGCTGCAAGGTCATGTTGCGCGCGGGGTCGAGCCCTGGAGCCGTCATTCCCAGGCTGGCGACAGCCGTCCCGCCCGCTCGCATCGAGATCGCGCGGCCCACGCTCGAAGACGTGTTCGTGAAGCTGGTGGCCGCATGAAGAGGATTCTGCTCGTCGCCCAGCGCGAGTTCATCGCGACCGTTTCCACCAAGGCGTTCATCATCGGCCTCCTCATCATGCCCCTCATGATCGGCGTGCTGGCCATCGTGTTTCCGAGGCTGCTGAACCCGAGGAACTTCAAGACCCGCGGAGAGGTCGCGATCATCGATCCGAGCGGGCGGGCCCTTGCGGACATCCGGACGGCGTTCTCGCCGGAGCGGATGGCGGAACGCCGCGAGGAGCAGGCGCGGCAGATTCTGAATCAGGCGCCCGCCGCGGTGCGGCAGTTCGCGGACACCACGGAATCGAACCAGATGAGCGCGATGGCCAACTTAGGCGCTGCCGAGCTGCGCCTGATCGAGCGTCCGCCCACCGCCGACCTCCAGCAGGAGAAGGCGTGGCTCCTCGAGCCGGCCGAGCCGCGTCACCTGGCGCTGGTGGTCGTACAGGACAACGCCGTCGTGCCAGCCGCCGATCGCACCTACGGGAGCTACGAGACCTATGTCCCCAACGGCGCCGACGATCGGGCGATGGGCGAGATTCAGCAGGCCATGCAGGATGCGATCATCAACGCCCGCGTCCGCCAGCAGGGCCTCGAACGGTCGAAGGTCGACGCGCTCGTCAAGGTGCCACGCGGCCGATCGATCACGGTCACACGTGACAGCGAGCGCACCACCGTGCGGGGCCTGAATCAGATCCTGCCGATCGCGTTCATCGTCCTGATGTTCATGGGCGTGATGACGGGCGGCCAGTCGCTCCTCACGTCGACGGTCGAGGAGAAATCGAACCGCGTGATGGAAGTGCTCCTGTCGGCGCTCTCGCCGATGGAGCTGCTCGCGGGGAAAATCGTCGGGCAGCTCGGCGTCAGCATGGTGGCGTTCGGCCTGTACGTCGGGCTGGGCCTGGCGATGCTCCTGTCGTTCGCCCTGTTCGGCCTTATCAACGCGTGGCTGATTCTCTACCTGGGCATCTTCTTCCTGCTGGCCTA
>WNFL01372445.1_pt3 | contig 14032 bp, 22 predicted proteins | sample 5400361 | NCBI WGS metagenome assembly WNFL01 (sample SAMN13153351, study PRJNA577476) | soil metagenome | isolation source: 40 cm soil on Douglas fir-dominated hillslope | place: USA:California | collected 2013-09-17
CAGCAAGCCCGCCACGATGCTGCACGTCGTCCACCCGTAGGTCTCCCAATGGTCACCCTATGGTCCCACCCTTATGGGCCCCCCCCATTTCCAAAATCCCAAAATTCTAAAATTTCCCTTCTACGACGAGTTTTACGCTCTCAGGCAGTATTTCATTCGCGCAAACTAACCTCCCTCCCTTCACTCGCAGACGCAGACGCAGACGCAGACAGTACATCCAGCGGTTGCTGTCCCGCCACCGGGCGAATCTCCCCTTAATTATCCGTCCACCTCGGCGCCCAGCTCTGCCCCTGCCGCTGCACCTGAAACCAGGGACGACGACGTCCAAGACGAGGATGAGGATGAGGCATCCCCGGAGTTCCCCACGACACACGAAGCCAAACTCAAAGATCATACCAAAGTCATCTCTGCACTTTCCCTCGATCCCTCAGGCGCCCGCTTCGCGACAGGATCACATGACTATGATGTGAAGCTGTGGGACTTTGGTGGCATGGGCGGAGGGGTTGGCAAGCCGTTCAAGTCATTTGAGCCCGCCGAGAGTTACTACGTAAGTTACCGAACCCTTTTGCTTTTTTTCGCGCAAATTAATCCATCTCAGGTAAACCAACTGAGATACAACTGGTATGGAACCCAGTTCCTTTGCATTTCTGCTACTATGCAGCCAAAATTATATGACCGAGATGGCGAGGAAATGTGGGCCGCTCAGTTTGAGCCAAATAATTCGTTCCAACTAACCTCCCGATGCAGTGCAACTTATATTAAGGGTGATCCATACATTCGAGACATGAAGAACACTGCGTACGCCCCTGCCCACATTTTATTCCACGTGTTGCCCAACCCTGATTCGATTGCGAATAGCGGTCATGTCGGCGAGGTTACGGGATGCTATTGGGACCCATCTCACGAGAACAGGTTTATAACCTCTTCTGCTGATAGCACAATTCGGTAATCACCTCACTTTATACGATTTGGCGCAACTCCTGATTTTGGCATAACACAGAATATGGGACGTCGAGAATAAGCGTAAGCAGGATAACGTAATCGTGGTCAAGAGTAAAGAACGAGGTGCCCGGACCAAGGTCACCACCTGTTGCTACTCGACTTCCGGATCACAAATCGTAGGAGGTTTGTACCATGGGTCCCGTTTCGCATCTTCCCGGTTAACTTTCTATCTAGTCTGCTATGACGGTGCTATGCATTTGTGGTCCTGTTCCTCAAATTTTGTCCGACCCAATGCCACTTGTGAGACCGCGCACACCAAAGGCACCGAGACGGGATCCGTTCAGTTCGACTTAAGTGGAAATTACATTGCCACCCGAGGAGGGGACGGCACCGTGAAGAGTGCGTCTGTTCCCCTTTTTTGCCCACCATCAGGTGGCGGCTGATTTTGTTTTGAAACCGCAGCCTGGGATGTTCGACAACTGAAGAAAAACCTGTACACAGTCTCCGACCTCCCTGCCCCTTATCCCAACATGAACGCGATTTGGAGTCCTGATCAGAAGTACATAGTCACTGCCGTCGCGGGCCCAGTAAAAGACGGCAAGAGTACTGGGCGGTTGGTGTTCCTGAAACGCGAGGGGCTCACCATTGCGCACGAGGTCGCTTATGACAGCTGTGTGGTCAATGTCCAATGGCATTCAAAGATTAATCAGGTAAACTCACATTCTTCTAAACCTTCCATAGCGAAGTCTGGGCTCACCAAAGGTTCGCCGATAGATCTTCACCGCCCACGCAGACGGGTCTGTACACATACTCTATTCGCCGCTTACTTCAACCCATGGAGCGATTCTCCTTAATCGTCAACGGGATCGTAGGAAGGTCACTGTCGAGGACGTATCTGCGTCCCTCCAGGCTGGTCCAGTTATAACACCGGGTGACGAACCCGTTATGGGAATTGGTCTACCGAGTAAGCGTAAAAGGGAAAAGGAGAGGATGGATCCGAGGAAATCGATGCGTCCGGAGTTACCTGTGTCTGGACCGGGGAAAGGTGGACGCGTGGGGGCGAGCGCTACCCAGCATGTCGTGCAAAACTTAGTCAGAGATACGATGCGAGACGAAGATGTGAGTTGGATTGCGTTTTGCTTATGATAAATACCACGGAGGTTGTACTGACGGTTCTTTCTAGCCTCGCGAAGCCTTATTACGAATGGCGGAGAAAGTGGACAATGATCCACAGTGGACTAAGGCTTGGAAAGAGAGTCAACCTAAGCCTGTGTTCCGAGACATAACCCCTGAGGAGGATGAGGACTAGACGTCATCGTGTGATTAGTGTAGCGATATTTTTTCACCTATGTTTATGTTCAACAGGAGATATGTAATATTTTCTTGTACTCCACACCGCTAGCAGGCTTTCACCTGCTGATATCGCGATTTTCGCTGGCAATCAAACTGAATGGCAGCGACACGTCGAAGAGGACAATAAAAGACTGGCGAAAGACGTGGAGAGAGGTGCCTAGATAGTCTTGATATGTTCCCAAACCACCTTTATTGTTAGATGAACTGCAAAGCGCGTGGCGAGCCAACAGGGACTATCATAACAGTGTCTCACAGGTTGGGACACGCTCACTCGGCTGCTCAAACAGGCCCCACACTCGCTGGAATAGGTGCCACACATCCCGCAATGGACATCGTCCATCCCATTTCCTCTCTTGACACAAATATCCAAGCCCCATCAACCCAACCTCTGAGACCCTTTTCTAGTCTGGCTTCGGCTCCTCTGGAGTCTCTATCCTCACACGAAGCACCTCAAAGGCCTGTTACAACACACACAAATATACTAGAGCAAACTGCAGTTCCTGTCGAGCGGGCCTTACCCAGGAATGGCGACGCCTTCCCGACGGATGACGGAGTGCCTCAAATCGTGTGTTTCTACCAAATATCCTACCGCACATTTTTGCTAACGTGTACCATATCCTTATCTTCTCCTCCCGTCACCCTTTTTGCTGCCCCTGGCTTGTGCACCCCATTCTAGTCCCCTGCTCCCGCAAGAAGCATACCTGAAATTCCAATAAATGCGTCTACGACTACTGCTACTGTGCGGCAACCCCCTCAGAACGGATCGAGCCCGCCAGTCGGTATTCCCAAAAACCAGCAAAAGTACATCGAAAACGTCCTTTCTCGCTTGCTTAAAACACGCGAAGCAGAGCCATTTCGCGATCCAGTTGACCCTGTGGCCCACAATGTCCCCGACTACCTCAACATTATCCAGGAACCTATGGATCTTGGCACGATCGACCGCCGTTTGCGTCAAAGGGGCATAAAGCCAGGTCTTCCTTATACGAACATCGACGAGGTCGTCAAGGATGTTAGGCTGGTCTTCAAGAACTGCTATACTTACAACGGTGATACACATCCCGTTTCTGCACTTGCAAGTAAGGTCTCCGATCTCTTTGAGAATGCAATGGCTGCAGTACCGGCTGTAGAAGTCAGTTGTATTTCGTCTTCAAATGCTGGTCAAAATACTGACAATATTTGACCTCTCTGTGTGGTGTGCAGCCTTTGATAGCTCGCGGCTCGCGCCAAAACTCTACATCTGCCTCGGTCACCACACCACCGTCCACTCCATCAGTTGGTCCTGTTGTGGCGTATCCCGAAGTTGTACCACTTGGTCAAGTGGCTGCGCCTGTGCCTGCGCCTCCACCACGCGCTAAAGTTGCTAGACGCTCGGGCATAGGACCAAAGCCCGCGAAGCCAGTTGGTATTACCGAGTTACCAGAGCGAAGGAGTCGACGCGATATCATCACTATCACCCAGCTCAAGTTTTGCAAAGAGGTTTTGGATTATATCTACAGACCCGAATTTGAAACTTGGGCGTACCCATTTATGTCACCTGTCGGTACGTTATCTCCTCCTTTCACATCCTCTTCACTTGTTGGAACGATCCTGGAGGACTGTCCGCCCACGATCGAAACCCACGAACTGAATTGAAACCGCAGATTTGCAGTTGTACCCGACGTATATGCAATACGTCCGGCATCCAATGGACTTAATGACGATTCAAGACAAGCTCGCACACAATCAGTATATGAAAGCTGAAGAGTTTTGGGGTGATTTCAAGCTCATGTTCAATAACTGTTACAGTTTCAATCCACCGGGCACGACTGTTTGGTGCGTTAGCTAATCCGGTGATATCGGCGGACTCTTGACCTCGATCAAGTTTCAACTGACGATTGCTGGGCAGGGGGTACGGCCAGGAATTGGAAAGAGAGTTCGACAAAAAGTGGCAGATACTCCCCACTGCCGAGGAAATTGAGGCACGTGCTCGTAAGTATATCTGATATGTTCAAACGGGGTGATAGAGACCGAATATTCTTTCGTCACTTTAGGGGAGGCAGCCCATGCCCGTGGCAATCGGAAACGTCGGAGAGAGGGTTCCGAAGGGGGGAGGAAGCGAATAGTCCGCCGCAAGAGGACCATCCGTCCTGCCACATTGTCTGATGCGCAGAAGTTTGCAATGATCGAAAGACTGCCCAATCTGAAAGAACCAAGAATGGAAGAAGTTATAGAGATCATCAGAGACGGGATGCCCGAATTGCGAGATGTGAGTCTACTTTTGACTTTGGTCCCTGGCCGGTGATCGACATATGCGAGGGAAGAAAATGAATAAATTGACTGATTCTAAACCCTGTTATGACAGAATACCACCGCCATAGAGCTCGAGTTTGAGAACGTGCCCGAAAGGGTGCTGGTTCTGCTATTCGACTACCTCTTCCCAGGAGCGTTTGATCATGGAGAGGAAACCGGCGAGGACACCTCAACTCCCAGTGATTACTCTTCATTGGAAGACTATTGGTGCGTTCTCACTGTCTGACGCCGTCAACCTGCCCTCATCTAGGATCCTTGACAGAACACTGCCCGAGGATTGACGCTGCTCATATGTGCCCCTCGTGCACCCCTTGAACGTCTCGCTGGTCTCGTTTTTGATATTCCAATTCGATTTATTCTTTCACTCTATCTTTTCCGCTACCCTTTTCATCTCACCATTGGACATCCGTTTAGCACGGCGCACCAACTATTTGTTCATACTCTCCATCTATTTATATTCACGTATACTTAATACATTAAATGGTGGTACTTCTGACTGTTACTGTCTAGGCGAAGTACACGCCTCACCCTGTTCTTCACCTTGACAGGCCACTACCAAAAGATTAATTTACGCCGATCTAGTTTTATCTGCGACTTCTTGAGACCCTGTGCTAGGTTCTGCCCCGGGTACTGGTGAAGGAGGCTTGGGGCCAGCGTTAGGTGGCACTAGCTTGAATTTTTCTGGTTCTAAGCGCAACTGGACGGGTTCGCCGAAAGGTTTCGATAACTCGTCCTCAAGCAGCTGACCAAGAGTTGTCTTGTCTCTGGAATATGCCCATGTGCCGGATTCTGGGTCGTAATCGTAACGCTTTGGTCCGCTTGGACAATCGTCAGTAATCGTTGCGGGTGAGATGGCAAGGATAATTAATTCGTACCTCATTGGTGAAGACAGCCATATTTGCTTATTTGGCGGCTGTTTATTGATCACGTAGGTTCCATGCTCTCCAAGGTTCAGCGTTAGGACGCCACTCTATGGTCGTCAAACTTATGAGTGCAAGGGCGTGTTTCATTACGTTTAAAACTCACAGAGTACTCCACTTCGAAGTTTGGATCAGGACCAGAGTCCACGAGTACCTCAAGTGCGTTGAGAAGGGATTCCATCGTTTCGTCTGAAAATGCGTGATACTCCGCTGACGATAGGGTACTTCAATAATAGGTCGGTGAACAGGTTTTCAGTGGTGGAAAGTGGGAGCACGGACCTGACACCTTCCTGCAATTGGGAAACTGAATACCAGCGCTGGGAGACCATTGTCACTCTAGTGTGTTTCGTTAAAGCTGGGGTATATATCCTTGTTGGTATCGAAGCAGCCAATGAACCCCCGAATTGCCTGCCGGTCACGAAAGACGAAAACGGCCGGCTTGTTAAATTTGCGCAAGAAACTGGAGTAAAGACGCGTCTGAACGCTTGCTTTGCACAAAACTTTGTAATAATGCGCATGATGAATGTTCCTTTTCAGCGTGACCTGATGGTGACCAGGAAAGTCTTGATGTTTGGTCCTCCACCCTTGGATCCGTCATCTCCCTGCACAATGTCAGAGGCGACCATCGCTCGCTGGAAGGCGATACCAATGGAACGCCCTTCACAACCTTCAACTCCTCCGAGGAATCTCAAGGTACCGCACCTCCCGTTCATGTAGCATGATCGGCTGCTTCCATGCGGCACCCTCTTCGCTCCTCTAGCGCCCAAGATCCCCGAGTGACTCGGAAGATGAAGGGAGTGATCGGGATGAGGACGATGATGTCTCTCTCGTCTCCCGTTCGCCATCACCAAAGCCAGAGCTCGACAGCACCATGCAGAAAGTGTACAACGAGCACATGAGAGGTATTGACGAAGAAATAGTTACACTGGAAACCAAGATACGGAATACAAATATTGGCTATACCATGTTACAGAAACTTGGATGGAAAGATGGCGAGGGTTTGGGCGCTCGTGGTCAAGGTGAGCGCACGAATAACGACCTAAATGAGAAAATCCTGACTGATCACTTCCATCTTATGATGTTTTCAGGTCGTGCTAATCCTATCCCCTTCGAAGTAAAAAATGATTCCCTAGGCCTGGGGAAAGCGAGCCTCGATCGTACCGTCATCGAAGCCACTGTCTCACAGAGGAGAGATCTAGACTCTGAAAGGCTTCTCAGGGAGACCGAGGAACAACGTCGCACTCGAGAGGTTCGTTGCTGGTCTTCTGCAATTCGCCGAGCTCAGTCCCGTGTTTATCGTAGGATAAAGTGGCTAAACAGGCGGCAATCAAGACCGAAGTCACAGCGGTGCTCAAGCCCTTTTATTGCGACCTCTGTGACAAGCAATATCAAACAGTCGCCCAATATGACGAGCATTGTAATTCCGTGCGTATCCAAATTACCCCGTCAACGTATATTCTTATACCACCACAGTATGCACATCATCATAAGGTTCGAGAGAAGGACCTTCGCGCCGCCGCTCGTGTGGGGAAGGATAGCGCGTTGGTCCGACAAGAAAAGGAGCGAAAGCGGGAGGAGAAGGAACTCAAGAAGATAGCTAAAATTCATGGAGTCAAATTAACTACGCCATCTCAGGTGGCGCCACTTGCGGCAGCCGCTACTTTGAGTACTGCTGGTGGTAGTGGGTGGAGTAGCACCGGCTTTAGCAGCCTGACACCTGCGGCTCCTATTGCACCTGCGACCACCTCCAGCTCGTCCAAAGGTTTCAAATCAGATGGTTGGGCGACTGTCGGTTCAGCTTCGTCCCTTCCAGTTACTCCTAACCCTCCAGCAAAGTCGGGAGGATGGACAAGTGTAGGATCGGCCAGTACTTCTTCTGCACCTCGTTCGGCAAATCCTCCCCCACCTGATGAGCCAGCACCGCCTCCACCTCCGCCACCATCAACAAGCAAAGCGCCGGCTTTCCGCAGCTCAGGATGGACACAAATGGATCATTTAACTGATGTGAAGACAATCGTCGATACAGAATCTCCATCAGTCAATACGCAACCTGACACGAGCATGGACTACGAAATGGACCACACGCCGCCTTCCCCGCCTCCACCGCCTTCAATCCCACCTCCACCACCTCCCGGAGACCTGCCACCTCCCTTGCCAACGAATGATCCCCCGCCTGCCGTCACTGCAACCCCGTATTGGAGAACCCATTTCGCGCCCTCGCCCAGTCCAAGCGCGTTTGGACCCCGCGGTATTCAATCTGAAAGAGATCGTCCCCCGGTTAACCGGAGTACCGGGTTTGGTAGTGACGCCCCCTGGACCCATGACCCCTCGAGTCCGAGTGCGCCGAGGAGGCCAAGTCGCCAGGGCAGGAGATAACGCCGATATCCCGGAGCATTCAAAAGCCTGGTTCATGTTCATGTTTGTTTAGTTACTTCGTTCACGTCGTCTGGCTCTCCAACCAACCAGATGAGAAAATATTTACATATTTGAAGCCACCGGGAATTGCGTGAGAGGATCCAAACTAGATTTATAGGCACAAGGACAAAGCAGGAAGTGCCAACAGGTGTACCAATTCAGAAGAAGTGCTGATAGTCGATGCTGTGGTACACAACATGGTATGAGGCAAATTGGCAAAAGGTAATGGGCCTAAAACAAGTAGCTTCATGGTCAGGCACACGTAGCGTATGGAAATGCGACTACGAAGCACAAGGGCAACGTTGGAGAGAGGTACGGAGGCAGACATCTCGAGGCGTAAGCACAACCGCAAGATTGCAATCGTCACGACGTTGATTCGGTATAAAATACGAAGGTTTGCTTGCGAATGAGTGGCGGCACCTTTTATTGCAGAGAATTATTGTTACAACGCGAGTCTCGCAGCTGTAATAATTGCTTGGTAGAGTATAAAATATACATATGGATAGTGTACTACTGAAGATACGAATCGTGGCGTCCTTGTGATTTTTCTTGAGATGCCCAACAAGGGCCGGATCTAGGATTTGAAAACGGGATTGACTGGAATAGGGGGCGTGTTTGGTTCGACTGGATGAGGCAAATAGAGAACAAGAGGACGATCCGCGATCCGGTGCAGTGCTATTGTGATTGGGACAATCCCAGTGGTGTTCAAACAAATGATGGTAAATTGAGGTATGGTATCTGTTCCTAAGCCGCGGGGCAGTGGCAGTCCAAGTGTAACATGATGGCGATTGAGGGAGACAACAAGGATTTGATGAGACTGGGATACTGTATGACACGATTGACTCATTCTGCTGGGCGGTATGTTTCTGCTGGGTTTGCAACCCGCAACGTGCTGTCGTTGGCGATCATCTGGGCCTAGTTTCATTACTTGCAGTCAGTATGGTTTAATGAGAAACATGGATGATAACACACCCCAACTCTCCTTGACCAGTCCTCATCATCCCGAGGTCCAAAACTATGTTCACTCGCGAGACCGCCCCTCAGCCGCATTCCCAGCTCAGGCGATATTCGTGGATCATTCACCACACGAAGTGTGGGCCTGACATCCGGTTCGGCTTCCCAATCTTGCGAATATACAGAGGCACTGTGATTGGATATCGAACCTCTGTTGCTCTGTGGATCCTGCTGTTGCTCATCCTGCTGTTGCTCCACGGTCGAGACCTGAAGGTTCCGGGGTGACGAAGCCCGTGTGTCACTGACGGGAGAAGCACCCACGATGCGGTGGTTCCATGTCACCGGCTCAGGTTCGTACGCGTACGCCACTATAGGAGGTAGGGCGACTGTTCCCGACGGAGCGTCTGTACTTTCCACACCCGGTCCTAGTCTGTTCTCCATACTTGAGCCATGCCCCTCGGAAGACGGCTGTTTGTTGTCGCTGAAAATTACCCCACTGTACGCTGACGGTGGAGGACCTCGCATATGATTGGCCGGAGAATCTGGTACAGACACCAATGGACCTCCAAGTACAGGAGATGGTGTCCTCATCCTCGAGTATGAGCGAGAAGCTGAGAAGTAGGCAGGTGGTGCATTTGAGCTATTTGCCGGTCCTCGAGCAAACGAAGGGTGTTCTTCACCAGGACTGGGCGAGCGGCGTCCGGAGGAGAGGTAGGGGTAGTAACTATGTGGTTGTTGCTCGGGTGAGCCGCCCGCATTGGTAGCTTGAGCGGGCGGGTTGAGAAGAATAGCGCTCCCAAACACGGATGGCCCATATCCAAATGACGCCGACGACTCCTCTCCTGGGCCCGGGGCCCCCGAACGCGTCTCAACGGGAGAGTGTCTGACGGCAACCTCGTAGATTCTGGGATCTTGGCCAGCTTCGTCTGGTTCCAATGGCGATCGCGTTCGAGAAGCCCCTTTAGCACCGGTGGCAAGATCTACGTCGCGTTTCCGGCGAGCTTTCCTCCGCTTCCAGATTGCGAGGATTCCCAGAACAACGATCGCGGTCGCAGTGAGACCGACCACGAGAAAAACACCGGCGACAGCACCCTTGTTTCTGAAGAACCTATTTGGGAGGAGCGAGTCTATTGTAAGTACAGGTACTACGAATCTAGCGTCGCGCCAACAGGTTTTCGCCACTCACTCGTTTTGGGAGCGGCTTTCTCCGGGCGACAAAATGCCAGTAGGGTTGACGACAATCTCACTAATGGTCATAGACTCTCCATTGGCCCTAGTCGTGACAAACACAGTGGTGAAGAAATCAGGGACGGTCGTGAAAGTGCTTCCCGCAGGATTGGTGGTTGTTAAAGTGATCGGCCCAGTGAGGGAGAACGGATTGCTAGATAAAGGGGTAGCCGGAGCAGTCACGCCGCTCGAAGGATCTGTAACAAGAAAACCAGGTTGAGTGGTTGATGAGGAAACGCCGGGCTGAGTGGTTGATGAAGAAATGCCAAGCTGAGTGGTTGATGAGGAAACGCCAGGCTGAGTGGCCGAACCTCCAATAGTACTAGTGCTAGTGGCAATGATGTCACTGGACGTAGTGATTGATAGATTCCCGCCGACGGGACCCCCACTAGTGGTGCCTGTACTTGTAGGTAATGAGGGTGAAGAATTGGGTGTCGTGTTGTTACCGGTGCTCGAAAGAGGAGGCTGTTCGTTGGTGGTGGAAGGGGGTGGCGGGGAAGCTGTGGTTGTCGACTTTGACGCCATGGTCGCAGTCAAGCTAAGAGGGGCTCCGGTACCAGTCACAGATGTGACTGGTGAGCTGGAAGCTGGGGTATTCGTGGCGGAAGTCGGAAGGGGATTGTTTGAAGAAGTAGGAAGGCCGCTACTAGGCGAGCTAAAGGAAGAACTTGTGGCCATGGATGAGCTCACGATAACGGAACTAGAAGTTGTAGAAGTAGAAGAAGGGTCATCGGGGGACGATGACGAGGTAGAAGACGTGAAGCTGAGGAATAAAATGGGCAAATGGCGGCCGACGACAAATACAAAACACTTACGATGAAAAAGTCGTAGAGGATGACGTTGGGCTGCTGCTTTGGGGATCGGTCGGCTGCGTTGGGGTTGAGGAAGTTGGGGCAGAAGACGGGGGGGGAGTGGATATGGGAACGGTGAGAGACGGTGAAACGACTTGAGAGTACAGATCTGCATGTACATATATAATTTTGGCAGGTGCGGATGACAATGCAATTTTGGCAGGCAGGCAGGCGGGCGGGGTTGACGGAGCGCGCATGCGTCGAGAATGGGGAGAATGGGGGTGAAAGTAACCAATATCGTCAGCACGACATCCTCCAAGAGGGAAAATGGTAATGTCAAAGCGACCGCTAAGGGCGTCTCATCGCCCTCTGTCAGCCTGTTGTGGCGTAGGCCAATTTGTGCGAGATCAATGATACTGAAGAGGTGGACTGGGCAGCATGCGTCGACGACGTTGACGACGACTGGGTGCAGCTTGATTACGGCCTCTGGCCTTTGCTATCAGACAGACAAAAGTGGGGACCCCGGGGTACCCGGCAACCCTCGGAATTTCTTGCACCAACGTACGGTGTGTCGGGTAACGCGGCAATCGTCTTCGAACACTCAGCACGGTGAGTGGGCATGAAGGTACACACCTGAAGACGACCCGCTGCCCTGGCGTGGTAGAAGTGGAACATTCACAGTCATTAGCAGTCGAGAAACCAAGTGCACTCGCTCGCGCCTAGAGTCATTGACGAAGAGCAGAGGAGCAGAGAAAAAGAGGAAAGAGGAAAGAGGAGAATATAAGAGAACTAACGCGGTTAAGGACAAGTCCAAGGAAGGGAAATGGCAAACGGACGGATCGGAAGCGAAAAGGGCCGTGAAAAGGGTCAGACGCCGCCGCAGTTGTGTCTCGGCAAGACTGCTGAGTCCCAGACACGTTGCAGCCAGTTAAGTGGTCAGTCTCGAGAGCGAGCGAGGGGTAAAGGGGGCGAAGGGAGGTCGGTCAGTTTGGACAAGGCGCAAAGCAGAAGCAGCAGCAGCCAGCCGGTTCGCAGCTGGCTCGGCCAGAGCACTGCCGACGGCGACGTGTAGAATTGGACGGACGAGGGACCAGCTTCCGAATGGGGTGGTGGTGGTTACCGTCTCCTTGCACCTTGCAGAGCTGGTACTTAGCTGGTAGCTGGTTGCCTCTCACGCGCGGTCCGCTCCGCTATTGCTCTTGCTCTTCCCTCTTCGCTGGCTGCATGCTGATGCTATGCGACTCTTAGGAACCCCACTCACGTCTCACGAGATAACGGGCGGTTTTCCATCGGACGTTGACGTCGACGTCGAATGTGTTCCTTGGTCCTGCCAGCCTCAAACCGTCACTAGCATAGCCGCAAGCTGGGCCTGTTTGACGCCCTGACCCAGGACCCAGGCGCCTTTTGGTTTGTGCAAAATCCCACCTGCGGCCGCATACGCTCTTGAACAATAAAGTAAGATGCAGAAGTACAGAATAAGGATACAACATTAATCCTACGATCTCGTTGCAAGTGGCCAGAGAATTGAATAGATATATGCTAAAAAGCGTCTGTTAAATGTGTTGAGAACATGCGTCATATCCTGAGATTTCAGGCAGGTTCAAGCAACTCGGTTCATCGACACCGTGATAGACGCCGTTGCCGCTCGGTCTCGACCTGATGACCGACATGACTAGGTCACATGCAAGACATAAATAGTCACAGTTGGGCAATCCTGGCGTTTACTCCCAACTCCTCGAGTCCCACTCCCCGAGTCCAACTCCCACAAGAAGTTCTTCAACCCATCAGCCTACAATGGTGCACCTCGATTCTGAAGCTCCTCCAGCCTATGAGGCCTCTTCTAGCGGTCAAAATATGTCCTTTGGGGTCACTCTTCATGAAGACGCGGGCAAAAGCCTCCTCGTTACTATTACTCCCCCTCGCGAGCCCATCGCCCAAGAGAAGCAGCCCGGTCGACGCGCACCCTTGGATCTCTGTCTTGTTATCGATGTCTCTGGCTCCATGGGTACTGACGCACCCGCCGCGACCGAAGACGGCAAGTCCAAGGAGAGCATGGGTTTGAGTGTATTGGATGTAGTCAAGCATGCTTGCCGCACTATCCTCAGTACCATGCAGGATGATGACTGTCTCTCCATTGTCACATTCACCGACTCTGCAGAGGTGCGTGTCTCTGCTTGCCCGCCTCCCGCGCGTGCGACGGTCCAACCTAACCCATTGATCAGGTTGTCTCCAAATTCCGCAAGACGACGGAAGCTGGCAAGAAGGCCCTCCTCGAATCGATCGAGAAGCTTCAGCCTGAGGACATGACCAATTTATGGGACGGTTTACGAACGGGTATGAACCTATTCAACGACCTCCCTGCCACCACAACTTCACGCCTCTCGGCCTTGTTCATCCTCACCGATGGCCAGCCCAACGTCGAGCCTCCCCGTGGCCACATTCCAATGCTGGAGCACTACCTCGAGTCGCACCCAATCGTCCGCTCTGCTCTGACCATCTCCTCCTTCGGATTTGGTTACAGCCTCGACTCGATGCTCCTTAGTGAGATCGGCCGCGTTGGCGGGGGCGCGTACAGCTTCATCCCTGACGCAGGGCTCGTGGGCACTGTATTCGTCCATGCCGTGGCGAACATGTATTCGACGTATGCGATTCGGTGTGCATTGAATGTTGAAGTACCCGAGGGTGTCAAGGTCAAGAAGGTTAGGGGTGGATTCAACAAGCTCGATGCGAGCTGGGGAAGCAAGGTCGAATTTGGTGACTTGCAGTACGGCCAAACGAGGGATATCATTCTGGAGTTCGAGGGCAGTGACCAGGGAAAGCTGCCTGAGGTGACCGTCTCTGTGGTGGCTAAACCGTGAGTGTTCATAAGCCGGTACCCGATTCGAACCAAGCTGACGACCCCCTCCTATAGTTGGTTCGCGAATGAGGCATTCACCGTCTCTGCCACGCATACCCCATCAGCGGCCCCGGCACCGACTACTGATGCACACAAGTACCACCTTCACCGCCTGGACCTCGTCGATTCCATCTTCTCCATCTGTTCGAAGAAGACTCAGGCCGCCGCTGCTCTCAAGACTGCCACACAGAACTTCGAAACGCAGTCAAAGGCGATCAACACGTCGCTTCCCAACTACCCTGACG
>WNFL01057772.1_pt2 | contig 14030 bp, 10 predicted proteins | sample 5400361 | NCBI WGS metagenome assembly WNFL01 (sample SAMN13153351, study PRJNA577476) | soil metagenome | isolation source: 40 cm soil on Douglas fir-dominated hillslope | place: USA:California | collected 2013-09-17
AGTTCAATAACAATGTCGGTTAACGTAGGCAAACCCACCCTATCGGTCACGTATCTCTTCAAGTCAAGCTTTTTTCGCAACTCGGCCCGGATCATCAAGTCGTTTACCGTGCAGCCCAGATCTTTGGCAAACTGTTCGACGATGGGGTAGCTCTCGGGATGCACTGCGCTCCAGTCCAATGGATTTGCTGAATCTCTTATCCTCAGGAACCCGGCACATTGTTCAAAGGCTTTGTCACCCAAGCGGGGCACCTTGCGCAAGGCGATGCGGTCTTTAAAGGCCCCATGCTGGTTTCTGTATTCTACAATACCCTTAGCCAATTGAGGCCCGAGTCCTGAAACATAAGAGAGGAGTTCCTTACTTGCGGTGTTCACTTCTACGCCCACCGAATTCACGCAACTCATCACCACATCGTCCAGTCCCGCCTTTAGTTTCGTTTGATCTACGTCGTGCTGGTATTGTCCAACGCCAATGGACTTTGGATCGATCTTCACCAATTCGGCCAACGGATCGGTAAGCCGCCTTCCTATTGAAACCGCGCCCCGGACGGTGATATCCTGGTCCGGAAATTCTTCGCGGGCTACCTCGGAGGCCGAGTAAATGGAAGCGCCGCTTTCGTTTACCATCACGACGAGAATTTCTTTCGGTAGCCCAATGGCTTTGACGAACGATTCGGTTTCCCGGCCCGCTGTCCCATTGCCAATGGCGATGGCTTCCAATTTGAACCGATCGCATAGGCCCAGGACAATAGCCGCGGATTTGGCAGTTTCGCGCTGAGGTTCGTTGGGATAAATGACCGTGTTGAAGAGCAGTTCACCTTGTTCTCCCAGGCAAACAAGTTTTGTGCCCGTCCGAAAGCCAGGGTCCAGCGCCAGCACGCGTTTCTGACCCAATGGAGAAGCCAGCAGTAATTCTTTCAGGTTGGAGGAGAAAACCTTGATGGCCTCCGCGTCAGCTTGACCCTTGGACTCCAGGCGAACTTCTGTTTCCAGCGAAGGTTTTAATAAACGCTTGTAGCTATCCTTGATGGCCAGGCTAACTTGCTCTGCCGTAAGCCTTGAGGATTTGATAAACTGTTTCTCAAGGATTTGCAGGGCAAGCTCTTCACTTGGAGAAATATCCAATGATACAATACCCTCGTTTTCCGCTCTCCGCATTGCGAGCAGGCGATGTGAAGGGACTTTCTTAATGGGCTCACTCCAGTCAAAGTAATCTTTGAATTTCTGAGCCTCTTCTGCTCCTGTCTTTGATTTGATCGCCGAGGATGAAATGATTCCGTCTTTCCAGAATAGTTCGCGAATACGTTTGCGTGCTTCCTGGTTTTCGCTAATCCATTCTGCAATAATATCCCGGGCTCCCTCCAGGGCCTCTTGTTCCGAGGCCACACCTTTTTCTGCATCAATGAAGGAAGCTGCCACCGTTGACAAATCAACGTTCCCTTGTTCAAAAGTAAGGAGCGCCAGTGGTTCCAGGCCTTTTTCTTTAGCGATGCTGGCTCGGGTCTTGCGTTTGGGCTTATAAGGCAGGTAAATGTCTTCCAGTGCGGTCAGCGTTTCCGCTTCTTCAACAGCGTTGGCCAGGGCTGGGGTAAGCTTGCCTTGTTTTTCTATGGATTTCAAAATGGCCGCCTTTCGCTTGTCCAGTTCAATCAATTGTTCGTACCGGTCACGAATCGAAGCCAACGCTACTTCATCCAGGCTTCCCGTCAACTCTTTCCGGTAACGTGCGATAAACGGGATAGTGGAACCATCGGAAAGGAGATCGACCACACATTGTACCTGCGTTGGAGTTAATTTTAGTTCGGAGGCGATGAGGGAGATATTCTTGTCCATTAAAGTCGACTTGGGTCGTTCGTCGTTAGCACCACTGCAAAATTAGGATCAGAATTGATTGGTCAAATGTTCTTTCGGGTTTTTCTTAGGTTGCATGGTCGGGGCAGGCATAAAGAAACAGCAGAAGATTACCTTTGCGGGATGCAAGACAAGCTGACCGGACACAGTACAGAACTTTTGAAAAACCTTTCTATCGCCGAGTTGAATACCATGCAGCGGACGGTGATCGAAAAAGTGGCTTCCACTGGCAATTTCATGGTCCTCGCTCCCACCGGATCAGGCAAAACCCTGGCTTTTTTGATTCCTCTCGTCAGCAAGCTAAGGCCGGATGGGCACGGTGTACAAGCCCTGGTTGTTGTACCCTCGCGAGAGTTGGCGTTGCAGGTCGAGCAAGTTTTCAGGTCCATGAAAACCCTTTTCAAAGTAAGTTGCTGTTACGGAGGCCACTCCTTCAAGACGGAACAGAATAGTTTGAGCGAAGCGCCGGCAGTCATTATTGGAACCCCCGGTAGGTTAGCCGATCATATTGTTCGAAAATCCTTTCAGGCGTCCAGAGTAAGAATGGTGGTTTTGGATGAGTTTGACAAATCATTGCAAATGGGGTTTCATGAACCGCTGCAAGTCCTTTTCAAAGCCTTGAGCGGAAAACAACAACATCTGCTTACCTCGGCAACGCAGTTCATTGCTTTGCCGGACTTTCTGCCTTTTAAAGAGGTTGAAACGGTCAACTACCTAAAAGACGAAGCACCATCCAAACTGCGGGTGAAGTTGGTGCACACCACGAAGCTTGATAAAGTGGAAACCCTGATGCGATTGGTGGCCGGATTCAATCAAGAGGTCTGCCTGGTATTCTGCAATCACCGGGAGGCGGTAGAGCGCATCAGCAGCCTCTTTACCAGTAACAGGTTAGAGTCAGGGATTTTGCACGGCGCGATGGAGCAAATGGATAGAGAGAAAAACCTAATCAAATTCAGAGGGGGTGCACACAATATCCTGATCGCAACGGATCTGGCGTCGCGCGGTCTGGATATCCCGGAGATCAAACACGTAGTCCATTATCAGTTGCCGCCTAAACTGGAAGGTTTTATCCATCGAAACGGGCGCACTGCGCGGATGCATGCCGACGGAATAGCCTATTTGATTCTGGCGGAAGGTGAATCGTTGCCGGGCTATATCGACCGCCGGGACATTGGAGTCGAAGAACTGGCAGTCGGGAAGAAGTTGCATCTCCCTCCTCCTCCTCAAAACATTTGCCTGTACATCAGTGCCGGCAAAAAAGACAAAATCAGCAAGGGCGATATCGCCGGCTTGCTCACCAAAAAGGGAGGCCTTCGGGGTGATGAGGTCGGATTAATTACGACGCTTGATCATGCCTCTTATGTCTGCATAAAACGAGCGGCAGTGAATAAAGTCCTGGCCAACATAAAAAATGAAAGGATAAAGAAATTGAAGGTGAAGATTGAGATAGCGAATTAGGTTGGCACTGGTTCTTGGTGTCAAAATAATTTGAGTTGATCTTTACCGTCTTCTTTCGTTTGTTTTCCCATTGCTTCACCGAAATTAGAAACGGAAATACCCAGCAGTCGTATTTTCTTATCCTCCGGATCGGTGCCGGCCAATAGTTGTTTCGCTGTGCCTGCAAGGGTAGCGCTATCGGTCACCGGTTTTGCCAGGGATGTGCTTCGGGTTGCAACCTTGAAATCGTGGTATTTTATTTTAAGTGTAATGGTTCTTCCCTTGAGTCCACCCCGGTGTAATCGGTTGTATAAAACAATAGCAATCTTGTCAAGCTCTTCGTTCATTTCCTCCAGGGTAGTCAAGTCATACGGAAAGGTATCTTCCGCTCCGACCGATTTTGTTTCACGATGGGGTTGTACACGGCGGTCGTCCAGGCCCCTGACAATCTTGTAGAAAAAATGCCCTGGTTTGCCGAAGTGTCTGGTAAGCTCTTTCTCGCTTAATTTCTTCAGGTCGGCGCCAGTGTGCAATCCCATCTTTTTCATTTTTTCGGCAGTCACTTTACCTACGCCAAAAAACTTTTCCACGGCAAGATTTTCCATGAACGTTTCGATGCGCGAAGGGCCGATAAAGGTCAGGCCATCGGGTTTATTCATGTCGGAAGCAATTTTGGCTACAAATTTGTTGACGGAAACCCCCGCAGACGCCGTTAATTGCAATTCATCCTGAATGGCTTTCTTGATCTGCCTGGCAATTTCCAGCGCCGAGCCGATGTGTTGTTTATCCTCNNNTTACATCCAGGAATGCCTCGTCAAGCGAGAGCGGTTCGATCAGGTCCGTGTAGCGATGAAAAATCTCACGGATCCTGCGAGACACTTCCAGGTAGACATCAAACCGGGGCCGGATAAAAATTACGTCGGAGCAGAGCTGCACTGCTATTTTAGAAGACATGGCCGAGCGAATCCCAAACTTGCGTGCCTCGTAACTCGCCGTAGCCACAACTCCACCCCTCCCCACGGGGGAGCCGCCTACAACAATGGGTTTCCCACGATACTGTGGGTTATCACGTTGTTCAATAGAGGCATAAAAAGCATCCATATCGATGTGAATGATCTTACTATGAATTCTTGTTGCATCCATGACTTCCGTTCGCTAAGCAAAAATAACTCTCTGAAAACCTGGACGCGTCGGATTGGTAACGTTATTCGCCTTTACTTTTTACATTTGCTGACCGGCCTTCGTCTCGTCCGTGTCTGTTAAAATTCATAACCTTACTCCATGAACCGACTAACGTGTTTTGTGCCTGCCACGATTTTATTCTTATTTCTGTGTCATCCTCACCTGAGCTTCTCCCAGGATAAAACCGTTTTCAAGGATTCGATCGTGTTCCGGTTCATCTTTCGCGACACCATTGTGTATCGTTACGATACGGTAAGGATAAATCATTATGTTCATTCCGATACAGTCGGAATAGCGCCCTATGCGCCGGCGGTTGCCAACGCCGCGCCAAAAAGAAAGGGTTGGTACAACCCGAACAGTTGGGGTATTGGGCCTATGGTAGGCGCCTATTATTCGCCTTATCACGGTTTTGACGTGAACGTTGGGTTTGGTGTTCAGTATTATCTGTTTGCTATTCCAACCTTCCGCAATCCTCATATGGGAAACCGGAACCGCAAGAAATTAATCAGTAAACAACAGGCCATTGGCAGTAGCGTTGTAATGCTTCGCCGCACAGTGATGTTGAATTCTGACGTCATTTTGCTCACCCATATTAAATCTTAAATTCTTCTATACTCCCTCAGCGTCGTACCTGTGAGCCCACTCCAAATGCGCCGGAAATGTCGAACGCTTTCAAAACCGCAAAGGCTTGATATTTTTTCCATTGTATAGTCTTCGTTGTGGACCAGCGTGCGGGCCAGTTCTACCTTTACTGCATTCTTAAATTCAATGACCGTGTGTCCGGTTGCTTTCTTGAACATCCTGGTAAGGCTGCGCACGCTGGTATTGCCAACAGAAGCAAGCTCCGCAAGCCCTGGGTTTTCAGACGGGTGGGAGATAATATGATCCTGCACGCGGTGAATGGATGGATTGAAATGTGTGCGATAATCCAGGTAAATGGTCTGCTGTCGGTCGGTGTTGTTCCGTCTCATGTAGACTACGATTTCACGCGCTACTTTCGCCGGCAGCACGGGTCCATGATGGCTTTCCAGAATAGAAAGCGCCATGTCTGTGCCCGAAGTCATTCCCGCACTGGTATACACATTGCGGTCTTCAACAAACAGCCGGTCTGTGAGTACGGTAACGAGCGGATAATGCCGCTTCATATAGTCGATGCATTTCCAATGCGAGGTGCATTTCCTTCCATTGAGTATGCCAGTCTCCGCAAGTACCAGCGACCCGCTGCAGACACTGGCGATCTGGATTCCCCGTTCAAGCTGTGTTTTCAACCAGGGTTGGACGAGCCTGATATCCGCGTCCAATTTTCCCTCTGCGAATGCTTTAAAACGGACACCCGGCAGTACGATAAAGTCCCCTGGTTGAAGTTGCACATCAGAAAAATGATTTAGCTTATTGAAAGCGAGACCTTGTTCGGAAATGACTTGTGTGTCCACTCCGCAAAAGGCAAGCTTGTAGGTCACTGGGCCGATCTGGGAAGCCTCATAGAACACCTGGGCTGCGCCGGACAGGTCCAACAAATGCACGGTAGGCAATAGCAAAAAGCAAATTGTGCGGTCTCTATTCACAGGGTGATTCAGGCCAATTTGAGGACATTTCAGGCCAAAGTAAGTTTTCAGGTAAAACTTCGCGTTAAGCTAATTATTATTTGAATATAATGCATTGTCCCAGGATAAGAGGACCGATCGGGACAACAATCGAAGCCCTTAAAACCCTACCAAAATGACAAAGCAAAGAAATTCATTCTCGAAATGCATGTTCCTGACGGTAGCTTTGACTTTTTCGCTTGTTTTCGGACAAGCCCAGCAGAACGAGCATTACAATGTCGCCATATTCTTATACCCGCACGTTGAGCTGCTTGATTTTGCCGGGCCAGGTGAAGTCTTCGCTTCAACGCCCGGCTTCACCGTGTATACCGTGTCGGCTGACGGTAAAGAACTCCAGTCTCAGGGATTTGTAACAGTGAAACCCCAATACTCCCTGGACGACGTACCGGTTCCGGATATTATTGTCCTTCCGGGCGGAAATACAGCCGAGACCATGAAGAATCCGAAAGTGATTGAGTGGATCAACCGGCGTTTTGCCACAGGCAGCATGGTCATGTCGGTCTGCTCGGGTGCCGGAATTCTTGCCAAAGCGGGACTCCTAACCGGTCTCAATGTGACAACATTTCACAGTTATATTCCAGGCTTGCAAGCGATGTTGCCTCATTCGAAAGTTTTGCCCAATACCCGGTATGTTGATAATGGGATGATCATCACCACGGCGGGCGTATCCGCCGGAATTGACGGCGCTCTTCACGTCGTATCGAGGATCAAGGGGATGGAGGTGGACAAAGCAACGGCCTTTTACATGGAGTACGATAAGTGGAAGCCGGAGGAGGGCCGCATTGACTACCAAAATGAATACCTTGAAAAACTGAAAACGAAACCCGGCCCGCTTGAGAAGGAAAAGATAAAAGCCGTAGCCATTACAAAAGAACAAATACCCTTTGAAGGTGAACTGAAGAATCTTGGCCTCGAATTGCTGGAAGCCGGATCGTATCGCGAGGCGGCTACCGTGTTGGAGGAAACTATACGATGGTATCCCAATTCGGCTTCTGCTTACAGTCAGCTCGCACGTGCTTACGCCAAGTTGGGCAAGCCGGCACCCATCGATGAAAAGGAGCTCTTAAAAATCATAGACGCAGGCAAGGTTGAAGAGGCATGGTCAGTTTATGAGAAGACTCAAAAGACCTATCCCGGTTGGAAACTATTTGATGAGAATGCCCTTAATTCAGCAGGCTATGAATTTATGCGAATAGAGGACTATGACCATGCGATCAAGGTATTCCAGCTAAACGCCAAAGCCTATCCGAATTCATTTAACGTATTTGACAGTCTTGGCGAAGGACTCATGAAGGCAGGAAATAAGAACGAGGCCATTGCCAATTATAAGAAATCACTGGAACTGAATCCCGAAAATTCAAACGCCAAACAAATGCTGGCGCAACTGGAAGGCAGGATGTGACCCGCCCCAATAGAGCAAGACTATGGACTATGAACTATGAACACTGGCTATAGCACCACGGCGGAATAAATACTGGCGCGGTTAAAAAGAGAGGGCTCCTGGTCCATCAACGTCACAGAGGTGAATCCGGCAGCTGCAGCAAGTTTGTTCAACGACAAATAACTAACCGGGTACGGCACCCATGGATTGGGACTGTCTGTATTGTATTCCACGGCAATGAGTCGGCCGTTGGGCTGGAGATTTGCTCTAACTTTCCGAAGGAAGGACAATGGATCGGAAACAAAATGTAAAGCATTGGCCATCAGGATGCCGTCCCATTTTTCCCAATCCGGGTTTTCGCTGACAAAATTTTTTTGAAGTTTAGTTACTGTAACGTGCGTTGATTTGATCTTTAGGGTATCGAGCGCGCGCGGATCTTTATCAACGGCATAAACGATGCTGCCAGGGCCCAGGAGGGCTGCCAATGCATTTGTAAAGAGTCCTTTGCCGGCACCCAGGTCCACCCATTTTTGGGGCGACGGCATCTTGACGACACCTTTTTCAATAAGCCTGATAGCGGTAGCAAGTTCCATGAACCAATGAGATCAAAATGCTACCAGTCCGAATGAAATAGCAACAGTCAATTCGTTTTTAATCTCCCTTTTTCGGTGTCGGTCCTTTGTACTTCTCAACGCGCGCGTCAGCGATCACCCCTTTCCAATTTAGGCCGAAGGCGAAGTCATACTTGTTGCCTTCTGAATCGACGTAGCAATCCATGTCATGGGGTACGTCTTCAAATTGTTTTTCTACGGTTTCCATATTCGCCGGCATTTGCAGGGGCAACAGACCGGAAGGCTCTGCGGCCCCGGTCAGGATATCCAGCAAGGCCTGATCCTGAACGCTGAAATTCACAAGGATACCGTTTGCCTGTTTTTCAATTTCGGAAAAGACCATCGGGTTTGCCATGGTTATGGAAACGATCACCGGTTTCCCTTTCATATTCTTATACGTGTCGGTCACCATCGTCAGGTCGGTCGTGTTGATCGCCGTCGATCGTTTCCCTTTATAGCTACGGTTGGTAAATTTTTCAAGAGGATCTCCGCCAGCCAAACTGGGATCTCTTGTGTCGCGGGCGGTGTACGATCCGTACTGCAAGCTAATAGGTACATAGCCGGTTCCCCCTTTTTTTGCGTCCCCGGCATCGTACCCAATACCCGAGGTGGGACTATGGATAAAAACCAATGCATAGTCTGCTTCGTTGGGCTGATCCGTCACCTTAAAATATTTTTTTACGATCTCCATGTTCACCGGATAATCTAGTTTTTCCGGTATCGGTATTCCCAAAAATGTTTTACCGGCCGGGGTGAATCTCTTAGGAACATAGACAGTTTTGTTTTTCCCAAGCGGAAGGATGCTGCCCTTGTTCTTTACCATGACTACTGACTTGAGTTGGGCATCGTATCCTGCGGCCATGTAATCTGCTTTTCCTACCGTATTTTTTGAAACTTCGTTGTCCAGGTACGGATTTTCAAATAAGCCCGTCCGAAAAATGTTCCTCAGTAGCCGAACGGCCGATTGCTCAAATCGGCTGCGCATGAAAGCTTCGCCGTGTTCTTTTACTCCCATTTGGTAGGCTTCCAATACGGGTCCGGCAGCATTGTTTCCACCAAATTGATCGACTCCTGCCATCAATATTTTATAGTGCCTTTCCGCCACCGACAGTTTTTCTACACCCCATGACTTGCCCGAAATGAAAACGTCAATGGCGGTTTCATCCGCCGTGACGAGCCCATCGTAGTGGTACTTGCCGCGCAATAGATCACCAACGATATAGGAGTTGTAGCTGTTGCCCACGTTCTCTTTGTTCTTTGCGTCCTGATCAAAAGATATCGTGTAATACGGCATGACGGCAGCTGCCATGCCCGTTTTACCTTGCAATCTGAAAGCGCCTTCGGTAAATGGGATAAAGTGCGTCTCAAAATTATGGCCAGGATACACTGCATATTTTCCTATACCATAGTGGGCATCTCTCCCGCCTTCCCCGGTGCCGCCACCGGGCCAGTGTTTGACCATGGCATTTACACTTTCAAAGCCCCAGCCACCGGCGATTTCCTTTTGTTCTGAGGAGGTTTGAAATCCGTCAATGTAAGCGCGAGCCATATCCTTTGCAAGCGCCGGGTCTTCACCAAATGTCCCGCTGACGCGACTCCAGCGCGGGTCGGTTGCGAGATCTACTTGTGGCGAAAGGGCCGTCGATATTCCGAGCGCCCGGTACTCAACGGCGCCGATGTGACCAAACTTTTCCACGAGTGTAGGGTCAAAAGTAGCGGCCAAACCCAATGATCCCGGCCACATCGAAATGGCTCCTCCTGCGCCAGCATTAAACTCGGCATTGGCGATGGTTCCATGACGCGGGTCGGAGCTGTTGTTGGCCGGAATGCCGAGTCCCAAACCCTCGACCAGGGCCTGAGCGTTATTATTCCATTCGGCGGCCACTTCAGGACTCTTGACCGATGTTACCAACACGTGCCTGACGTTATCTTTGGTAAGGAAATCCCTTTGCTGATCGGATAAGTCAGAGGCATTGGCACCACTTTCTTCGAAGGGTTTTCCATTATAGGTACCTGCCATCAGTCCCCTGCTGCCGGCGGGAATTGCCTGATGCCGGCTGTACAACATTAAACCCGCGATCTGCTCGACAGACATTTTTGATGCCAGGTCTTTTGCCCGATCGTCCGCCGGAAGACGCCAATCCTCATAGCGATCGAGCTGACCATTCTTATTCAAGTCTTTGAATGCCTGTCGGTCAACGGTAAGGATCGTTACCCCTGACGATGGGGAATAGCCCAAAGTTTGTCCGCCTTCCTGGGTTACGGTCTTGTTGGTGCCTGTCCCAGATTCCTTCCATTTTGGGCCGCAGCTGCTAATGGATACTACCAAAAGGGCCAAGCCGATTACTTTACAAACGTTGCAGAGCATACCTTTTTTATTGGTTTTTGTTTAGCCGGTCAGAGAGTATCCTATTTTGGATTCCAGGGCGATACCCCCTTGCCCTTACGTGTATAACAGACATAATAATACCACTTTGGATTCTTGTTTTCAAGATCCAAATAAAACACGGACTGTTCACGAAAATAGGAGTGAATAAACGACTATACGAAACCATTCCGGACAAGCAATTCGATCGCAGAAATTTTCAAAAGAAAATGTTGGGGCTGGGTATTCTTTCGCGTCTTAAAGAATGAAAAAAGGGCGGTGCACACAAGGCCCTTCCTTGTATCAATTCAATACAAGGAAGTATCACCAGGCCGTATGGGAGGGGTTGAAACGGGATCGGTAAGAAGACCGCTACCGCCAGTGTAACGATAAGATAAAACTTCAAAAGGGTTACGGATCAGACTTTCAAAATTATGTCTTCTCCCAACGAATGAACGCCCTCGGATCTGCCGCTGCAAAAAAAACAATTGAATTAAGACTTATTTTTTGCTACTTGTATGCTTTTAAATTCAAAACTGAAATGCATTTCTTGTCCTGCCGGTTCTTGCTTAGACAATTTTTTCTCTTCTTTTTGCCGATAGCTCCTTTTGGAGCGGTCTATTCTCAAAAGCCCGGTGCCGATACGGTCTTTTTGATGAGCACAGTCAAAAATGTCCGGGAAATCTATTCACGCACCTTGGGTCTGAGTTCCCACCTGTTGAATGGTGTGCAATACAAAGAATACAACGCCCATCTTGATGACGAAGGGCATCCTTATTTTGGATTGGACGATTGGGTGGAGGGCTCGGTTTATTATGACGGCGAAGTATACGAGGGCGTCGCCATTCTTTACGACCTGATCAAAGATAAGGTGGTTATCGAGCATCCCTTTGCGGGCATTAAATTGGAATTGATCAGCGAAAAAATCAAATACGTTGATCTGCCCGGTCATCGGTTCGTTCGACTCGATGCCGATACATTAAAAAACGCCTCGATTCGCACGGGGTTTTATGACTTGCTGTACGACGGTCTTACAAAATTTTATGTGAAAAGGCAAAAAGAACGGAAAGACGAAATCGTAGGGCAAGAAATACAGGTGAAATTTTCAGAAAACGATCGCCTTTATATTTTCAAACAGGGCCAGTACATACAGGTTAAGACTAAATCTTCCGTGCTGACTACACTCGCGGACCGAAAAGCCGAGCTTCGAAAATACATCCGGAAAAATAAGATTCATTTTCGAAGGAACCGTGAGGATGCGATCACACGGGTGGTTGCCTTTTACGACGAATCCGGAAAATAGATATGACGCCAACAGCCGGTTCCGCGTTTTTGCTTCTGTTACTGACTCTCCTCAGGACCCTTGCCTTAGGGCAAACATCAAACGATCCGACCATCAACGGAAATTTTTCAAATATCATTTTTCGCCAACTTGTCAACGCAGTGGAATCCAAAACAGGATACACCTTCTATTATGATCCCTCCTCCGCAGACAGTCTTCCGGTGAATGCGATCGTCAACGACAAGAAATTAAGTGCCCTCCTGGATGAAGTTTTCAAGGGAACGGAATTTCACTACGCTATCGACGGACAAAAAAACGTTTATGTTGTCCGGGCGAGGGAGATCCAGGCCGAGTTGCCGGACGACTTTTTCGATCGGGGTGAACGAGGCGAACGTCAGGACAACACCGCCCTGCTGGATTACCTGGACATAGAGAAAAACAAAAAAACAAAAGCGGCGGAAGAAAGACATTATGAAGTTGGTAAACGGACCGCCACCATCGGTCCCGGCCATGCTACCGTTGCGGGGCACGTTCGCTCCGCTGCCTCCGGCGAGCCCGTCATTGGTGCTTCCATCGGCACCGAAACTCCCGGCATCGGTATCGCCACCGATCAATTCGGATATTATGCCCTTACCCTTCCCAAGGGACCTCACGAGCTGAAAATAAAAAGCATCGGTATGAAAAGTTCAGTAAGGAGAATCACTTTGTATTCCGACGGACAATTGGACATTGAGCTTCAGGAAGACGTGAGGCCTCTTAAAGAAATAACGATCGAAGCGGAAAAGGACAAAAATGTGTCGGGAATGCAAATGGGATTGGAAAAGCTGGATATCAAAACCATGAAAAAGGTTCCGGTGGCGCTGGGGGAACTGGATATCCTGAAAGTGGTACTTACTCTGCCCGGCGTGCAGAGTGTGGGAGAAGCATCCACGGGACTGAATGTACGCGGAGGCGCCAGCAATCAAAACCTTATCTTGTTCAACGACGCCACGATTTACAATCCAACTCATCTTTTCGGATTCTTCTCTGCCTTTAATCCGGATGTTGTAAAAAATGTTGAGCTGTTCAAGAGCGGTGTGCCGGCTGAATATGGGGGCCGGCTCTCTTCGGTGCTGGACGTAACAGCACGGGAAGGAAACAAGAAAAAATTCGGCGGTTCAGGCGGGATAGGACCGGTGACCGGCAGGCTCACGTTGGAAGGACCCATCATTAAGGACAAAACATCCTATTTGATCGGAGGGCGGTCAACCTACTCGGATTGGCTGTTAAAACGAATCCCCAATGATGCTATTCGCAACAGCAAGGCCGCTTTCTATGACGTCAACCTGAACATCAACCATCAAATCAACGAAAAGAATACCGTTTATCTGACCGGATATCTAAGCAAAGATCGCTTTACACTAAACAGCGACACCCTGTACACCTATCGCAACAGAAATACGACCGCGAAATGGAAGCACATATTTGGCAATAAGCTTTATGGCGTATTGACCGGCGCTTACAGTGGATACGACTACTCGGTGAGCAGCGACAGAAACGCCGTGAATGCTTATACAATGGCCTATGCGATCAACCAGGTTCAATGGAAGGCAGATTTTAACTATTACCCCGCTTCACGCCACGGCCTCAACTTCGGCGTCAGTTCGATAAGGTATTATTTGTCGCCTGGAAGTTTTCTCCCGAAAGGAAGCCAGTCGCTGGTTGCCCCCGATATACTGGCCAAGGAACAGGCCCTTGAAAGCGCGATTTACGGAAGCGATCATTTTGAAGTTACACCGCGCTTATCGCTGTACGTCGGAATCCGGTATTCCTTGTACAATTATCTGGGTCCGAGGGATGTCTATTCCTATGCACCCGGGCTTCCCAAAAGCGAACAAAATATTATCGACACGGTCTCCTATACGTCGGGAAAATCAATAGCAACCTACCATGGGCCCGAGTACAGGATGTCTTTAAACTATGCCCTGCCCGGAAGTGCTTCTGTAAAATTCAGTTACAACCGGATGCGCCAATACCTCCAGATGCTTACCAATACGGCCGCCATCTCCCCGACGGATGTATGGAAATTAAGTGATCCCAATATCAGGCCACAGGTCGGTAATCAGATTGCGGCGGGTTATTACAAGAATTTCCGGTCCAATACCATTGAAACATCGGTGGAGGGGTATTATAAAGAGATGGAGAATTCTCTTGATTACAAAAGCGGAGCGTCTCTCATTCTCAATCACCACATCGAGACCGATGTCCTGAGTGCCCAGGGCAAAGCGTACGGCGTCGAAGTGCTGGTAAAAAAATTGAGCGGCAAGGTAAACGGCTGG
>WNFL01058127.1_pt1 | contig 14030 bp, 15 predicted proteins | sample 5400361 | NCBI WGS metagenome assembly WNFL01 (sample SAMN13153351, study PRJNA577476) | soil metagenome | isolation source: 40 cm soil on Douglas fir-dominated hillslope | place: USA:California | collected 2013-09-17
GCTTCGCGAATACTCAATACCTCAACAGCAAAATTCAACTCCACTCCGGCTAGCGGGTGATTAGCGTCTACAGTGATTTCACTCAATCCCACTTCGGTAACGGTCACCACTTGACCCTGATTAGTTTGAAATTGCATTCCCTTTTTTATTTCTCCGGTACCAAAGGCTGAACGTGGAACCCGCTGAACCATTTTCTCATCTTTTACTCCGTAGCCTTTTTCAGGACTTACTTTCAAATTGAATTTATCGCCCTGCTTCTTTCCCTCAAGACCTTCTTCCATTCCCGGAATCAAATTGCCGATTCCTTGAATATAATGGAGAGGTTCGCGTCCTTCGCTTGAGTCAAGAACTTTGCCGTCATTGTTGGTTAGTGTGTAATGAATGGCCGCTACTCTGTGTTTTGAAATGTGCATGACGAAATAATTTCGGCAAAGCTAATTGAATTTGTCGGTACTTGATTCTCGCTTTTGACGAATTTTCTATTCTTACCTCAGCTTCTCTTGCATTTTTTTTGGCAATTTTGATTTTACCAATTCATAGGACTTTTTGACAAAAGCTTCCAGTTCTTTTTTCGAAAGCCGGGCTGACTCATCGATTAGCACCCATTTATTTCGAGCCATGTATGGAGCCGGAATAAAACCTTGACGCTGGCAGAGCTCTTCAAATTCCTCCGTTTCAACTTTGAGTGAAATTCGGACATCGCCTTCCATCGATGTAACACAAAACATTTTTTCCGCAATACAAAAACACAAGTCACTTCCCCACTTAATGTCTTCGGTTGCATGTGGAAGTTTCAAAGCAATCGAACGAATGTCCTCTATTTTCACTTGGCCTTTTTCTTTTTGGTCGCCTTCTTGGGTGGAGATTCCTCCGCATACTCTTTTCCCCACGCAATCCATGAAGACAATTGTTTTTCAGACTTTAATCCATCGAGGCTTACGTAAATAAATCCTCGCATGGGTCTGGTCTTGACGAAATCCATCGGCCGGGCATGATCGCGCTCAACCAGCTCGTCATATCGTTCTTCCATCACGCGTACCATCAAATCGTCTTTGATGATACCGCAAAACATTTTGTCTTTCCACATGAAGGCGATACCTCCAAACATTTTCTTCTCAACAACACCTTTTGTGCTTTCAAGAACTTGTCTCATCCGCTCGGCCAATTTTTCATTATAAGCCATACGTTCAAAGTTCAATATTCAAAGTTATTCAAAGTCCAAGATTCTCTAGTCTCCAAAACTAATTCCCAATGCCTTCGCGGCATGCAGCAGGTAAGTATTCTCGGCCTTCACAAAATTCGGTTCACTTGTGGCTTCTTCCAAAGTGACAGACGTAATCGTATTATTTCTTAAAGCTACCATCCGCCCAAAATTATTATCGAGAGCAAGTTCAAATGCCTTCACGCCAAAAGCAGAAGCCAGCACACGGTCAAAAGCGGAAGGTGTACCTCCACGCTGAACATGACCTAAAACAGTTTCTCGTATTTCTGCTTTGCATCCTGCATCTTTTAATTGCTTTGTTAATTGATAAGCAACCCCTCCGAGACGCACATGTTCAGAACCTTTCTCTGGAGCGCTGGCAGTGACAATTCCTGCTTTTGGTTTCGCTCCTTCTGCTATAACGATGTTGACAAAACCACGGCCCTTAAAATAACGAAGTTCAATTCGCTTCACCAATTTATTCACATCATAAGGGATCTCGGGTATAAGACATATCTCCGCTCCTCCTGCAATTGCCGTATGTAGTGCAATCCAACCGGCATCGCGGCCCATCACTTCCATGATCATCACGCGATGATGACTTTCGGCAGTTGTAACTAATTTATCGAAACTATCTGTTGCAATTTGCACTGCTGTTTGAAAACCAAATGTCATGTCCGTAGCGGAGAGATCGTTGTCAATTGTTTTTGGAACACCGATGATCGGGATGCCTTTATCAAACAAGACTTTGGAAATTCGCTGAGAACCATCACCACCGATGTTGACGACTGCATCGAAGTTTAATTTCTTCAATTTGTCCACTAATTCGTCCGACCTGTCAATAAATTTTACAGAACCATCGGGTTGAGTAACAGGAAATTTTATAGGATTAGACTTATTAGTGGTCTTTAAAATTGTGCCGCCTTTCACGTGAATGCCTGCAGTTCGCTTGGAGGTAAGCCTGATGATTTCTTGCGGTTCATTGAGCACACCATTGAAAGCCTCGATGCTTCCATAAATCTCCCATTTTTCTTTGCGGGCACTCTTGGCAACTCCGCGAATGACTGCATTAAGACCGGGGCAATCTCCCCCACCCGTGAGGATTAGAATCTTTTTCATAAACTGACTTGATTACAGATTACAAATTACAGATTAATACTCAACACTTAAATGGGTGCATTTCAAATTGTCGCAATCGAATCTTTTTTGGGATGTGATTCTCAGTGGCCTTCCGTGCTCCCTGTGGTTAAAAAAAATACAACCACAGGGAGCACAGAGAATCACAGAGAAAGTCACAGAGTTTGAACAGCTAAGCCAAAGAATGTACCGAATAAGATTGCGACAATTTGAAATGCGCCCACTTAAATTCAGATTTGAACATGGTTTTGAAATTCAAAAATCTGTCGCTTAAGCGGATGCTCTGCGGAGACGATCGTTAATAGCACGACCCAAGCCGGTATTTGGAACTTCTTCGGTAAGAATAATTTCAGCAGCAGATTTATCGAGTTCGCGCAAAGCGGAAAACAGTTTTTGGGCGGCCTCATTGGGATCGCCTGAGGAAGAAAGTACAATTTGCATTTCTATGGAATCAGATGCGTATTTCTTTTGAAAAGACAACACACCAATTTTAATATGCTTATGCTCCTCAATAAGTTTCTCGATGTTTCCCACTTTCAAGATCTTTCTTGGAGCATAATGACTTTGCAATTGGCCAGGCGCCTGCGGGTTTGAAAAAGATTGTACCCTTACTTCAACATCACCGATGATCAACTCCATTTTTTCCACACTCATTCCACCTGCACGATAAAGAATGACTTTATCATTCTCAAACCCAACAATGGTAGATTCAATGCCGATGTTGCATTCGCCTCCGTCTAAAATGTAATCGATTTTGGTACCGAGTTGTTCATTAACATGCTCAGGTCTTGTAGGGCTCACATAACTAAAAGGATTGGCACTTGGTGCCGCTAACGGAAATGAAAGCGACTTTAACAACTCGTGCGTAAGTTCATGATTGGGACAACGAACCCCCACGCGATCCAAGCCGGATGTAACAAGGTCAGGAATGATACTTTTTTTATTAAGAAGAAACGTAATCGGTCCGGGCCAAAATTCTTTCATTAAGGCCGAAGCTTTTTGAGGAATTTCTTCAACGTAGTTTTTTACCGAGTCAGCATCGGGGACATGGACGATCAACGGATCAAAAAAAGGACGGTCTTTGGCAGCAAAAACTTTTGTGACCGCGGTTATGTCAAGCGCATTGCCTGCAAGCCCATAGACAGTTTCGGTTGGGATAGCGACTAATTTTCCCTGCTCCAGCAAAGCCTTTGCTTTAGCAATATCTTTTCCAATCTCAGCCATTGTTCAAAACTTTGTCTTTCATTCGAAGTACCGATCGCTCCTTGGTAAAATTTTCAAGATCATTCAATGAAACCCACTTCACATCATGCGATTCATCGCTCACTACGATTTTTTCTGATTCATCACCTTCTACCAAAAATCGAATATCGTAGTGAAAATGCTCCGGGAAATCTTTTCTGGAAGGGATAAGATGAATATCAAGATCAAAAATAGTATTGAAAGATTTAAGGTTGGTCAATCCGGTCTCTTCCTCAGCCTCACGTAAGGCTACATTCAAAATATTTTCTTCGCCATCCGCATGGCCACCGGGCTGCACCCACTTGTGGAGCTTGGCATGATGTACCAGCAGCGTTTTAGATCGATCGGCATTTACGATCCAGGACGAACCGGTAACGTGACCGGGCAGATGCGTTCGTTGAAAACAGTCTTGGTGATTTAACAAATCCAAAAAAGCAGGTATGAATTTTTGCTCTTCGTCAAAAAGTGTTTGATAAGACCGAAAAGAATTGATTAAAATTTTTCGATCCACCCTATTGAATTACAATTGTTACTTTATTGAACTCGCCTTTCTTTAGTTGGCTAATTTTCTCGCCACCGCCCGTGTTGTCCTTATCTCCTTTACGGCATAAAACAAAGTATGATTCAGGACTCATTTTTTTAAACTTCACCACGCCCTTGGCATCGGTTGCTCCTTCCTCAATTTGATTCTTTTCTTTAACGTAATCGTCTTCCTTAGTGAACAGCTTTACAGAAACACCTTCAACAGTATTTCCAAGTTCATCGCGAACCGTAATCGTGAGAGAGGTGTTGAAAATCTGATCAGGTTTTCCAACGGCCAAGTTTAAGACAAGTGCGAGAAACAAAAGTAATTTCATGTGCTAATAATTTAGTTTAAAGTCTCATGATTTTATCAGTTAAGGGCATCTCTAAAAACCTTCTTGTACCCTTCTCTTCCGGAGAAGGGTGACGGGTTGAGGTAGTCAAAAGAAGGTTTTAGAGATGCCCTTAATAGTTAAAATTTATATTCAAGTTTCAAACAAAGATAATGCCGCGATCATTATAATGAATACGCACTTTTATAAAACCCATTTTGTTGAAGAAATTCTACAAGTTCAGAATAAAACGGATTTGCACCCAAGGTAGCGCTATCACCCGCCATAATGAGCTTCTTTCTGGCTCTCGTTATTGCAACATTGGTTCTGCGAATGTCGGACAAAAAACCAACTTCACTCTTTTCATTGCTCCTAACAAAGCTAATAGCAATCACATCGCGCTCCTGGCCTTGAAAGGCATCAACCGTGTTTATTGAGATAAGTCGATGCAGCGGTTCAAGAATTTCAGAGCCCTCAGTGAGATGCTGAAGTTGGTCAACCTGCGCGCTGTAAGGGGTAATAATTCCCAATGTAATTTGCTCATCGAGCCAGGCGGCAGTACCTATCGACTCCACTAATTTTTCAATCTGATGAATCAATAACTCTGCTTCTTCTTTATTAAACCGACTAAGTGTCTCGGGGTCTTGCTTCTCCGCATACCCACAACCTGCAGTATCAATAAACTCAATCGGCTGCTCATAAGCACGGAGCAATTTAAGCCTCACCGATTCATGTGCGATCAATCCGTCTTTATAAAAATAATGCGATGGAAACTGCATAATGGATTCATGCATCCGGTATTGCACTGTTAGCATGGAAGCCAGTGCGGGGTATTTTTCAATTCCTTTCTCGAAAAGTGTTTTGGCTAAACCTTGCTTCGCAGCTTCAAGAGATTTTATTGTCGGAGGAAGTTGACAATGATCGCCAGCAAAAACCACACGTTGCGATTTGAGTAACGGAATCCAGCAGGCCGGCTCAAGTGCTTGACCCGCTTCATCAATGAAAACAGTTTTAAATTTTCTTCCCTTCAGCACAGGATGCGATGAGCCCACCAGCGTGCAGCAAACTGCATCCGCATTATTCAGCAAATCATTGATGATATAAAACTCGAGCATGTCGGCATCGGATTTCAAGAGTTTAGCTTCTTCGCGAAGCTGCCTTCGCTGCTCTCGCTCTTTGTGACCAAAGTTTCGCTTGTATTGTCCCGCTTGATGGCGAATTTGCTCCATTTTTCTTCGCAATGAGCGTAGTTCACCAAAGTGAGCGTGCTCGGAAATTTTAACATCCAATGTTTTACTTAGCGATTGTTCAGTAACCCGAGCCGGATGCCCTATCCTCAGTGCATTTAACCCTTGCGCACTCAATTTTTCAACTAGCAAATCAATAGCCGCGTTGCTCGGTGCGCTTACAAGAACTTGTTTCTCCTCCTGAATAGTGAGTTTAATCGCTTCCACAATTGTTGTTGTCTTTCCCGTGCCGGGCGGACCGTGAACAAAGGCAACATCGGGAGTCTCAACTACTTTTTTTAAAGCTTCGTTTTGACTCTCGTTTAAATAGCTGATTTCAGATTTCAGATTACAAATTGCAGACGATTTGAAATCTGAAACTTGGAATTTGGAATTTCCTAGAAGGATCTCCCTCAATTCCGCCACCCTATTGTCTTCTGCCTCCAGCACTTTCTTCAACGCATATTCCATTTCGCGATAAGTCATCTCGTCAAACATCACGTCTACACCAAGGGAGCCGTCATCAATCCAGTCAGGCAGGTCATCTCCATTTATTGTGATCGTCATCATGTTATCTCGAACATAGTTGATCACGCCATTTACATGTTGCTTCTCAGGTTTACCGGAAGCGTTTGTAAAGAAGCTTACCGATTTTCCGCTTTGAAAAGAGTGCGGCTGATCTAATAAATTTGTTTTTTCCACCTCGATCATCACACGCTCGCCTGTACCAATATAATCTCGAAGCAAACGGACAGGATACCAGGTTACTCCTTCCTTTGTTCGTTGATGGAGCGAGCGCATCAACACTTTCTGACGATACTGCTCGAGATCGGCTTGGCGTTCGAGTTGAAGAAGTTGGAGTGTGTGTTTTAATTTTTCGGTTGAGGTCATTTCTAAATCGCAAATTACATATTACAGATTGACGAGCACAATCTGCAATTTGTAATCAGAAATCTGTAATCAGAAACTAATTATTCAAACACTGGAAAATTCTGAAGTGCTTTTGGTTCATTTCCCTGTCGCGCTGCTTCAAAACAAAAGTGAGCCATTCCGTTTGTCACGGCCAGGTACTTTGCGCCCAAAGTCATGTTGTAAACAGCTACCTGATTGAAGGCCTTTTGATTTAATTTAATGGTGGGCGACTTGCATTCAATGAGCATCCATGCCTTTCCATTTCGGTTGAACACAAGAATATCCGATCTCTTTTGCAATTTGTTATAGGTCAAACTTCCCTCAACGCGAAACAACGACCTAGGATACTTTAATTCAGCTATCAAATAATTTATAAAATGCTGGCGAACCCATTCTTCAGGCGTGAGCACGATGTATTTTTTCCGAATCACATCAAAAATCCATACTTTTCCATTCTCCTTTTTTAAGGATGGATCATAATCGGGGAGATTTAGTTTGTACATCGGTTTAAAAGTAGAAAAAGGAATTTGGAATTTTGAATATTGATTTAAGCATATGAAGACGAAAAAAGAAATTGTGGACAATTGGTTGCCGCGCTATACAGGTGTGCCTCTGAAAGATTTTGGAGAATACATTCTACTCACCAACTTCGACAACTACGTGCGCAAATTTGCTGAGTGGCACAATGTGCCTGTAGTTGGCGAAGACAAAGCGATGCTTAGCGCAACAGCCGAAGGTATCACGTTCATCAACTTTGGCATGGGCAGCCCCAATGCCGCTACCATCATGGATTGCCTCACGGCAATTACGCCCAAAGCCTGTTTATTTCTCGGCAAGTGTGGTGGACTGAAAAGGAAAAATGAGCTTGGAGACCTTATCCTTCCCATCGCGGCTATTCGTGGAGAAGGAACTTCGAACGACTACTTTCCACCTGAGGTTCCATCGCTGCCTGCCTTTGCATTACAGAAAGCAATTTCAACAACGATTCGCGATTACAACCAAGACTACTGGACGGGAACCGTGTACACGACCAACCGCAGGGTTTGGGAATGGGATGAAGATTTTAAGAATTATTTGATCAAGATACGAGCAATGGCAATTGATATGGAGACGGCTACTATTTTTTCAACTGCATTTTACAATGAAATTCCTGCAGGTGCATTGCTGCTCGTATCAGACCAGCCTATGGAACCGCAAGGCGTGAAAACCGAAGCCAGCGACAAAGCAGTAACCTCAAACTATGTAGACTTACATTTGAAAATCGGGATTGACTCTCTGAAGCAATTGATCAACAACGGAATTACAGTGAAGCATTTGCAGTATTAGGTTTTCTTCTTATGCCAACGTTCGGTACAGCTAACTCAAAAAGCGACCTGGATGGAATACTCAGTCTCCAAAAGGCCAACCATGTTCAAAGCCTTTCGGCAAGCGAAATACAAAGCCAGGGGTTTGTGACCGTCAACCATTCTTACGAGCAGCTCAAAAATCTAAATGACATCGAGAAACACGTCATCGCCAAAGCGGAAGACAGGATAATAGGTTATGTATTGGCGATGACACAACGATCAAGGTATGATATTCCCATACTGCTTCCCATGTTCGATGCCTTTGATAAAATTATTTACAAAGGAAAAAAAATCAGCGAGTATCACTACATCGTTGTTGGCCAGGTTTGTATTGACAAGATATTCCGTGGTACGGGAGTCTTTAACAAATGTTACTCAGCTTACAAAGAATGTTACCAAGACCGCTATGATTTTGCCATTACTGAAATAGCGGCAAGGAATACTCGTTCACTTCAGGCGCACAGGCGCATCGGCTTCAAAGAAATAAACTCCTACTCTGCTCCGGATAAAACGGAATGGATTGTGGTGATTTGGGATTGGTAATTGTGAATTACGATGTTTTTTTGAGTGTACCGACATTCAATTAATGACGACACGTAATAACTAGCCCAAAAATTCGCAGAGAAAAATTACAGTTTGTAAATTTGATCGATTTTCTCGACCAATAAAAGATCAAAAGAAGATGTCAGCATTATATTTGACTCCTGTTAGCGGTTGGCTTCATCGATATGAAATCGCTGGCAATAATGCTTTTCGCTGTAGGTGGCTTCGCTAAAAATTATGCGTACCTGTCTCTAAGTTTATTTATTGCAGGCATAGCACGCAACAAAGTGACAGGCCTTAAGGCGTATTTACATTTAGCCGACCAGAACAAACGCCTGGAGGAGACGAATGAAGAGCTTGCGAAACTGAATGCATTGAAAGACAGATTGCTCTCCATCGTCTCGCACGACATTCGGGCTCCTCTCTATTCTTTGAAATCTTTGTTGACGCTGCTCGTCAATAAAAATATCTCTGCTAAAGAACTTCAAGATGTGCTCGGCATTCTGAATCACCAGGTGGATCAGCTTACTCACTTTCTGGAGAACCTCCTCCGGTGGACAAAAAATCACTACGATCAGATAAAACCAAATCCCGAACACCTGCCATTGCAAAATCTGGTACAGGAAACGATTGAACTCTTGTCACCACTTGCCTACAGAAAACAAGTCAATATTAGTTTTGATGTTTCAGAGAATGTAACAGTCTATGCGGATGTTGAGATGATCAAGTTTGTTCTCCGCAACCTTGTTTCAAATGCCATAAAATTCTGCAAAGCATACGATAATATACACATCAAAGCTGAAGAAGCACCAGACACAATCAGAGTTTCAGTGAGGGATACCGGCCTCGGAATGAGTGAAGAAAATTTGCGGAAGCTATTCATTTTATCTTCGTTAAGCACTAAGGGCACCAAGGACGAAATAGGTACCGGGCTTGGCCTTGCGATTTGCCATGAATTTATTGAAAAATTGAACGGTACAATTCAAGCTACCAGTAAAGAAGGAGAAGGAAGTTGTTTTGAATTTACCGTGCCTCGCACCCGGCCTTCGCACGGTCCTCAGGTTCAAGCACGTCAGACGAGCAATGTGACCAAATTCTAAAAAAGAAATAGGAACTCCGTATCAGATTAAACCTTTGGACAGGTCCATTGTCTTAGGTCAACTATTTTTTCGGAATTTCCAACTCCCTATTTTTGAAACCAATCCCTAAAGCCAATGATCAAAGTATACAGGTTTGTCCTAATCGCTTTTTTATTCAGTTTATCGTGCAGCAAAAAAAGTGATCCTGCCCCCGCTTCCACAATTTATTTTCCACCTGCAGCCGGCACATGGGAGACTGTGACTCCTGCAAGCTTAGGATGGAATGAATCGGCCATACCCGATCTCGTCTCCTATTTAAACACAACCAATACACGGGCTTTTATTGTTTTGAAGGATGGTAAGATTGCCATTGAGCAATATATGGGTGCGCAACTTACATCGAGTGCTCCATTTACCTCATCAAATATTTGGTATTGGGCCTCGGCCGGAAAGACACTCACTTCAGCAGCTGTAGGCATTGCCAATGCCAACGGCCAGGTAAATCTTCTAGCCAAAAGCTCAGATTATCTGGGCAAAGGCTGGACAAGCCTCACCCTCGATCAAGAAAATAAAATCACTGTGCTTCATCAACTCACTATGACTACCGGATTAGATGATTATGGTGGAGGAGCCACAGGCGATAGTGACTGTACCGACCCTTCGTGTCTTGTTTATAAGGCAGATCCAGGTACACGTTGGGCATACCATAATGCAGCTTATACCTTACTGGATGGTGTGATTGCAACTGGAACCGGGAAGAGTCTAAATTCCTATTTGAGCGATCAGATTCTTTCAAAGATTGGAATGGACGGCAGCTATTTAAAAAACGGATACAATAATGTGTTCTACAGCACACCACGCTCGATGGCACGCTATGGGCTCCTGTTGCTCAATAAAGGCACCTGGAATGGCACCTCTATTATTCCTGAATCGTATGTCAATTTAATGAAAGCGACTTCTCAAAATCTGAATCTCTCTTACGGATACCTCACCTGGCTCAACGGAAAAAGTTCATTCATGGCTCCCGGATCGCAAAATGTTTATCAGCAATCGTTATCACCTAATGCGCCTGCGGACATGTATGCTGCCATGGGAAAGAACGGTCAGCTGATTAATGTGGTGCCCAGTAAAAATATAGTGGTGATTCGCATGGGTGATGCCCCCGACAATGCATTGGTGCCTTTTACTTTTCAAAATGATCTTTGGGCAAAGCTGAATACGGTGATTACGAATTGATTTGAGATAATAATTTCAGCTATTCTCACCACATGAAGACTTTAATCGAAAAATCTACTTTTGATTTTCTTAAAAAATTAAAGCGCAATAACAATCGTGAATGGTTTCAGGAGAATAAAAATCTCTACCTCGAAGCCCAATCGAATGTGCATGCCTGGATTGATCAACTGCTTCATGAAATGAACAAACACGATCGCTTGCAGACCGCAAGTGCAAAAGAGAGTCTTTATCGGATTTATAACGATGTTCGTTTTTCAAAAGACAAGACACCGTACAGCCCGCGTTTCGCAGGATATTTAAAAAGAGAAAAGCCCGCGTTGAGAGGCGGTTATTATTATTGGATCAAGCCCGGTGAGTCGCGGGTAGGTTGTGGGTTCACGTACCCAAGTCCGGACGACCTTAAGCGTATTCGTGAAGACATCGATGAAAATTTTGAAGACTGGAGAAAAATTCTTTCAGGCAAAAAACTCAAAAGTACATTTGGCCAGATGCAAGGTGAGACAGTAAAAACAGCTCCCCGAGGTTTTGCAAAAGACCATACGGCCATTGAACTTCTTCGTCACAAGCAATTTTGGTTTGAGCGGTCGTTCACAGACAAAGAAGTTTTGTCAGCTGATTTTCTGTATCGGGTAACGGAGACATTCAAAGCCATCCGACCGTTTTTCGACTACATGAGTGAGCTGTTGACTACAGATAAAAACGGAGAACTGATCATTTGAATTTGAGCAGTTGCCATCAAAAAGTAAGGCCGCCAATAATGGCGGCCTTACTAAGCAAAGAAAATAATTTTATCGGATGGAGGCTCCAAGCCCTACCGTAATGGAGTTGTACTTCTGCACCGTATAGTCTCCGTTGAAATAAACGGGGCCGAGTTTCAATCTCATGCCAGTAGTGAATTTTACACTGTTATTGGAATAGCTTGTTGAAAATGGGTCAATAATCGTGATCGGAGGTACGCTATTATATGGATCCAGCGTATATGATCCGGTAATTTTCACATTTGTCTTGACGGCACCATAGCCGATACCTGCATAAAAAGTAAGCACAGCGACTTTCTTCGAAATAATTGCTTGTCCCACCCATGAGCTGAGATCATACGACACACTTCCGTTAGACGAGTAAGGCTTGCCATCATTAGTCTGATCTTTGTTGGCAAGGCTAGTAGCGCCCGAAACTGAATTGTACGCCACCAGTATCGAAAGATCGAAAGGCAGCATTTTTATGCCGGGAATGTGCTGTTTAATATCGTGCATCAATCCAAAGCCAAGCATCTTAATGCGGCTGTCTCCTTTCTTTACCTCTGGTAGGAATCGTATTTTCAAATCTGTACTCTTTATCAGTCCAATCCCCAACTGATACATTGGCACAGGTATATAATTTCCACCGATGCTGCCCTTAAAATCTAACCCCTCAGGTCCATTTACCGAAACGGCAGGCAAAGCCGCATTATATTTTACACTATAAGTAGTAGAAGTTTTAGGACCAATGAAAGTAGGGGCTGCTGTTGCTGTAGTTGTTGTATTTGAAGATAACCCCAATTGCTGTGGGTTAAAAGTTTGCTCTGAAGTAGGTAATATCACGGTATTGATGGTCACCCCTAAATCAACACCCAATTTGTTGTGTGTCTTTCCTGTATGATACCATCCGCTAGTCATCGCGTAAGAAACTCCTTTGATAACGGGACTTACATAAGCACCAATTAATTTAGATGCGTCACTTTTCTCAGCTTGCAAAAAGCTGGAAAGGTCAGACTCATTAAATTGTTGCTGCGCATTAGCATTCACAAATACGAACAAAGACATTGCTATAGCGGCTAATGGTATTCTATTTTTCATGCGTTTAAAGGTTATAATAATATAAATCTTAATACCAAGGTAGCAATTTTGGCAAACTCTTCCATGACGATAACCAGCAAGAAAACATACATATGTACATTTTGGTATTTTTGAGTCAACATGTCTGAATATCTATACTCCCTCGCCATCAACCTGCTTCGGCTCCTATTTATTATTGCCTTTCCATTTTCAGCAAAGGCACGTCAATTTATCTCGGGTCGGTGGCAGATTTTTTCAAAATTGGAATCAGCTTTTATTAACGCAAATGCCACTCAGCTGGTGTGGGTTCATTGCGCATCTCTTGGTGAGTTTGAGCAAGGCAGGCCTATCATAGAAGTTCTCAAAGAAAAAATTCCAAACGTAAAAATTCTGCTCACCTTCTTCTCACCTTCAGGTTATGAGGTCAGAAAAAATTACTCGTTGGCTGACTATGTTTTTTATTTGCCCTGGGACACGCCATCGCAAGCGAGAAAATTTGTTGCGATCACCAAACCTTCGCTTGTCATTTTCATTAAGTATGAATTTTGGTATCACTATACCATAAATCTTAAAAAATCCGGAGCGCACATCATTTCAGCTTCGTGTATTTTAAGACCAACTCAAATCTTTTTTAAAAGCTATGGCGGCTTATTTCGGAACTTGTTGAAAAATTTCGACTACTTCTTCACACAGAATTACGAAACAAAGAAATTGCTTTCATCCCTCCATATCGATTCAGTCAAAGTTGCAGGTGATACACGTTTTGACCGTGTGATGCAAATCATTCAAACGGGAGAAGAGATTGAACAGGCAAAGCAATTCAAAAATGAACAAAAAGTTTTTGTCATCGGAAGCTGCTGGCCAGAGGACATAGGCGCCCTCGCACCATTTATAAACGAAAAAGAAAATTCGCTCAAGTTTATTATTGCACCTCACGAAATCTCGGAGTCGTTCATCCGCGACATTGAGAAATCACTGGAGGTAAAATCAGTCCGGTTTTCGAATCGAAATCCAAAAGTAGAAGAATTCAACGTACTGATCATCGACAACATCGGTATGCTTTCTAAACTTTACCGCTATGGTGAGTTTGCGTATGTAGGTGGCGCCTTCGGTAAAGGACTTCACAATATTCTGGAGGCCGCTTGTTATGGCATTCCCGTTTTCTTTGGCAACAAAAATTACGAGAAATACCAGGAGGCTAACGATTTGATCATGCGCGGGGGAGCATTTGAAATAAGTGGTTATTCTGATTTAAAAGCTAAATACGAGTTGATGATCGAGCGACCGGAAAATTTTATCCTCGCCTGCGAAGTGACGCGATCCTACGTGGAAGAAAATCTTGGCGCTACAAAAAAAATAATGGATTACTGTTCTTCAATCCTCAAGCAATGACAGGTATTGTCACCAAATCCACCGGCTCGTGGCACACTGTGCTTGCTG
>WNFL01017342.1_pt1 | contig 14026 bp, 14 predicted proteins | sample 5400361 | NCBI WGS metagenome assembly WNFL01 (sample SAMN13153351, study PRJNA577476) | soil metagenome | isolation source: 40 cm soil on Douglas fir-dominated hillslope | place: USA:California | collected 2013-09-17
CGAGCTGAACCGGCGGGCGGGGCGGACGTCATTGCGCGCGGACGAGGACCTGCGGGCGGTCCTGGCGCAGGCCGGAGCATTCAAGCGACTCACCGGGGGCGCCTTCGACGTTGCGGTCGAGCCGCTGATGCGCGTGTGGGGATTCCACCGGCCCCGGGTGAGCGCCCCCACGGCTGCGGAGCTGGCCGAGGCGCGCGAAGCAGTCCGGGCCGCGGTGGTGGAGCTCGACGGCGACGTGGCGCGGCTGCCGAGTGCTCACACACAACTCGACTTCGGCTCGATCGGCGTGGGGTACGGGATCGACCGAGCTCTGGCGGTGCTGCGCGGCCGCGCAGTGCGACGCGCGTTCATCGACGTGAGCGGCGACGTTGCCGCCATCGGCGCGCCCCCGGGAGAGCCGGGTTGGCTGGTCGAGATCGCCGACCCGGACCGCCCCGGCGCGGGCCGCGCCGTCGTGGCCACGCGGCTACGGGACGCCGCGCTCGCGACCGCGGCGAACACCGAGTCGACCGTGCGCTACGGATCGCTGGTCGCGGGTCACGTGATGGATCCGGCGACCGGCTGGCCGGCGCGGGCGCTGCGGCAGGCCTCGGTGGTCACCCGAACGGCGGTGGCCGCGGATGCGCTGTCGACGGCCATGCTGGTGACGGGCCGTAGACCCGGGGGAGTGCAGCGGGCGTACCGGGTCTGAGGTTTTCGTGATCCCCGGGCTTGCGCCCGGGGTCAGCCAGGACCCGGAGGCAAACTGACCCCGGGCGCGAGCCCGGGGTCTCCGGGGCGCCTTTCGATCAACCCAGCAATCGCCTCTCGCAGCTCCTCAATCCCCTCTTTCTCACGCGCGCTCGTTACGATCATCTGGTCCTCCTCGAGCTTGAGCGCGCTCCGCAGCTCGCCTGCGCGGCGCGTCCGCGCGGTGCGGGCCACCGCGTCGCTCTTGGTGAGCGCCGCGAGCACCGGGGTCCCGCGCTCGGCGAAGAACTCCTGCATTGCGCGGTCGTCGTCGGAGGGCTCGCGGCGGATGTCGAGCAGCCACAGCACCCCAGCGAGCCGCGCGCGGTCCAAGACGTGCGTGATGAGGAGCCGAAATGCCCGGCGGTCGGTGTGCGAGGCCTTGGCGTAGCCGTAGCCGGGGAGGTCGAGGAGGTAGTAGGCCGGCATCTCAAACACGTTCAGCATCCGCGTCTTCCCGGGCGTTCCGGACACCTTGGCAATCCTCCGGCCTGCCAGGGCGTTCAAAAGGCTCGATTTTCCGACGTTGGAGCGGCCGAGCAGCGCGACTTCGGGGAGAGCGGGAGCGAGTGGGGCGTCGGCTCGGGGGAAGGAGCCGAGGAAGCGGGGGGGAGAAGAGGCGGTCAGGCTTCTTTCTTCTGACGCACCCGCTCCGTGACGAGCAATGGCTGCCGGCCCTCAGAGACGCACTCGGCCGTAATGGCGACCTCGCGCACGTCGTCGCGGCTCGGCAGGTCGAACATGATGTCCGTCATCATTTCTTCGAGGATGGCGCGGAGGCCGCGGGCGCCGGTACCCCGCTTGATCGCCTTCTGGGCGATCGCTTTGAGCGCGTCCTTTTCGATGGTGAGCCGCACGTCCTCCAACTCGAACAGCTTCTGGTACTGCTTGGACAGCGCGTTCTTCGGCTCGATGAGGATGCGGATCAGGGCGTCCTCGTCGAGCGAGTCGAGCGGCACCGCGACCGGGAGCCGGCCCACCAGCTCGGGGATGAGCCCGTAGCGCAGCAGGTCGTCGGGCTCCACGTCGATGAAGGGGTTCTTCTTGAGCTTCGCGGGCTCCCCTCGCGCGAGCTCTTCCTTGGTGAAGCCGATTTGCCGCCGCCCGGTGCGCGACTCGATGATTTTCTCGAGGCCGTCGAACGCGCCGCCGCAGATGAACAGGATATCCTTCGTGTTGACCTGGATGTACTCCTGCTGCGGGTGCTTGCGGCCGCCTTGCGGCGGCACGCTCGCCACCGTTCCCTCGAGGATCTTGAGGAGCGCCTGCTGCACGCCTTCGCCCGACACATCGCGCGTGATGCTCGGGTTCTCCGACTTGCGGGCGATCTTGTCGATCTCGTCGATGTACACGATGCCGCGCTCGGCCTCGGAGACGTTGAAATCCGCGGCCTGCAGCAGCCGGACGAGAATGTTCTCCACGTCCTCACCCACGTAGCCGGCCTCGGTGAGCGTGGTCGCGTCCGCGATGGTGAAGGGCACGTCGAGGATGCGGGCCAGCGTCTGGGCGAGGAGGGTCTTGCCCACGCCGGTCGGGCCGATGAGCATGATGTTCGACTTGTCGAGCTCGACCTCGGCCTCGCGCCCCTGGTGCGAGTTGATGCGCTTGTAGTGGTTGTAGACCGCGACGGCGAGGGTCTTCTTCGCCTTCTCCTGCCCGATCACGTACTGGTCCAGCACGTCCTTGATCTCGGCCGGCGTGGGGACCTGGGTGATCGCCTCGGAGACCTCGCGCTCCTCGTCCTCCGCCAGGATCTCGTTGCAGAGGGCGATGCATTCATTGCAGATGTAGACCGACGGGCCGGAAATGAACTTCCGGACCGAGTCCTTCGACTTGCCGCAGAAGGAGCAGCGGAGGTGCTTATCGTGGGACATCTGGCTTTAGTATGGGAAAGTCGGGTGACCGGCGCAAGCCGTCACTTCTTCTTCCCGTCGTCGATTTCCTGGAAGTTCGCTATCACGTGGTCAATTAGCCCGTATTCCTTGGCTTCTTCGGCCGACATGAAGCGGTCGCGGTCCATGTCCTTTTCGATGTGCTCCACCGGCTTGCCCGTGTGCTTGGCGTAGAGCTCGTTGAGCTTGCCGCGCAGGTACAGGATCTCGCGCGCCTGGATCTCGATGTCGGCGGCGGTGCCCTGGGTCCCGCCCGACGGCTGGTGCATCATGATGCGGGCGTGCGGCAGGGCGGAGCGCTTCCCTTTGCGGCCGGCGGCCAGCAGGAACGAGCCCATCGAGGCCGCCATCCCCATGCAGATCGTGTTCACGGGGGCGCGCAGGAACTGCATCGTATCGTAAATCGCCATCCCCGAGGACACGAGGCCGCCGGGCGAGTTGACGTACAGATAAATGTCCCGCTCCGGGTTGTCCGCGTCCAGGAACAAGAGCTGCGCGATGATGATGTTCGAGACTTCGTCGTTGATCTGGGTGCCCAGGAACACAATGCGGTCCATGAGCAGCCGGCTGAAGATATCATAGGTGCGCTCGCCACGGCTGGAGCGCTCGATAATGTAGGGCGGATAAATCTGGTTCCTCGTCACGCTGGCTCCACGGTGGATTGCGACAGTAGAAACGTAAACACCTTCTCCTCGGTAAGGCCCCGCTCCAGGTCGCGCAGCCGCTTGGCCTTCTCGAGCGCGGCGCGCACCTCCGTCACCGGCGTGCCGCGCCGGGCCGCGATCTCCTGGAGCTTCTCCGCCAGCTCCGCGTCGGTGGCGCGCAGCGCGTGGTGCTCCACGAGCCAGTCCAGGATCAGATCGCGCCGCACCTGCGCCTCGGCCACGGGGCGGAGTTCCTGCGCGAAATCGGGCCAGCGGTCCTCCGGGATCCCGTAGGCCTGGGCGTACACGGCCAGGGCGCGCTCGATCAGGGGCCGCGGCGCCACGACCCGGTTGGCCTGCACGATCTGTTCGATCAGATCCCGGCGCACCTGCGCGTCCGCCTCGCGCTCGGCGTCTCGCTCGAGATCCTCCCGCACGACCTTGCGGAGCGCCTCGAGCGACTCGAAGTCCCCCACCTCCCGGGCGAACGCGTCATCCAGCTCGGGCAGCTGCTGCCGCTTGATCTCGTGCAGGGTGATGCGGACGTCGCGGGCCTGTCCCCGCTTGGCCTCTTCGGGGAAGTCGCTCGGGAAGTGGACGGTGGCGTCCACCGTCTCCCCCGGGAGCAGCGCCATGATGCGCTCCTCGACTTCGGGAACCGTGCGCCCCCCACCGAGCACCAGCTGATGCTGCTCGGGATCCTTGGCGACGTCACCCTCGCGGGTCGCGATGGTCACTTGCACAAGGTCCTTGAGCTTGGGCTTGTCCCCCACGACCGGCGTCCACGGGGCCTTCTGCTCCCGCAGCGCGTTCAGCTGGGCGAGCACCTGGTCTTCCGTCACCTTGGGAGTCGTGCGCTTCAGGTGGAATTTCCCGATTCGCTCAAGCGTGATCTCGGGTTTCACCTCCACGTGGAATTCGAAGGTGACCGGGCCCCCTGCGCTGGCGTCCCATTTGAGGTTGTGGATGTGCGGGTCCGCGATCGGCTTCAGCGCCTCCTGGGCGAGCGCCGCCTTCCAGCTCTCGCGAATCAGGTCCTCCAGCGTCTGCTGCCTGATGTCCTCGGCGAACTGACGCTTCACGAGCGCCGCGGGCGCTTTCCCCTTGCGGAACCCCGGAAGCCGCGCCCGCCGCTGGTAGGCGGTCGTGGCGCGCGCCTCCGCCTCCTGGACCTGCTCGACCGGTACGGTGACGGCGAGCGACGCGGCCCCGGGCTCTTCGCCCGTCTTCTTGATCAGGATGGTCGGCATCGGCAGGAAATCTAACAGGTCAAACGAGACGCGCAGGGCGCCTACTCACTCCTGCGTATTGCTTTGATGCGGCGGTGCGGCCGGTCCCCTGGCTTGATGTCGTCGTATCGAACCACGCTGATCGCTCCGTCCGGCTCGAGCACGGCGAGCATCACGTCCTGGACACTCGGCACGCCGTGCTCGCGCAGGGCCTGGCGTAGCTCGTCGTGGGTGATCCCCGCCCGCACTAAGTGCTCCTCGAGGATCCTGCCGCCGTGGATGAGCATGATGCCGCGAGCAGCTTGGAGATCCCCCGGCTCCGCAGGCGCCACCAGTCGATCACCCGATGCCACGTGATCAGGACGCCGGCCGCCACCAGTCCCCCAGCCAGACTCGTGTCCGGGCCCACCATGGCGTTCTGGACGGCGTTCGCGATGATGAGCAGCAGCACCAGGTCGAACGTGGACATCTGGCCGAGCTGGCGGGTGCCGGTGAGCCGCAGCCCGATCAGCAAGGCGAGGTAGACGACCGACGTGCGTAGCGCGACGTCGAGCAGCGTGTGCCAGGAAGCGGTCAAGGTTCCTAAAGTACGAGCCTTCGCCGTGCGTGCCTAGTGACCCAAAGTGTCGGTCCATTGACGGCCCGAAGCGTCGACAGGCGGCCACCACCGTCGTGAGACACCTCACTCCGCGCGGCGTGACACGGGGTCTATAGTGACCCCGAGCCGTGAAACCACACGGTTAGAGCAAGCCCCGTCGCGCCCGCGAAGTGGCCCGTGGGGCTTAGTGCTTTCTATCGCAGGTAGACCGATTTGAAGGAGGGCTCATGCGTTTCACTTTCCACCTGGCTGCCGCTGTGGCGGCAACGCTGAGCGCGACGGCCGTGGCCGCCGCGCAGACGGGCAATGGCGCGCCCAGCGGCCCGCATTTCAATCTCAACATCATCGGCGTTTCGCACGACAAGAATCCCAACATGAATGGGAAGGGGAGCGGCGCCGTCATCTTCGTGGACCTCGGGACGAAGAGCGGCGTCGCCGTGACGACGAAGATTCTGCTCAGTCAGTCGGCCGACGGCGTGTTCCAGGTGCTCGACAAGGACGGGACGGACGGCGAAGCCTCGTTCGCGCTGCCCGTCCCAGGTACCTATACCGTTTGGGCCCGCGCGCTCGGCACGCCGGGTGGACAGGCCAAAATCGCGACCTGCGCGACGTTCGTCGATCCCACCACGGGTGAGGCGACGATCCTGTGCTCGACCGCCAGTGAAGTGTTCGTGCGCGGGACGGGCAAGAGCAGCTTCCGCAACGTGACCAGCGCGCTTACGACCATTTCTCTGGTAATCGGGAGCCCGGCCCAGCTGGCGTGCGGCACGCCGACCGTGAGCTTGTTCGATGCGTGTCTGCAGGACTTCCTCTGGCAGTACGACAACAATGGGCTGAAGCTGCTGCAGGTGCGGTTCTACCCCATCTAACACGAAACAGTCGGCCGGCGCCCCGCTGTGCTGGGGCGCCGACCGACCCGTGATCGATGGTGCAGCGACCCGGTTATCGTGGGTCGTACAGCGTCGTCGGTTTCCCGAGCAAGTACTTGTCGAACCAGTTGAGGATGTGCTGCAGCCGCTCCACTCGGTGCATCGGCTTGCCGGAGCGAGACAGCTCGTGCGACTCGCCGGCGAAGCGCACCTGTGCGGTGGTCTTGTGCAGGTACTTGAGGGCGCGGAACATCGCCTCTCCGCCCTGAGTGGGCGGCGTCCGAAAGTCCGCGTCGCCCAGGATGAACAGGAGCGGGGTGGTGACCGAATCCGCGTAGCGCACCGGTGAGCGGGCCAGGAACTCCTGCGGATCGCGGAACGGCGTGGAGCGGAACCAGGACGGCTGGAAGAGCGTGAAGTCCGCCGTGTACCAGAAGCCCAGCCAGTCGGCCACGTCGCGCTGCGACACCGCGGCCGCGAAGCGGTGCGTGTGGCCCACGGTCCAGTCGGTGAGCAGCCCGCCGCCCGAGCCCCCCGTCACGCCCAGCTTGGCGGAATCCACGTATCCGCGACGAATCACGGAATCCACCGCGACCATGAGGTCCTTGTAATCGTCTCCGGGATACTTGTACTGGATGATGTTGCCGAACTCCTGACCGTACGTGGTGCTCCCGCGCGGGTTGGGGTAGACCACGACATACCCCCGCGCCGCCATCAGCTGCATCTCGTGGAAGAAGATGTAGCCGTACGCGGTGTGCGGGCCGCCGTGGATGTTGAGGATGAGGGGGTACTTCTTGCCGCGCGTGAAACCCACCGGCTTCATGATCCAGGTCTCGATCTTCCGGCCGTCGAAGCTCGAGTACCAAAAGTCTTCCGGCGTCACGAGCTGCAGCTTCGCGAAGAGCGAGTCGTTCACGTGGGTGAGCTGGGTGAGCCGCTTGGTCTGCACGTCGAGCGCGTACAGGTCGGCGAGATGGGTGGGGTCGCCCATCGTCAGGGCCAGCCGGCGGGCGTCGGGCGTTGCGGCGTAGGCGAGGATGGCGTGATCCCCGGTGGTCAACGGCTCCCGCGCGCCGGTCTGCGCATCGAAGCGCACGAGGTTGGTCGTGGTGACGATCACCGCCTTGCCGTCGGAGGTCCAGATGGTGGGGCTCGCGCCGCCGCCGCGCGGCGGCGCCTGGTCGCCGATCACGTCGCTCCCCATGTCGAAGTCGTAATCGGCGGTGAGGTTCTTGGCGCGACCGTCGCGCCACACGAACAGGTCGGACTGGTTGTACGAGCGGGCCGCCGGAGGGTTGATCCAGCCGCGGAACGCCACGCTCTTGCCGTCCGGCCCCAACGCGAAACCGAACGCGGGGCCATTGATGTCAACGACCGTGTCGAGCGCTCCTCCCGCGGCCGGCACCGAGTAGACGTTGTTGTCGGGCGGGTAGTAGTAGGATTCGGGCACGCGGTCCGACCCGAAATAGATGCGCGCGCCGTCACGGCTCCACTGCGGCGTGTTCTCGTCGAATGCGCCGGTCGTCACCTGACGCGCCTTGGCCGGCTCGTCACCCGGCATGGCGGCCGGCACAGTCCAGATGTGCGAGTGCTCCGCCGGATCCAAGTACCCTTCGTCGTCTGCCCGGAACTCGGCCAGTGTGATGATCCGGACGTCGATCTTCGGTTTCTCGGTCGTGTCCTTCTTCGCAAGATCCTCGGGGGTGGTGGTACTCGTGAAAGCGATCGTCTTCCCGTCGGGCGACCACACCGCCACCGACGCGCCCTTGGGAAGGTCCGTCAGCTGCTGCGCCTCGCCACCCCCCAGCGGCAGCAGGTAGAGCTGCAGCCGGCCGTCCTTGGCACGCAAGAACGCGAGCGTCGAGCCGTCGGGTGACCAGCGCGGCGCGCCGTCGCGCGGGCCGGCGGTGAGCCGGCGCGGAGCCGAGGCTCCGTCCGTGCCCACGACCCAGAGGCTCGTCTCGTAGCCGTCGTGCTTCGCGTTCACCGTTACGAGCACGTACGCCGACTGGCGGCCGTCGGGTGAGATCTGGGGAATCGCCACCCAGCGGAACGCGAACAAATCGCTGTCCGAGATGGCGCGTTGCTGGGCGGCGAGCGGCGTCGCGCCCCACAGAGCGGAGAGGGACAGCCAAAGGACACGCATGGGTCAGTTTCCCGTCGGTTCGGGGACGGTGGGCAGCGGGTACGCGGTTCGCAGGGCCGCGAGATAATCGTTGTAGAGGCCCTTCAGGCCGTCGAATTCGCGCTTGACCGCGGCCCGATAGGGGGCGTCGGTGGCGAAGTGGTACAGCACCGCCGCCATCGTCTGCGCATCCACCAGGAACCCGTGATGGCCGACCTCGCCGAGCGCGTCGGCTTCCATCTCGAAGGTGTGGTAGCCACCGTTCGAGCTGTGCGCGGTGAGCCCCACACCCGGGATCTGGGTCGCGACGGTCCCCGTCTCCTCATAGGGCAATGGACGCCCGGGCTCGTCCTCCACTTTGGTCGCGCCGAATTTCTTCATGTAGGCGAACGCGACGTCGTTCAGCGCCGCCACCGAGATGCCGTTGCGCGAAGACGAGTCGAGGTCGATGCGTACCTTGGTGCCGGTGGCCAGCGCCGCGCCCCGGGCGGCGTCGTTCACGCGGTCCGTCACCTGCGCGAGGTAAACCGGGTCGGGGTAGCGGATCCAGAATTCCGCCGTGGCGCGATCGGGCACGACGTTCGGCGCCTTGCCGCCCTCGGTGATGATCCCCTGGATCTTGGTCTCCGGGCGCACCGTCTTGCGCAGGCCGTCGATGTGATTGAACAGCTCGATCACGCCCATCAGCGCGTCGCGTCCGTCCCACGCCTGCAGCTGGTGCGCCGGGGCGCCGAAGAAGGTGTAGTGCACGACGTTGCTGTTCATGCAGCAGCTGCCGAAACCGGGCCCAGGCGCCTGCGTCGCCGTCGACGAATGCGAGCGGATCAGAAGGTCCGCGCCCTTGAAAACGCCCGCATTGTACATGACGGTCTTCGCGGCGGGCGACGCGAGCTCTTCCGCCGGTGTGCCGTATACCGTCACCATGCCCGGCGTCTTGGAGCTCGTGAGGAACTCCGCCATGGCGACGGCCGCGGCGAGCCCCACCGGTCCCTGAGCGCTGTGCTGGTCGCCGTGGAAGTCGCGGCTGGTGCCGCGCAGCGCGTCGTACTCGACGATGACGCCGAGGTTCGGGCCGGGCGTGCCCTTGCGGTAACGCGCCACGAAGGCCGTCTTGAGACCCGCCACCCCGGGCTCGACGTCGAAGCCGTGCGCGGAGAGATAGTCGGTGAGGATCTTCACCGAGCGCTCTTCCTTCCAGCCGGTCTCGGGGTGACGGGTGATGTCGTCGGCCATCGCCAGGAGCTCCCGGTCCATCAGGTCCTTGGCCCGGGCGACCACGGCGTCGCGCCGCGCGTCGCGCGCAACCGTGAGCCGCGCCACGAGCGGCGGCAGGGCGAGCGAGCGCTCGAGCTCGTTCATCCGGCGGATGACGTCGGCGGCGGCGGTCTTTTCGGTTGGTGTCTCTTGGGCCGTGGTGCTGCGGGTGGCGACGAGCAGGGACATGAGCGCAAGGCGCAGTGCAGCACGCATCGGGTGACCTCGGGCGGAGCGGTTCGGGTACCTGGTTCGGCCGGGCACGCAGGAACTTAGGGACCTCCGCCGCTGCGGCAATGGGCACAATCGACGGCGGCGCAAGCGCTTGGCCGACTGCGTGAGCTACGCTATTGCCATCCGGGTCGCCCTCTCCTATTTGTAGGCTGCCCTTGTCGGCAGGCGTTTCCGTGATGCGATCCCCTCGCTCGGCCGTACGGCTCGCGCTGGCGGTGGTGATGGGGGCAGCCGCGCTGGCGTGCGGGTTCGCGGATGTCTTCCGCCCCGCCGGCTCGGAGCCCGTAACCATCACCTATGTCGGCGACACGATTCTACACCGCGGCAGCACGGTGCCGTTCCGCGTCGTGGTCGAAGCCGGGGGTGACCCGCTCCCGGCCCTCCGTCTTCGCATGACGTCGTCGGACACGAGCATCTTCGATCTGACCGCGGGGCACGACTCGCTCGTAGCCAAGTCGAGAAACGGCACGGCGACGCTCACGATTCGCGTGGAGAGCTCCATCGTCACCGACAGCGCGCCTACACTGGCACAGCTCCTCAAGGTCTTGCCGTGAAGTGTTTTCAGTGTGGCGCGGACGTCGCGCCGGGGGCGCGGTTCTGCGGCCACTGCGGCACGCTGGTGGGCGACCCGCACGACACGACGCTCGTGGTGCCGACCGACAGCGGCGACGACCTGCTGCAGCGCCTCCGGATGGTGCTCGCCGGGGAATACGAAGTCGAGCACGAGCTGGCGCGCGGCGGGATGGCCGTCGTGTTCAAGGCGACGGAGATCGGCCTGCGGCGCGTGGTGGCGCTCAAAGTGCTGCCGCCCGAGCTCGGCCTCACGGCCCGCGCCGCCGAGCGCTTCAAGCGCGAGGCGCGCATGGTGGCGGAGATCGATCATCCCAACATCATCCCCGTGTACCGGGTCGGCCAGATCGGTGGCATCCTGTTCTTCGTGATGAAGTTCATCGAGGGGAAGTCGCTCGACGCCATCCTCCAGGAACAGGGCGCGCTCTCCGTGCCCGTGACCTTGTACGTGCTGCGGGCGGCGGCGCGCGCGCTGGCGTACGCCCACGCGTGTGGCATCGTGCACCGCGACGTCAAGGGCGCGAACATCCTCGTCGATTCGGACGGGCGCGTGATGGTGTCCGACTTCGGCGTCGCGCTGCGCTCGTCGGACGTGACCCTCACGGCCGACGGCACGGTGATCGGCACACCGCCGTTCATGAGCCCCGAGCAGTGTGCCGGCCGACGCGCCGGGCCGCAGAGCGACCAGTACTCCCTCGGGATCGTGGCCTTCCAGATGCTCGCCGGCTCGGTGCCGTTCCATGCGGACACGCTCGCCGGCGTGATGCACCATCATTTCTTCACTCCGGTGCCCGACCTGACGCTGGTCCGCGACGACCTGCCGGCGCAGCTGCTCGACGTGGTGGGACGGGCACTGAATAAAGACCCAGATCGACGGTTCAAGACGACGCGCGAGATGCTGACGGCCATTGAGGAGACGGCGTTCAGTGAGCGGGACCGCCAGAAGAGCGAGCGGACCCTGCAACATCTCGTGCAGGGTCGGGCCGTCAAGAGAATCACGACGCGCGCACTGCCGCCGCTCGCCGACATGCCGACACTCGCGATGGCGGCCCTTCCGGCGATCTCGGCGCGGCGCTGGCGCCTGACCTCGAGCCTGCGGCTCGCCGTCCTCACGGCAGTCGGCCTGGTCGCCGTCGGCGCGGCGTGGCTGCTCGGCCGGCCCTCCCGCGCGCCCGCCCCCGCCGTCGGCGCGAACTCGGATTCGGCTGGCCCGGCCGGCGCAGCCCGGCCTCCGACGGCAATCCCCCCGGTCGCGCCCGCCCCGCGCCGCGCCGCAGTACCGACCGGCCGCCTGCGGCTGTTCACGACTCCTACCACCGCGTCGATCTGGATCGACGGGCGTCGGGTCGGCACCGGTAGCGTGTACGATGATGTGCCGATTTCCCCCGGGGCCCGGCACCTCGAGGTTCGTGCGCAGGGCTACGAGACGTTCGATACGACGGTGGTGATCGAGGCAGGCGGCACGCTATTGCTCAAGCGCGTCACGCTGCGCAGCCGCGGCGCGGGATGAGGCCGCTCGCGCTGGCGGCGATCGTCGTCACTGCCACCATCAGCCCGCTCACGGCTCAGGGCAGCACCGCGGAGCTGTTAGGGCAGGCCCACGAGTTCTACGAACGGCTCGAAGTGGAGCGCGCGTTGCCGCTGCTGCGCCAGATCGTGTCTCCCAACTGGCCGTTCGAGGTGACGCAGGAGCAGCGGGTCGAAGCGTACAAGTATCTGGGCGCCTGTCTCACCCTCGCCGGGAAGCGCGACTCCGCCGTGCTGTATTTCCGGGCCGCCATTGAACGGGATCCGTTCACAGAACTCGATCCGAATCTCTTCACACCCGCCCAGCTCGCGACTTTCGGTGAGGCCCAGCGCCGCACGTTCGCCGTCGCCGTCCGACCGGTCGAGCCGGCCCGTGTGGACCCGCGGACCGCGCGCGTCACGTTCACCATCGTCGCCACCCATGCCGCGCTGGTAGACGTGAAATTGTCCGCCGTCGGCGCGGGCCAGCCGCGCTCGCTCGTACAGAGCACTATGGACGGTGTGCGCGAGATTACGTGGGATGGACTGCTCGCCGATCGGCGGCTGGCGCCCCCAGGGCGTTACGCACTCGCCGTTGCCGGGCGCAGCCGGCTGACGGGCACGTCGGACTCGGCTCGCGTGTACTTCGACCTGCGGCACGAGGTCGCGCCGCTCGAGGACACGCTGCCCGATCTCGAACGGCGTGCGCTGCTCCCGGAGCGGATGTCGCCCGAGGCGGCGCGGCGCGACGTGGCCAAGGGATTGGGCGTGGCCGCGGCCGCCCTGCTGATCGCCGGCGCGGCCAACGGGGACCTCGGTGGTGGTGAGCGGGGCGGAGCGGACGTCGTCGCGGCGACCGCCGCGGTTACCGGAATTGTCGCGTTCCTCGTACACCGACACCACGGCGCGATCCCGGAGAACGTCGCAGCGAACGCGCGCCGCCACGCCGAGCGGGACTCGGCGAACGCCAGCGTCCGGGGGCGGAACGCCGACCGGATCGCGGCGACGGTGTTGCTCGTGTCCCCTGCCGCGGGCGAGGGCACGGGGCCGTGAGGGCCGCTGCAGTCATCGCGGGCGCCGGGATCTTAGGGGGCGCAGCGCCCGCGGGTGCGCAGCGCGCGCTGACGGTCGCGCCGCTCGTGTCCCTGGTCGAGCACCGGGTCGACGCCGGCTTCGGCGTGGAGCGCTCGCTCGGTCCGATCCTGGGCGGCGTGGGAACCCTTCGTTTCGGCCCGCGGCTCGCCGTGGCGGTGCGGGCGTTCGGAGGCTCGCTGTTCGGATCCACCGGCGTGCTCGATCGAGACGTCGGAGAGCTCGGCGTCGAGGCCAGCGTCGTCACGCTTCCGTGGCTCGTACTCCAAGCCGGAGCGGCGCGTCGCGCCTATTCGACGAAGCTCGGTCGTCAAACCTGGACCTTGGTGAGCCTTGGCGGCACGGCCCGGATGGCGTTCGCGGGGGACGCCATCCATAGCGTGTGGCGCGAGCGGACTGCGGGGTCCGGACATGGCATTCCGCGCGGCGACCGGCCTCGAGTACCGCATCCGCACCACGACCCTGGGGGTGGAGTACTCGCTGGAGCGCTACGATTTCCCCGCGGAGGCGGGCGTGCGCCGCCTGGAACAGCTGTCCGCGTTGACCCTGCGACTCGAGCTGCGGCTCCGGTAGGGCGCGCCTCTTGCTCCAGGCGTCCGCAGCGTCATACCTTGGGCCGTGAGCCTGAAGATCGTTTTCAACGGCAAAGAGTACGACAACGTCGACGCGATGCCGCCCGACGTGCGCAAGGAATACGAGGTGGCGCTCGAGACGCTCAGGAAGTCCGGCGGCGAAGAGATCCTTTCGGTGTTGCAACGCGACATGGGCGTGTCGGGACCGCACATCAAGGCCACCTACCGCGAGATCGTCGTCAACGGAAAGAAGTACGACAGCGTGGACGCGATGCCGCCGGACGTGCGGCGAACCTACGAGCAGGCCATGGCGCGGGTCACTCCGAGCGGGGCGGCGGTGCGACCGCCCGTGACCGCTCCCGCTCGAGCGATTCACCTTGAAGGGCGGGGCGGTAGGGGAGGGGGAGGGGGAGGGGGAGGGCTGTGGCGCATCGTGTTGTGGATCGGCATCGGGGCGGCGGCGGCCTGGTTGCTGCTGCGCCGCGGGTAAGCAGCGTGTCCACGCCCGCGGCCCCCAGCCAGCGTTGGGCGCGCCTGTGCCAGGACATCGCCAGCGTGCTGCGACGCGGCGCATGGTATCTGGTGCGGAGCCTCGGGCCCGACGAGGCGGTGCTCGAGGTGGACAACGCGGCGGTGCGCGTTCCCCGGGAATCCCTGGAGATCACCGAGACGCGTCCGAGCCGCTGGACCATCGTGCCGCGCCCCCGCGACG
>WNFL01289556.1_pt6 | contig 14025 bp, 15 predicted proteins | sample 5400361 | NCBI WGS metagenome assembly WNFL01 (sample SAMN13153351, study PRJNA577476) | soil metagenome | isolation source: 40 cm soil on Douglas fir-dominated hillslope | place: USA:California | collected 2013-09-17
GCCATGGATGTAGAGAATAGCTGCCTTCTACAGCGCAGAAATGCGGCAAAAAAGTACTTATTGACACATATTCGGCAGGCGGGCGCACCAGTGACTGCACGCGAGATGCGATGGCTGAGAAGAAGTTGGGATGATGACCCCACAGAAGGCACCTATGACATGAACTTGACAGCGTCGGATTGTGATCTGGTCGCCGTCGGAACTTCCTAGACAGGACAGATCGATCCAGTAGATAGCCCAAGTGAACGGGTTGCGACAGACATCTTTGATATCGACCTTACTCTGTGGTTCAGTGACTTCTGTGGAGGACAAAGCCACCTAGGTGTTCGATCGGCACCTCGGCACCCATGGAAGGTCCACCGGGATTTAAGTAACGTAAGATAGAGGAAGTCTATGGTGACTTCGTGAGTTCAAACGCTATCTGTTGATGTCGAACGAACAATTCGTACGGAAACAAGTGGTGGTGAGTGCAGGTACTAAAATAGTTGTTCAATTACAAGCAGTGTGCCACACCGGATTGAAAGGTAGGTAAATCCCAGGAGGGACTGCTTCATGCTGCTTCATGCTGCGGGGAACGCGTAAGCCTTGCGTGGAACAAGGCAAAATGGCTGACGTACATTCTAAGAAATCTGCGGCCATCAGTCTGACAATGGGATGGGTCAGTGGCAAACTTGAAGGCAACAGTAGTTTGCCACCTACAATTCCAGCGCAATCTCGGGTGGTATGCGTTCTTGGAAGTCAGGTATAGATACGCTCTTATCGGCCTTAGTGGTATAGTAGTGCTTGTGTGCCAAATATTCGATGACCTTCTCCGCGACAATCGCTCTGGAGGACCAACGTTAAGGCTCGCTGAAACGTCCGATATCGGAGTCAATTGGCATACCGCTCCTGTATCTGACAAGTGTTTGAAGATGCCTCTTCGAAGCCGCCCTCCTTTGAAAGCATGTTTTTCAGGGTCCCACTCATCATCGCGACCTCGCGGAGAACGATGAACGCATGGCCATCCTTGGAGAGAATCTTGACCCATTCCACAGGCTTTATTTCCTCCTGTGTAGCCATTCTTGGGTTCCTGAGGAAGAGAGAGAAGGAGGAAAGCAAACCTTAGAACAAAGGATACGAATTTCGGTTCCTTGTCATGGCTCGAGGAAGTGGCGCGTTCGGCTTCTCAACCTCTAGTCGCGGCCGAGGTCGTGGGGGATCCCGTGGGGGGTACAGAGGAAACTTCCGTGGCCGAGCGCGAGGTGGTGCCCCTCCACGAAACGGACCAGCTCCTGCACGTGCAGACGACGCGACACAACTCGAGGACAAATTTGAAAATGTACGACAACGCGACGAAATTGACGAGAAACTTGGCTTTCATCGCGTCTCCGATGGCCCAAAACGAGAGGGCTGGATGGTCAACATGCATCCAGTTAGTTGCGCGTCGTTTATACTCCTTATCACTACTGATACTTACCCTATATCAGACACTAATGCAGTCGGAAGACTGGCCGTCGGGATGCGCTGGCGTCGACTATTATTTTATTCAAGACGATGGTGGCATGTTTAAAGTCACTCTGCTATGTGAACCGTACTTTTATATTGCCTGCAAGGTATTCGGTTTCAGAGAAGTGGGGCCCATTATTGACATATTCCTGCGTCGCAGCATGGGAGTGAAAATACCATCGAAGAGTGGTTAATGAAGAAATATGAGGGCTTAATACCCAAAATAAACAGAATGCAAAAGGAGGACCTGAAGCTGGTGCATTGAATGTCTTCTTGCTCGTTGTACACGACTGATTATTTGCTAGCCCAATCATCTCCTTGGCCACCGACGGTTGTACCTACAAATCATGTTTCGCAATGTCGGTGATCTTCTCGCTGTCCGTAAAGACATCATGCCCCTTGCCCTCGCCAACAGCGCAAAGCTCACTGCGGTCGATGCCTATGCGGAAGTAGTGCACGCGGAGGCGGCTGGCAAGAATGTCTACTTTGACGGGGACGACGAGACCATGGCATGGGGTCTCGACGTTGAGGCGAAGAAAGGATCTCACGACAGAGACCCACGTGAATGTATCATCGATATTCGAGAGTTCGACGTGCCGTACTACTTACGAGTAGCCATCGACAATGGTGTGTCACGCGACCCTCTTACAGAGTGTCTCTGACTTTCTGTAGATATTCGTGTCGGTCTCTGGTACAACGTCACATTCGTGGCTGGCCAGCCCTCCTTTGCACGAATTCCCGAGCGTGTGAAACGCGCCGAACCCGTTGTTCTGGCCTTTGATATAGAAACCACGAAGGCTCCTCTCAAGTTCCCTGATCAGAACATCGACCAAGTCATGATGATATCGTATATGGTCGATGGTCAAGGTTTCCTCATCACAAATCGCGAAATCGTGTCAGAAGACATTGAGGACTTTGAGTATACACCTAAGGACGAGTATCAAGGACCATTCACGGTTTTCAATGAAAAGGACGAGGAGGCGACTATTCGACGGTTCTTCGAGCATGTCCAAACTGCCAAGCCCACCGTCATGGCCACTTTCAACGGTGACTTGTTCGACTTTCCTTTTCTTTGTGCGAGGGCCGCCGTACACGGGATCGACATGTTCATCGAAACAGGTTTCGCGAAGGATCAAGAGGATGAATTCAAAAGTCGGACTTGCATCCACATGGACTGCTTTAGATGGGTCAAGCGTGACTCATACTTGCCTCAAGGTAGTCAAGGCTTAAAAGCTGTGACCACCGCCAAGCTTGGTTACAATCCCCACGAACTTGATCCTGAACTGATGACTCCGTGGGTGTTGTGTTCTTCTCTCATGAGTATGGCTGAGCCCCTTTCACAGCTATGCATTAGAAAAACCTCACATCTTGGCTGAGTACTCAGTCTCCGATGCAGTTGCAACCTACTACCTCTATATGAAATACCTACACCCATTCATATTCTCTCTGTGCAATATTATCCCTCTCTGTGGCGATGATGTATTGCGGAAGGGAAGCGGAACTCTTTGTGAGACGCTACTGATGGTACGTGAAATTCATTCTCTGCGGGCTCTTGAACTGACGAACTGACAGGTCGAGGCTTATAGAGGAAACATTATAATGCCCAATCGACACGAGGATGTTCAGGGTAATATGTTCGAAGGTCATTTGGTCGCCACCGAAACCTACGTTGGTGGACATGTCGAGGCTTTAGAAGCGGGTGTCTTCCGTAGCGACATAGCGACGCACTTCAAGATCGTACCTGAGGCTGTGCAGCAGGTATGCCGGCGGTTCACGCATTTTTTTGTGGTCGATTTATTGACATAACTTCAGCTTATCGATGATCTCGATGCAGCTCTCAAGTTTTGCATAGTGGGCGAGTCACGCATGAAGCTAGAAACAGTGACCAACTATGACGAAATTAAAGGGGACATTCAGTCGAAGCTTGAAGAAATACGCGACAACCCAACAAGATTTGACAAACCCCTGATCTACCATCTCGATGTGGCAGCTATGTACCCCAATATCATGTTGTCCAATCGCCTCCAGCCCGACGCTATGATCAACGAGTCGGTCTGCGCGGTATGCGATTATAATCGACCTGGGAAGACATGCGATCGTCATATGACCTGGGCATGGCGAGGAGAGTTCTTCCCTGCTCAAAGAGACGAGTACAACATGGTTAAGCATGCACTGTACCAGGAAGAGTTCCCACCCAAGCACAAGGATGGTCCCAAACGCAAGTTCATTGATCTCTCGTCCACTGAACAGACCGCTCTCTTGCACAAACGACTTGGGGACTACTCGCGCAAAGTATACAAGAAAACCAAGGACACACGAGTTGTCAACCGTGATTCAATTGTTTGTCAACGCGAGAATCCCTTCTACATCGACACAGTCCGCAGTTTCCGTGACCGGCGGTACGAGTATAAGGGACACCATAAGACTTGGAAGAAGAATCTTGACACGGCCATCGCCGGTGGAAGCGTAGCAGAGATTGAAGAGGCGAAGAAAATGATCGTCTTATACGATTCGCTCCAGCTAGCCCACAAGTGCATCCTCAATTCGTTCTATGGTTATGTTATGCGCAAGGGGGCGAGGTGGCACTCGATGGAGATGGCTGGAATAACCTGTCTGACTGGTGCGACGATCATCCAAATGGCCCGCCAGCTGGTGGAGCAGATCGGGCGCCCTTTGGAGCTAGATACCGATGGTATCTGGTGTCTGCTTCCTGGAATATTCCCCGGGGACTTCACTTTCAAGACGAGCGACGACAAGAAGCTGTTCTTCTCTTATCCCTGCACTATGCTCAACCATCTCGTTCATGCTCAATTCACAAATCATCAGTACCACGACCTTGTCGATCCTCAGACCGGAAAGTGGGAGGTGCACAGTGAGAACTCTATCTTCTTCGAGTTGGACGGGCCATATAAGGCCATGATCCTCCCATCGTCGAAAGAAGAAGATAAGTTGCTGAAGAAGCGATACGCTGTCTTCAACGACGACGGTTCTCTAGCCGAGTTGAAGGGCTTTGAAGTAAAACGGCGAGGAGAATTGCAGTTGATCAAAATCTTTCAATCGGCCATATTCGAAAAATTCTTACTTGGTACTACCACGGAGGAGTGCTACGGTTTTGTGGCCAAGGTGGCAGACCAATGGCTGGATGTACTCTTCAGTCGAGGCGTCGAGTTAACCGACAACGAACTTATCGACCTGATTGCCGAGAACCGAAGCATGAGCAAGACTTTGCAGGAGTATGGGCAACAGAAGTCAACTTCGATTAGCACTGCTAAGCGGCTTGCAGACTTCTTAGGCAACCAGATGGTAAAAGATAAAGGCCTTGCATGCAGGTTTATCATCTCCGCCAAACCGTTTGGGGCTCCCGTCACCGAGCGCGCGGTTCCAGTCGCTATTTTTTCTGCGGAGGAAAGCGTTAAGAGGAAGTTTCTTCGGAAATGGCTCAAGGATAATAGCATGGCGAACTTCGACATTCGTTCCATACTCGACTGGGACTATTACATCGAGCGCCTCGGTTCGGTCATTCAGAAGCTAATTACCATTCCTGCAGCCATGCAAATGGTCTCGAACCCTGTCCCTCGTATTCGTCATCCAGACTGGCTGTTCCGAAGAGTAGCTTCGGTCCAGGATAAATTCCAGCAGCACAAAGTCACCGACTTCTTCAAGCAGGTCACCAGACCCTATCCTCAAGAGAAGAGTCAGGCATCGGCTGGTGATATCGAGGAGATGGGGATGGCTGCAATCCCCAAGCCGAAGATCGCAATTGTCAATCGCAAGGTCGCTGAGCAATCTCCGAAAGAGAAGCAACTCCCAGACCCGTCTATCAACTATCCTGCCTGGTTGAAGGCTATACGTCCGCGCTGGAAGAAACGACGAGAAGGACGTCAAGCAGGCACGTCCATCGCTGTTCCATCTATGTTCCGAGGAGTCAAAACTCGTACCTCGACCTCCTGGGATATAATTCAGATACGCCCAACGGAACGAGATGGTCGCTTCAGAATGTGGCTCGCTGTCGATTCAGAAATTGTGCAGGTGAAGCTGCGGGTTCCGCGAGAGTTCTACTTGAACCTCAAGGCGGCAGCTGCAAATGACTTCTTCCTCACCAACTACTCAGCTACGGAAATCTCCCGTACTCTGCCTCGGACCCATCCCAGTCCTCACCTGTACCAAATCACGGTCTCTGAGGACATATTCAAGCACGAGTCTTCACACTTCGCGTATGTCATGAATAACCCTCTTACGGATGGTGTCTACGAGACTCAGGTAACCTTAATCCTACAAGCAAGTATGAGTGCTAAAGGTTCTCATAGATTACACACGAAGCAAGGGCCATCCTCAAACTCGGAACTGTATGTTCGGTTGCGACTGGCCAGCAACAAACGACACTTAATCAAGCACGCACTTTGGGATTCGACCTCAATCAACTCGAACGGTCGTCACCTTCATTGCAAAAGCGCATCTATTTGGATGAGGGGCACCCTTTCAAGTACATTTTCGTCTTCCATGCCTCGTCTTCCTCGAGTAATCTTCATGTATTTGCTGTTTTCTACCCCGATTCCCGAGTCAAGCTTCATGTTGTTGATCCGTCAAGGGACCGCCGACAACTCCCAAGACTCCAGGATACCTATACCAGTTTGAAAGAGAAGGCACGGGGACTCAAGACTACCAGCAAGATCATCGACTACCCAGATTCTCTTAATTTCGACACTGCACACCATACAACAGACGCAACTGCCATGAAAGCAATATCCAGGGAGCTGGGAACGCAAGACACCCATGCATCAATAGTGATAATTGCAGCCCGCAAGCAACAGCGTTATTTTGAACAAGGCATCGAGAAGCTGAACAACTTCCCCATTCTGCTCATGCCTTCCAATAAAGCTCCTCACTTGTTGGATGGCCTGTCTTGGCAGAGCCATGTGGTCTCTCGAATGCTCGGACGGTACTTGCGCCTGGGAGATTGGCTTCAATCTTCCATTGAAAACTCGATATACTACGACATACCCATCGGCAACGTGCCGGCTGATGCTTCCCTGTTCTTCATTGACGTTGCGTTTGCGCGACGATTGATGAAGCAGGACATACTCCTTTGGTGGTCCCCTGGTGCACGGCCAGACCTGGGAGGGCGAGAGCACGACGGAAGCGCTGCTCAACTAGCCGACGAGCTCATCAGCCCTGAATTCTCCACACCTGGGTGCTACATGAACGTTTGCCTGTCCATACAGGTGCGCAATTTGGCAGTGAACTCGGTCCTGCAGGCGGCGATGGTAAACGAGCTCGAAGGTGCTGGTGGGGCTACGGCTTTCGACTCTGTTTCCCATACTCTAGATGACTACACGAACGGCGAGGCACAATCGTCTATCACATTGGGCGACGCGGTTTTGTCCCCACAGACCTTTGCGATTCTCAAGGCTATGGTGAAGAGCTGGATGTTGGACACCGCACGGTCAACGGACAGTCCAGCTGGGATAGCGGTCTCCCAATTTTGGCGCTGGATCAGCACACCAACTGCCAACATGTTCGATCTCGGGATGCAGCGGTTCATCCATGGGTTAATGAAAAAGACCTTTATCCAAATGCTGGCGGAGTTTAAACGTCTTGGGTCAAATATCATTCACGCCAATTTCAACCAGCTGCTCCTCTTGACATCCAAACCTCCCGGAACCGCTGCTGCCTATGCCACCTACATCACCACCGCGGTTTCCTCTCACGAGCTATTCAAGCACATCACCCTGCACACCGAGCGGTTCTACGACTTCCTCGTGTACATGGATCCTAGTAACCAAGGTGCCCTTGTATGTGACGACCCTCTAGCAATCGAGGGGTCCGAAAAGGCATCCTATGCAAGTTCGTGGAACATCCAATCATTCCTGCCTCATGCTCTCCAGCCCTACTTCCACGATGCAGTGAAGAAATTCATTATCGATATGCACAACATTCAGTTCAAGTATAATGATGCCGGCCGTACGCCGCTGCGGGTTCTCAATGCTACCCAAACGCTCGGCGTCCAGCAACACGAGAGTAAACACAAAGAGCAGGGCGCCGTCCGAGTCTACATCGAGACGCGATTGACGAGGAGGATGTTGAGTGTTGTGTCGAAAGTGGCAGAGATGCAGCGAGAATCGTTGGGAGACGACGATATGAGGTTTCCACTCTTGCCAGGCTCGTATCTCCAACTCACGAACCAATCTCTGGAGTTCATCAAGTTTACGACCGCAGTGTTCAGCCTGGCAAAAGAGTACAACATTGAAGTCAGTTTACTGAAACGGACAGTGTTGGACTTGATCAATGTGCGGGAATTCTCTGAGGAAGCCATCTTCCGCAATCCATGCGAATCGTTCAAGCTTCAAATGGTCATATGCCCCGTCTGCACCTTTATGCGGGACTTTGACTTCTGCCGTGACACCGACCTGCTCGAGGCGCCATCCAAACAATGGAAATGTAGCGAGTGTGGAAGCGAATACGATAGGCGCGCGATCGAGAGGACGATGATCGATGTCGTGCGCAGGATGGAGTTGAACACGCAGGTGCAGGATTTGAAGTGCGTCAAGTGCAAGAGGATTAAGGTGGATAATCTTGGGCTGTACTGCTCTTGCTCCGGAGCTATGCAGTGGACCGTTGAGAAAGCAGACACGAAGAGGAAATTGAGGACGATTGTGAATGTTGCGAAAGTTTATCACTTGACATATCTCGAGGTGAGTGATGGCTTCCTCTCTAGATTTTTAGTTGACAAGGTTCCACAGTCGTATGCAGTACAAGTACTGGAGTCCTGGTAGTCCAATTTTGATGTTTGAAGATTGCACGGTCGGTTCGACCGTGCTCTGTAGTACCACAATCCTTGTATACCGCGTTTATAGTCTCGAAATCAACCCTATCTCCCTATTACGAAGAATCCATCGACCAATCGCTCCATCATCATTTTGGTGCCCCTTCAGAGCTGAAAGGACTGAGTTAAATAGCTCGTGGGCGCCCTAGCGGACGACCCCGGTGCTCCGAATTTTCTCATCGTCTTTCTAGAACAACAGGCAGGGCATAGGGCTCCGACAGCCCGGTGACAAAGCCTGCAGGCGGGCGGGTAGTTGAGCCGTTTTCATCGCATTTGCTGGTTGTAATTTCGCGCCAACACCAAATCACTCTTTGACCTCCTCTCCATCTCTCTCCATCTCTGCGGCCAGGACCCCGCTATAAAAACAACTTAGGCTAGATCTTTTACGGCTAGAATCGGCACCAAAATGTTCTACAAGTCGAATATTCTCAACGCCTTCCCCATCCACTCCTCCGCGGACTCGAAAGTCGGGGCTGTCGGCAGTGTTCCGCCTCCTCGTCCTACAGGAGTTGACCTCTACTCGCGCTTTGCATTTGCTGGTGCCGTCTGCTGCAGCGTAACCCATGGTGCACTCACCCCCGTCGATGTCGTAAAAACAAGGATACAGCTCGAGCCAGAAGTCTATAATAAGGTGCGTTTATCTCCTATGTCGACCCTCTCAGTCCTCGTCGCGTCGTGCAGCGTCGAAATGCCGCAAACGTGCGCCACGGAGACCTCTGTTTTCGGGCCGCTGCAAAATTTTCGCTGGCTTTTCAAACATGAACGGTTATTTTTTCAAATGTCGTCCTGTGTTGCTCCGAATACCCCCGCTGACACGGTTTCTCCCGTTTCGTCCAGGGAATGGTATCGGCTTTCCGCCAAGTTGTCCGGAATGAGGGTGCTGGTGCACTTTTAACCGGCTTCGGGCCTACTGCACTCGGATATGCTCTCCAAGGCGCCTTCAAGTTTGGTGGTTATGAGTTCTGGAAAAAGACTGCTATCGAGTATCTCGGCGTCGAAAAGGCTACTGCCAACAAGCAGCTCGTCTACCTCGGGTCGTCAGCCATCGCCGAGTTCTTTGCCGATATCGCGCTGTGCCCTCTGGAGGCCACTCGTATCCGTCTGGTCTCCCAGCCCACATTCGCCAATGGCTTACTCGGTGGTTTCGCACGCATTGCTAAAGAGGAGGGCTTCCGCGGATTCTACTCTGGGTAAGATTATGTATCATACATCTGACGCTCCCATCTTACCCGTTTACCAGCTTCGGCCCCATCTTGTTCAAACAGGTTCCCTACACTATGGCTAAGTTCGCGGTCTATGAAGTCGCTTTCGTGCGTGGCCACTTCTACCTCATTTGTGCTGAAAACCTAATGTGTCTATAGGAAAACATGATTGCCGCTACCGGAAAGCCCAAGTCTGAGCTCTCAGCTGGGACAATCTCGACTTTGAACCTTGCCTCCGGTCTCGTTGCTGGTTTCGCTCGCCGATACTCTGCTGTCGAAGATCAACAAGACGAAAGCTCTCCCTGGCGAGACCATCACCTCGAGGCTGATCAAGTTCACGCGCCAGCTTGGTGTCGGCGGTCTCTTCACTGGCATGGGTGCTCGGTACGTCCACTCGTTGCGTTGGAATATATGAAGAATACTGACTAGACGACTACAGTCTGGTCATGATTGGTACTCTCACCGCTGGTCAATGTACGTTCTTTCTATTCATTTGACACCAATCAAACCGCTAACACTCTTTACAGTCGCTATCTATGGTGACATAAAGCGTGTTCTTGGTGCCACTGGTGGCGTGGAACTCGGCACGGCCAGCCACTAGACCCTTCTAATCTCCTTGATCTTATCCTCCCACGACTGTCGTATAGACGGAGAGGAGGTCATGTACTGCACATAGCACAGTACGAAAAGACCTCCGTCCCATAATACATCCATCCAATGTCTCCCGGCATCCTCGCCCTCCTCATCGTTACATAAACTCTTTCCCCGGTAGCCGCAATCCCTACCAGAACTTGAACTCTCTTTCGCGTTTACTTTATCCACTGACCTCTACACCCTGCACGACTACATGACTATCCCTTTCTCATGATAGCACTTCCGAATAGAATTCTCACTCCCCACTCCTCTACGTTAAGGCTACAAAATCATAAGAGAGGCGACATGGTATTCGAATCAGGGTCCCAGTTGTTCTTGTCCGTCTGCTTTGGGTAATGCATGAATTGGACTTTCCCTCGGGGGTTCATGAGGTGTTTGGATCTGCGAGCTTTGTGCATCAGGGACCGTCTGAAGGAGCATCTCAATCGTGTCCTTGGTCGCTTCGTGACGTGCGCTCTGTGGCACACTAGTTTCCTTCCCTGCATCGGTGCCGATGAATGTTGTATTAAAGAGTGCGTGGCGCATCGAAAGTCCTAAGCGATTGCAGAGGACTGACATGCATGGTGTGAGTAGTCTAGGTGGTGCGGTTAATGATTGGGAAGTGTATGCCGAGAAGTTGAACTTTACTGTGCGGTGGTTAAAGGAACGAATATCTGGAGGGCCGTTAAGGTGTTCGAGAATGAGAAATAACAACGCGCTTACTGGTTCAACCAGTGACGAGGCAAGACTGACGCCTGTGAGTACTGCGCGCGAATGAGCATGCGATGAATGGAAACTTGGGCAGAGAGGGACGTACTCATCGCGACTGCGTAGTACACAATGCCACTGGTAGTATAGTCAGATACAAGGCCTCTCGATAAAGCTCATGGGTACACTCACTAGCGTGCCACTGCGCTGGATACTAAACGCGTGGACCTTAGAGCACCAGTCCGCCAGACGGTGACCGTTTTCTTTAGGTATAGTGATGCGGATGCACCCTGTGCAACAGTACTGTCGGCACAGAGAGCCACGATCGTAGGGTAATACTCATACCTGAATACAGAGAGCAAAGGTGTAGTACCAAAAGTTACCGGTGGGTGGCCAATATCCACACGGAAACAGAGCCAGTGGGGCTGTTCCCGCATATGATGATCCGATTCATTCGAATGGAGATGTGATACTCACGGAGAGTTGGGGAGGGAAGTTTAGGCTAGAGAGTGGGTGAGGAAAATCCAAGTGAGACCCTCAGCAGGGGGCGTACAGGTTTGATATTTCGGAGCCCGGTACCCAATGATACTCCAGCCACCAGCAAGGTGAAGAGGGTGGCACCAACTCTCCGGTTCTTATTCCAGAGGAGCCACACACAGGCCAGGAGCATAACTGAGTTGCACGTCAGCCTTTTTTGATCGTTCGCCAATGTGAATTCGCCCACTTTCCATGCTGAGCCAATTTCCCTACGAACTGGCGCGTGAGTGGATGAGAGTAACGTTTTCGAGGACCATACCACCGTCGCCCAGATAGCGATTTCCCTGAGGAGAGGATGCCTACACCTACAAGACTCGAACCACCAGGCCTACTGATGACACAGACACAACTCACTGTCGGAGGAACTGGACCTAAACGGGAATGTCAACAAATGGACTTCCTATGTGGAGACTCCGTACACGATTCGCATGATCTTGCAATTCGATATAAGCCCGCAGCAGAGCATGCCCGATCGGGAAATACCGATTCTAACCGATCAAATTATTATCGCTGCACCATACGACTGGGGTCAGCTTACCAAGTAAAACAAGGCTTTGGCAACCGATATTCGAGGCGGTGGTCGCCAAACAAGATTCACCTCCTCGCCACTGTGTATGCACTTATGTGAAACAGCCCAGAGCACTGGAGGTACAGGCGAAATCGACTTACACCGTAAGAAGGTAGTCGTATATTAGCAACGTTACTCCAACCAGAACCAGCTGTGAAATGACATGAACTCATTTGAGTACCATCAAGGCGCCTGTCCCGCTTACGAAAAGACCAAGCTGGCTTTCCCCCGCATATTTGATGATTATTCGATCGGGCAGATCCTCAAGCGGGGTCTCGTCCTGCAAGGACATTCTGGGGATGAGCAAGGGGAACCCGGGGATGAAACCAGAAGTCACGCGGATATAACTGGGTTTAATGTATTATCGTAGGAACCCGGTAGACGCGCACTGTATTGAAGGGAGTATTCAGTATTCCCCGATGTTCGCGTGTCCCGTGGCGAACGGGGATAGTGAGCAATCTTGCTCAGGTGGTACTCAATTGCTTGGGATGAACCTTGATAGCATGATGGGCAATGTGTAATGTAGGGTTCCTCCTTTGGTGAACCCCGCTTGTATTGGCGTTCTCACGAAAGGCACCTGACACCAGCATGGGCGAATCCTAAGTGTCAACGCCTAAAAGGGTCAATTGCCATTAGGACCGAATCGACGGATTGCGTGAGTACCCGATCCAGTAAATCGGACCGGTTTAACGATTCGTCTCAGGCTCCGTATCCGGAAAGCGCATCTGAGTAGTGTTGGCGCAAGGCGGCGAGCCAGTGCCAGTGCCGGTGAATTGTATGTGAATACGAATGCGCGTGAATGCCCACCCAACTGAAGTGCCATGCATTTGAGAAGTGGGGAGACATGGACATGTGCCATTGTCCCGTGCCTAACCGGTTTCGGATCTGATCGAAAGAAGATCGGATATTCTGGATCTACATACACTTTCCAATATGAAACCGGGTACCTACATTCGCCACGTTTCCTGACATCCAACCACCAACACTGCGGCCCAAAGTGCTGCTGCGTGTTCCGTCTATGCCCGCCCACGTCACCCGAGCTACGGCGATTCTCTCCATTCCCAAAAGCGCAAAGTCTGGTGATTACAATAAATAAGATTACTCTGTGTAGGTGAAGGGGATACACTTTCATACTGAGGCCCACGTTGTATAGTCGATGGCTGGTTAAAACAGGCCTCATCGGTCCTCGCAGTGTAAGCTTCAGGAGGACTGCTCGTTATCGCGCGAGCCGATTGTCACACCAATTTATTTGTCACCAAAACTCGGAAATTAAGAAGCAAGCCTTCTTAACGCCGTTGGCTGCCAATGAGCCCAATAACCCAAATCGACGCCCGAAGTATTACCCTTGCTTTCCGACCCCCTACGTCTCGTTACCGTCTCTTCCTGTACCATATCGCCTCCATGATTCGAGACTCAACCACATCTCCTGACCACGTACAAATCGAAAGATCATTTATGTAGAGTCTTGTAAGCGTTGGTACGAGATCCAGTCAGAATCTCATCGTGGAGTCCGAACTCTGTAGTTTTCTAATCTCGTCCTTTCGACCTTCACTTCAGATCATTTCCATTTAAAACAACCTATTGCACTGTTACAGCAGATTCAATTCTTGCGGCCTGTTAGTGATGCTTTAGGGACCTCCAACTCCAACGTCAACTCCGATCCTAATACTGTTGTCCTATCCAGGTGTCTTCTTCAACTATGTGGCTTGTGATTCTCTTGTCAGATTATAAGTGCGACCAAGGAAAGGGTCTTTGTCATTGTCTAGCGTAATAATTGACTAAGCATTCAGCTAGTTCGTTGTGACGGATGAGGGAGTGGCCGGTTGGGGTGGGTATGCGTTATGTAGCTGGGGAGTATGAGATGGTAATTAGGCATATTTGAGTGTACAGTTGAAAATTCTATAATGAATATGGTCCGTCAACGCTCAAAACTCATTCATTATCAAAAATATGCAGAATCAGACTAGAGTGTGTATTTCATCAAATGAATGTCCCAATTCGACTTCAAACTAAAGAATGCATCGAGTGTTGTTTGTTTCGCCCCCTCTGTGCTCATCCTCCAGAGATGG
>WNFL01314673.1_pt1 | contig 14025 bp, 11 predicted proteins | sample 5400361 | NCBI WGS metagenome assembly WNFL01 (sample SAMN13153351, study PRJNA577476) | soil metagenome | isolation source: 40 cm soil on Douglas fir-dominated hillslope | place: USA:California | collected 2013-09-17
CTGGCCGACGTCGCCCAGGGCGATGCCGCGGACGTTGACACCGCGGTTCGCGCCGCCAAGACCTGCTTTGAATCGCAAGCGTGGCGGGACATGTCAGGGAGGAAGAGAGGAAAACTCCTCTTTAAGGCGGCGGATCTGCTGGAAGCGCGGCTCGATGAAGTCGCCCGGCTCGAGACGGCTCAGAACGGCAAGACGTTGTTCGAGTCGAAGATCGAGATCGGGATGACGATCAACACGCTGCGCTACTACGCGGGGTGGGCGGACAAGATCGTCGGCGACACGCTGCCCGTCGAAGGCCCATTCTTGACCTACACCCTCCGCGAGCCGATCGGCGTCGTCGGCGCGATCGTGCCCTGGAATTTCCCGCTCAACATCGCGAGCTGGAAGTTCGCCCCTGCCCTCGCGGCCGGGTGCACCGTTGTCCTGAAGCCGGCGTCGGAAACCCCGCTTACGGCCCTGCTCTTCGCCGAGATCGCGCTCGAGGCGGGACTGCCGCCGGGCGCGTTCAACGTGGTGCCGGGCGGCGGCTCGACGGCCGGAGCCGCACTCGTGCGGCACCCGGATGTCGACAAGATCTCGTTCACCGGATCGACCGAAGTGGGCCGCCAGGTCATGAAGATGGCCGCCGAGACGAACAAGCGTGTCACGATGGAGCTGGGTGGCAAGAGTCCCAACATCATCTTTGCCGACGCCGACCTGAAGGCCGCCGTGCGCGGCGCGCAGACCGGGATCTTCTACGGGAAGGGCGAGGTGTGCGCCGCGGGGTCCCGACTTTTGGTGGAGAAATCGGTGCATCAGCAGGTGATCGAGCAGCTCGCCGAAGGCGCGAAGAAAATGACGCCTGGGGATCCGCTCGATAAGAACACGCGCCTCGGTGCGCTCGTCTCCAAAAAGCAGCAGGAGACGGTGCTCTCCTACATCAAGAAGGGTGTGGACGAAGGCGCGCAGCTCGTCGCCGGCGGCAAAGCGGCGAAGCCGAACGGCAAGGGCTACTACGTCGAAGCGACGGTGTTCGACGGCGTGCAGCCCGACATGACGATCGCGCGCGAAGAGATCTTTGGGCCTGTGCTCGCGGTGCTCACCTTCGACGACTTCGAGCAGGGTGTGAAGCTCGCGAACAACACCATCTACGGTCTCGCCGCCGGGCTGTGGACAAAGGACATCCAGAAAGCGCACCGTGCGGCCAAGGCGATTCGCGCCGGCACGGTGTGGATCAACTCGTACAACTTCTACGACTCCGGCGCGCCGTTTGGCGGGTTCAAAGCATCGGGATTTGGCCGAGACCTCGGGCGTGAGGCGCTCGACGGTTACCTCGAGACCAAGACTGTGTGGGTCGCACTGTGAGGGAGGCCTTTGTTGTTGAGGCCCGAAGGACTCCTGTTGGTAAGCACGGCGGCTCGCTGGCCGGCGTGCGGCCGGATGACCTCGCGGCAGTCCCTATCAAAGCGGTGGTCGAACGCTCCGGCATCGATCCTCGGGCCATCGACGATGTGATTCTCGGTTGCGCCAACCAGGCCGGCGAAGACAATCGCAACGTCGCCCGCATGGCGCTGCTGCTGGCCGGGCTCCCGATCGAAGTACCAGGGCAGACGGTGAATCGGTTGTGCGGCTCCGGCCTCCAGGCGGCCGCGAGCGCGGCACAGGCGATCAAGGCGGGAGAGGGCGAGACGTTCATCGCGGGCGGGGTTGAAAGTATGACGCGCGCGCCGTACGTGATGCTCAAGTCGGGCGAGCCGTGGAGCCGCAAGGCTCCGGAGACGGCTGACACGACGGTCGGGTGGCGCTTCGTGAACCCACGCATGAAGAAGGAATGGACGATCTCGCTCGGCGAAACGGCGGAAGTCGTGGCGGAGCGCTACAAGATCAGTCGTGCGGAACAGGACGCGTTTGCCGTCGAGAGCCAGCGGCGGGCCGAGAAGGCGCTGAAGGAATGCGTGTTCACGGATGAGCTGGTGCCGGTGACGTTGCCCGACGGGTCGACGTTCGCGAAGGACGAGTACCCGCGCGCCGGGACGACGCTGGATTCGGTATCGAAGCTCAAACCCGCCTTTAAGAAGGATGGGACGGTCACCGCGGCCAGCTCGAGTGGAATCAATGACGGGGCGGCTGCACTGCTTGTGACGGCGGCGGAGGGCGGCGAGGGGCGGCGAGGCGCGGCCATGGCGCGAATCGTGGCGACGGCCGTAGCGGGTGTCGACCCCAGTTGCATGGGACTGGGCCCGATCCCCGCGACCAAGAAAGCCCTCAAACGCGCAGGGCTGAGGATCGATCAGATCGGTCTGGTCGAGTTGAATGAGGCCTTCGCCGCACAAGCGATCGCCTGCATCCGTGAGCTCAAGCTCGATCCCGAAAAGGTCAACATCTACGGCGGTGGCATCGCGCTGGGGCACCCACTTGGCTGCACAGGAGCCAAGTTGCTCACCACGCTTGTCCACGCCTTAGCGCGCCGTAACACGCAGTTCGGTCTCGTAACCATGTGCATCGGCGTCGGCCAGGGCATCGCGATGATCGTGGAGCGCGTCTGATGGCAGCGTACGAGCGCGTGCTGGTCGAGATCACCGATCACATCGGGACGGCGACGCTCAATCGGCCCGACAAGGCGAACGCGTTCGATCCCGACATGTGCGAGGATCTGCTCGCCGCGCTGCGCATGCTCGCTGGCGCAGACGCGGTGCGCGTGATCGTCGTGACGGGCGCGGGCAAAGCGTTCTGCGCCGGCGCTGACCTCGGTGTGCTCGGCACGCAGGGCGAGCAGCTCGTGCGTGCCGGCAAGGACATCGCGCTCACAATTCGCAATGCGCCGAAGCCCGTGCTGGCCGCGGTCAACGGCGCGGCGGCCGGGGGCGGAGCGAACCTCGCGCTCGCCTGCGACTACCGCCTCGCCTCCGATCGAGCATCCATCGGACAGGTATTTCACAAGCTCGGACTGGGGCCGGACTGGGGTGGGAGCTACTTCCTCCCGCGGCTCACGAGCATCTCGAAGGCGCTCGAGCTGGTCTGGAGCGCCCGCATGGTCCCGGCGGCGGAAGCGGCCCAGCTCGGCCTCTTCGATCGCGTGGTCGCGCCCGAGGCCCTAGTCCCTGAGACCCAGGCCCTAGCGCAGCGGTGGGCGGGCATGGCGCCGCTGGCGGTGCGTAAGGCGAAAGCCGCTCTGTACCGCTCGCTCGACAGCACGCTCGAAGAAATGCTCGATGTTGAAATCGCCGATCAAGAGGTTCTGTTCGCCACTCCCGAAGCACGCCAACTCATAAGGAATCGCTGATGGTCCGCAAACTCCACAACTTCGACGACTGGATCGACTACTTCCGCTACTGGCAGGACTCGATCGGTCTTCCCCAGGGCGATCTTCGCAAGTACGGGTTCGAAGCGAAGTTCGGCGATCCCGAAGTGCCGCACATCGAGTTCGGGCACTACAAGGGCCAGCGCAAATGGCCGACCGTGATGCACATTCCCGACCAGCGCATCCGCGACGCGCTGCTCAACCTGATCGTCTACCAGGGTGATACCGAATTCGCGTCAGTGGAGCAGCAACGCAACCTGCTGCAGCACGCGCCCTCCGCCTACGACCTCCTGTCATTGCAGCGCGTGATGACGGAAGAGATGCGGCACGGCTGGCAGATGTCCTATCTGCTCTGCAGCCATTTCGGTGATGAGGGCAAACGCGAAGCGGCGAAGCTGCTCGAGCGGCGCGCCGACGAGGGCGAGCGGCTGCTCGGCTCGTTCAACGAGATCGTCGACAACTGGCTCGACTTCTTCACCTACACGCAGTTCATCGACCGCGACGGCTCTCCGTCTCGGCGTTCGATCCTCTGTCCCGCTCGATGGGTCCGATGCTGAAGGAAGAGTCGTACCACCTGGGCACGGGCAACAACGGGCTGCTGCGCATCGTGAAGGCCGGCAAGATGCCCCCGGAAGTGATCCAACGCTTCTTCTATAAGTGGATCCCCACGGCGTTCGACCTCTTTGGAACCGACAATTCTTCGTCCGCCCACTGGGCGTACGTGTGGGGACTCAAGGGGCGGTATGACGAACGCGAGAATCCCACCAACGGCGCGGAGCCGGACAAGAGCAAGCTGAACGAGCTGGCGCGGAATCTGTATCGCCAGGAGATCGTGAAGCTGGTCGAGCGGCTCAACATGTTCATCCCGGAGCGCGAGCAGCAGCTCAAGGTGCCGGACCTCAAGTTCAACCGCCGCATCGGGATGTACGCGCACCAGAAGTTCACGGTGGACGGACAGCCGATCGACGCGGCCAAATACCCCGCCTATCTGGAATCGGTGCTGCCGCGCCCCGAAGACATCGCAACCGTGCACGACATCGAGAAAGAACCGGACTGGATCGAGCCGAAGAAAGCCGACAGCCTCCAACAGTGAAGCCTTTGGTGATTGCCCACCGGGGTGCCTCCAGCATCGAGCTGGAGAACTCTCTCGCCGCGTTCCGCGCGGCCCGAGGTCAGGGCGCCGACGGCGTCGAGCTGGACGTGCACGCCACGAGCGACGGAGCAATCGTCGTTCACCACGATCCGTCCATCATCGGCCTCCCGATCGCGCAGACGCTGGCGGCGGACCTCGCGACCGTGCCACTCGCGAACGGTGAGCCCATCCCCACCCTCGCGCAGGCGCTGGACGTGCTCGGCACCCTCAGAGTCTTCGTCGAAGTGAAAGTGCTCGACCCCCGCTGGGACGATCGGTTGTTCGCGACGCTCGATCGCGGCCCCAACCCCGCCGGGTACGCGGTGCACAGCTTCCTCGAGCCTGTCATCCGGCGACTGGGTGAGAAGCGGCCGACCCTGGCGCGGGGGATTCTGTCGGAAGTCCGGTCGCCGTCCGCCAAGCAGATCCTCGCGGACGCCGCGGCGCAGACCCTCTGGCCCGAGCAAGCGACGATCGATGAGCGGCTCGTGCAGACGGTACACGGCCTGGGCGCGACGCTCATTGCGTGGACGGTGGACAATCCGGCGGACATGGAGCGCCTGGTGCACTGGGGCGTAGACGGTCTCTGCACCAACCATCCCGAGCGCGCGCGGCGGGTCGTCGACGGGAGCCCAGTCGCGTGAAACCCCCTCGCGTCGCCGTACTCGGCGCCGGCACGATGGGGCACGGCATCGCCTACATCGCTGCGCTCGCAGGATGCAAAGTCAGGCTTACGGACGCACAACCCGACGCCCTGCCCCTGGCGATGAGCAAGATCGAGAGCTTGCTCGATGGTGGCGTGAAGCGCGGGAAGATCACCGAGCAGGAGCGGAATCAAGTCCACGAACGGTTGCGCGCCGAGCCGCAGCTCGGCGCGGCGGTCGCGACGGCCGACATCGTGATCGAAGCGGTCGTCGAGGACCTTGCGATCAAGCAGCGCCTCTTTGCGGACGTCGAACGCGCCGCGCCGCCCGATGCCCTACTCGCCACGAACACCTCGTCGTTATCGATTGGGCAGATCGCCGCCCCGATGGCACACCCGGCGCGACTGGTCGGCATGCACTTCTTCAATCCGGTGTACGTCATGAAGCTGGTCGAGGTCGTCACCCACGGGCGCAACAGCCTGCCCGCGGCCCAGCGCGCCGTCGAGTTCGCGCGGCAGCTCGGCAAGGAGCCGATCGTCGTGCGCGATTCCCCCGGTTTCGCGTCCAGCCGGTTAGGCGTTGTGCTCGGCCTCGAAGCGATGCGCATGCTGGAGCAGGGCGTGGCGAGCGCGGAAGACATCGACAAGGCGATGGAGCTGGGCTACAACCATCCGATGGGGCCGCTCAAGCTGACGGATCTCGTGGGCCTCGACGTGCGCCTGGCGATCGCCGAGTACCTGCATGCGACGCTCGGCAAACCGCAGTATGAGCCGCCCAAGATCCTGAAAGAGAAAGTGAAGAAGGGCGAGCTGGGGAAGAAGACGGGGAGGGGGTTTTACGTGTGGGGCGGTTCGTCTCCCCCCTCTCCAGCCTCTCCCGATCGCGTGGAACGCTAGGCAGCGGCCTGCATCCAGTTAGAAACGGCAAATAGGTGCGGAGGCCACTTCGTACACCGTGATGCTCGCCGCGCCGCTGCTACTCCCCACATCCGTTACATTGACGCGAACCGTGAAGTGATCGCCCAGGTTGCCGGGATCTTTGCTCCCCGTGTATTCGGGTCCGTTCCCTCCGAACATATTGTCATTAAACCAACTGTAGCTGTACGGCGGCGTCCCGCCGCTGACCACGGCATCCCACGTGCACGTTGCGCCGGGGCGGATCTGGGTGGGACCGCTAATGCTCACCGTGAGCGGCGTCGGTTGGTAATTCAGAGCCGCCAGTATGTTGACCAGCCCATACCCAAAGTTGTTGTCGCGTCCAGCCGCACCCAGGTCGACGGCGGTTAGCTGGAGCCGGGAGCGAATGTACACGTTGGTCCACGTGGGGTTGAACGCCTTGAGGATCGCGGCGGCTGCGGCAACATGCGGTGCCGAAAACGAAGTGCCTTGGACAATTCCAAAGCCACACGAGCTGGCGCTCGTGCCACCCACGCACGTCGTTGTCAGCCCCGTCTGGTCTGTGACTGTTGTACCGGGTGCTGCTAACTCTACCTTGGCCCCAGCCGCGGAGAACGACCCAAAGTTATCGTTCTGGTCTGTCGCCGAGACCGCGATGGCGGCATCCAAAGTCGCCGGATAGGTCACAGCGCCGCCATAGGTATTCCCTGCACCGGCGACAATAACAATCCCGTCCTGGTTGTACGCGGCGTTGATCTGATCCGTGAGTGCCGTATATGGCACGAGGCTAACGCTCATGTTGATGACACCGACATGGTTGACTCGCCCGAACTGGACTGCGCAAGCCGCGTAGCCGGGATCAGGGTTGGGCGCCCCGATTTCCGACGTCCACAGCGCGACTCCATGTGCGACGCCGACAATCTGAATATCGTTGTTCACCGCGGCTGCGATCCCTGCCACCGCGGTACCGTGGCCCACTGCGTCGTGTCCGTCGGTGGGGGGACTCTCACAGCTTTGAACGACCGCTGGAGCCAGATCCGGATGCGTGAAGTCGATACCGCTGTCGATGATGAGCAGTTTCGCGCCGGCTCCGGTCGACAACGACCAGGCAGCGGGCGCATTGACGCGGCTCACATTCCACGTGGTCGTCTGCGCGGTGTAGGTACCGGGGAATATCGGCTCGACATATTCGATCAACGGGTTCGCGCGGAGGTGCGCAACGAGCCGAGGGGGGATGCGTGTAACTACGGCGGGCATGTCAACAAACTCGATCTCGAAGCCGAGACCGAGCGCGCGAAGCTGCGCTTTAGCGGCGGCCACGTTCGGGCGGCTGACCAGCACGCGGCCAGACTCGTCCACCCCGGCGCCGGCGCCGGGATCCTTGAAACCAATGAAGACGCGCCCGCTGGCGTCGCCAACCTTCGAAGTGAGCTCCGCATCCGTCATGCGACGCCAAGGCGTGTCATCGCGCCTGGCGCCCTTCGCTTGGACGGGGGTTAAACGCAGTGCTGGCTGGGGCGACTTCGCTACCGGGTTGGTGGGAGGCTCGGAGCAGCCTCCAATCAGTGTTACTACGGCAGCGAACGCAGCGATTCTGGTATGGTGAACCATTACGGCATCCCTCCTTGCTCGTGTGTTTTCCGCGAACAGGAGGAACCATAGACCCGACGCGGAACACGGGGAGAGTCCAAAACAGAGGGCGAGGAGTCCAAACCCACCGGCTACTGACCTCCTATCCTGTGATCCACCTCATGGGCTCAGGCCGACTGGTGCAACGCGCGCCCAACCATCGGCGAGCGCAGTGCGGCGCGATGCGCGTGACGCCGCATGTTCGAGAGATCGCCGAAGCCAGCAAGCGCTCGCGCGGTCCGCAGGGGGAGGTGCTCGGTCGCGACGAGCTCGCTATAGGCCAGGAGACGGACGCAGATAATGAAGTGCTCGATTCGATTGAAGCCCAACTCCGCGCATTGCCGCCGCACCGCATCCAGCGGCGCGCGAGACTGCAGCGCCAGGTCACGCGGACGACGAATGGACCAGGGATCTTGGCACAGGGCCTCTACCAACGGCTGCACAAAACGCAGCGCCGGCTCGGCATTCAGCACGAGATCCGCGACCCGACGGCCACTTGGTCCCTGAACTAGTCGGAGCAACTCTGTCGCCGTCACATCGCCCAACCGCCGAGAGCTTGCAGAGAGCACTTGAACGCCCGGTTGCGAAGCGATGTCAAGCCAATGAGGGTTGATGGGTGTGTCGCCGGGAATCAGGCATAGTGTCACGCGCCCGAGCAGTGGTTGCAGCCCCCGCGGCTCCAGGGAGGCGTGTCGATCGGTCAGGTCGATGACGACGAGGTCCCCCGGTCGCACTTTGTGCGCTGGTGGGACAGCCGTCCAGAGTCGCGCATCGACCTTGGGCTTCAGTCCGCGGCACAACGCTGCGGCTGAGCCTCCGGTTGGACCGAGAACGTGGACCGTGGCAATGTGGTGCATGGGCAGTGTGTAACTGGGCGACGACGCCCGATACATGTACCCCGGCCCTCGCTACCGAGGGTCCTCTCGGGCGAGAACTCATTGTGCGCGCGGAGATCACAAAGGCGGCGGTCGCACGACATTGAAGGGGTTGTGACAGGCGACTAGCTTCCCCGACCCATGGTGCCCCGCCCCAGTCACACCCGCATTACCGACGTCCACATCCATATCCAGCCATGGCGCCAGCTCAAGCCCGCCGTCCAAGAGGCGATGCGCAAGGGGAAGGAGGACCATTGGGAGGTCCTCATCTCCCTGATGGACGATCCCCGCGCGCTGCTCGAGGTGATGGACAAATCGGGCGTCTGGCGCGTCGGCCTCGTCAACTACCCCAGCCCCGACATCATGGGGTTCGACGATTCGACCAACACTTTCGCGGCGACGTACGCCCGCGCGAATCCCGAGCGGCTGTTGCCCTATGGTGGCGTGCACGCGCGCTACACTCGCGACCCATCAGGCGACGTCGATCGGCTGATCGACCTCGGCATCCGGTTGCTCAAAATCCATCCGCCACACCAGGCCTTCCCCGCCAACGCCTACACCGACGGGCTCGCGGCGCTCGGCCAGATCTACCGGCGGTGCGAAGAACGCGGCCTGCCGGTGATGATCCACACCGGCACATCAATCTTCCCGGGCGCGCGCTCGAAATTCGGCAATCCCATGGAGCTGGACGATGTCGCCATCGATTTTCCGGATCTGCAGGTCGTGATGGCGCACGGCGGGCGGCCGCTCTACATGGAGGAAGCGTTTTTCATCCTGAGACGTCATAGGAAAGTCAGGCTCGATGTCTCAGGCATTCCGCCCTCCAAGCTGCTGGAGTACTTTCCTCGCCTGACGGAGATCTCGGGCCGCGTGCTGTGGGGCACCGACTGGCCCAGCCCCGGTGTGAAAGACCTCCGGCAAAACATCGATCAGTTCCTGGCCCTGCCGCTTACGAACGAGCAGCAACAGGCTATCCTCGAAACCAACGCGCTGACGCTCTTCCCGACGGAGTCTCGAACCCATGCGTAAACTGTTCGTGCTGCTGGTGCTGCTTCCTGCAACGCTGATCGCGCAGGCCGCGCCGGCCGCTGCTCCTGCCGGACGAATTGCGTTCGAGCAGTTCACGCTGCCCAATGGCCTCCGCGTCATCTATTCCGAGGACCACTCGACGCCGATCGTCACGGTGGATGTGTGGTACGAGGTCGGATCGCGCAACGAGCGCCCTGGCCGCTCCGGGTTCGCGCACCTGTTCGAGCACATGATGTTCCAAGGGTCGGCGCACATCAAAAAGGCCGAGCACAACAAGTTGATCGAACGCGCCGGCGGCGATTTCAACGGCTCGACCGCCGAGGACCGCACGAACTATTGGGAGACGGTGCCGTCGAACCGTCTCAACCTGGCGCTCTGGGCGGAAGCAGACCGGATGCGCTCGCTCGCGATCACCGAGGAGAGCTTCGAGAACCAACGGCAGGCGGTCAAAGAGGAACGCCGGCTGCGGGTCGACAATCAACCGTATCAGGGTGCGTTCACGGACGGTCTCACGTTACCGTTCGACAGCACCAGCTGCTTCCCGTACGCCCACACCGTCATCGGCTCAATGGCCGATCTCGACGCGGCGAAGCTTCCGGACGTCCAGGCGTTCTTCGACAGCTACTACGCGCCCAACAACGCGACCCTCGTCGTGGTCGGCGATTTCGCGCCGAGCGAGCTGCGCCGCCTCGTGAATCAGTACTTCGCCGGAGCGCCGAGTCACCCAGTGCCGGAAGCCCCGCGGTGCGATGCGACGGCGACCGGCACCGTCCCCCGTCGCCGCGAAGTGCGTGACGCGCAGGCAAATCTCGACGCGGTGCTCCGCATCTACCGCGTGCCGGACCATCGCCACGCCGACACGCCCGCGCTCGAGATTCTCAACATCATTCTCGGCCAGGGCGAGAGCTCGCGGCTCAACGTCTCCGTGGTGCGGCGTGAAAAGGCCGCGGTCGGGTCGGGCGCCATTCTCAACCCGTTCGGCTCGCGCAACGGGCCGGGGATCTGGGTCGCCTACGGCATCGTGAACTCGGGCGTGCCGGCGGATCGGCTCGACAGCCTGATTGGGGTGCAATTGGACAGCATTCGTACCGACGGCATTACGCCGGACGAGGTCGAGAAGGCGAAGAACGCGCTACGCGCCGGCTTCATTGCAAGCCGGGAGACTACGTTGGGCAAAGCGGAGGAGCTGCATCACTATCTAACGTTTCATACGTCGATCGAAGAGATCAACAGCGATCTCGACCGGCTGCTCGCGGTGACGAGCGACGATGTGAAGCGGGTCGCGAACACCTACCTGGCGCCCGGCAATCTGACGGTGGTGGTCGTTCGTGCGGGTGCGGCGCCGGCGAGCGGAGGTGCCCAATGAAGGCGGTTGGGCGGTTGGGCGGTTGGGCGGTTGGCGGAGGGGCGGTGCTGTTTCTAACCGCCCAACCGCTTAACCGCCTATCGGCCCAAGAGCCCTTCCCCACCCGTGCACCGGCCCCCGCTAGGCTTCGGCCCGTGCAGTTCCCGCCGTTTCGGGACGTCGCACTGCCGAACGGGATGACCCTGCTGCTGGTCGAGAATCACGAGCAGCCAACCCTCTCGGTGAGTCTCAGCTTCCGGGCGGGAACCGCGTACGATCCCGCCGGCAAAGAAGGAGTCGCGGCGCTGGTCGCCGAGCTGCTGACCAAGGGCACCCCCACGCGCACCGCCGACCAGATCGCGGCGGCGATCGAGGGTGTGGGCGGGAGCATCGGCGCGAGCACGGGCGACGACTTCCTGACGATCTCGACGGACGTGCTGAGCGATCACGCCGATCTGGCGTTCTCGCTGCTCGGCGATGTGACGCGACGGGCGACGTACCCCGAGCAGGAGTTGGAGCTCGCGCGCACGCGGTTCCTTTCCTCGCTCGAGGTGGAGCTGTCCCAGGCCGATAACGTCGCCGCGCGCGCTTTCCAGTCGGAGATTTACGGCCGGAATCCGTACGGGCGAAACACGAGCGTTGCCGCCTACAAGGCGATCACTCGGGACGATGTCGCGGGGTTTGCGGCGCGGCGGCTGCGCCCTGGTGGGTCGCTGCTCGTCATCTCCGGCGACATCACCCTGCCGCAAGCCCGCGCGCTCGCGACCGAGGCGTTCGGCACCTGGCGCGGTGCCGCGGCGCCGACGCCCGCATTTCCAGCCGTCCCCACCAAACGCGGCACGGACATCCTGCTCGTCAACCGGCCAGGGTCCGTGCAGTCGAACATCGTGATCGGCAATACGACCTTCCTGCCGACCGACAGCGGCTACTACCCGGCGCGCATCGCGACGCACGTGTTGGGCGGTGGCAGTGATTCTCGTCTGTTCATGATCCTGCGGGAGCAGAAGAGCTGGACGTACGGCTCCTACGCCGCGCTGCGCCGCAGCCGCGGGATGGGATTCTGGCAAGCGACATTCGAGGGCCGCACCGAGGTCACCGACAGCGCGCTGACCGAGCTGCTCCATCAGATCGACCGGGTACGCACCGAAACCATTCCCGACAGTGAGCTGGTTGCGGCGAAGGGGTTCCTCGTCGGCTCCTTCCCGCTGACGATCGAGACGCCGCGCCAGATCGCGCAGGTCGTCACGTCGGCTCGGCTGCTCGGGCTCGGCCCGGACTACATCCAGCGCTATCGCGAGCGCCTCACGGCGGTGAGTGCCCTGCGCGCGCGCGCCGCGGCGCAGCGCGTCTTCAAACGCGATGCGCTCACGATCGTCGTGGTCGGCGACGCCAAGGCGCTATACGACAAGCTCAAGGCGATCGCGCCCGTGCGAGTCGTGGACGTCGGCGGGAAGCCGATGGAGCCGGCCGAGCTGAATCCGACGGGCGGGCCGGTGGCGTTCGATCGCAGTCAGGTTGTGGTGCACAGCGACAGCTTCCAGGCACTGGTGCAAGGCAACGCACTGGGCGGTCAGACCTCGAAGGTTGTCGTCACCAGTGATTCGATCGTCTATACCGAATCGACCGTCATCGGTGCGTTCGTCCAGCAACAGTCGACGGTCGTGCTGAACAGCGACCTGTCGATGCGTCGGACCGATCAGACCAGCGTGGTTCAAGGTCAGCACACGGAGATTCATCTCGCGTACGCGGGCGGGCGGGTGAAGGGCACGAGCCAGACCCCCCAGCCCGGCGCTCCGAAGACGATCACGGTCGACACGACGGTGACCGCAGGGACGATCGACGACAACGCGCTCGCGGTCCTGTTGCCTGCGCTGGCGCTCGAGCAAGGCAAAACGTTCAACCTGAACGTCTTCTCGTCCGGCGAAGGGGTGACCAAGGTCGTCAGCGTGAAGGTCGCCGGCCTCGAGAACGTCGCCGTGCCCGCGGGGACATTCCCGGCCTACCGGCTCGAGATCTCCGGGATGCAGCTGCCGCTCGTGATGCATGTCAGCCAGCAAGCGCCGCGGCGGGTCGTGCGGGTTGCGCCGACGGGAATGCCGCTCGTGTTCGAACTCGTCGCCGACGGGAATGCCGCTCGTGTTCGAACTCGTGAAATAACAGGAGATCACTCATGCGATATCTGTCGACCAGCCTGGCGATGCTCGTGCTCCTCGCCGGCTGCGCCTCAGCGGGTGCACGGACGACGAACGCAGCGGCAGCCGCGCCAGCCGTCGCGGCCGCGACGGCCGCGGCCACTCAGGAGGCGGGGATCGGGCCCCAGTATCCATCTACCTATCAGCGCCATCCGAATCCTCCGGTGCTGATCCGCAATGCCACGATCATGACGGCAGCGGGACAGGAGATTCAGGGCGGCTCAATTCTGTTCCGTGACGGCCGGATCGTCGCGGTCGGAGCGAACGTCACGGCGCCAACCGACGCGACGATCGTCGACGGCACGGGTAAGTGGGTGACGCCGGGCGTGATCGACACGCACTCGCACATCGGCGTGTACGCCGCGCCCGGCACGTTCGCGGAATCGGACGGCAACGAGGCCACGAGCCCGGTGACGGCCGAGGTGTGGGCCGAGCATTCGTTCTGGCCGCAGGATCCGCAGATCCCGCTCGCCATCGCGGGCGGCGTCACGACGATCCAGGCGCTCCCGGGGTCGGCCAATCTCATCGGGGGTCGCAGCGCGGTGTTGAAGCTCGTCCCGGCGCGCTCGGTGCAAGAGATGAAGTTCCCCGGCGCGCACTATGGGCTGAAGATGGCGTGCGGTGAGAATCCCAAGCGCGTGTATGGAAACCGCGGCGGTCCGTCCACCCGGATGGGCAACATGGCCGGCTACCGCGCGGCGTTCATCGCCGCGCAAGCGTATCGCCAGAAGTGGGACAAGTGGAACAAGGATCACCAGGGCGATCCGCCGGAGCGCAATCTGCGGAACGAGTCGCTCGCCGAGGTGCTGCGCGGCAACATCTACGTGCAGAACCACTGCTACCGCGCGGACGAAATGATGCAGATGCTCGATCTCGCTCATGAGTTCGGGTTCAAGATCCGCTCGTTCCACCACGCCGTGGAGGCGTACAAGATCGCCGACGTGCTGGCGCGCGAGGGCACGGCGGTGTCGATCTGGTCGGACTGGTGGGGCTTCAAAGAAGA
>WNFL01388605.1_pt1 | contig 14025 bp, 17 predicted proteins | sample 5400361 | NCBI WGS metagenome assembly WNFL01 (sample SAMN13153351, study PRJNA577476) | soil metagenome | isolation source: 40 cm soil on Douglas fir-dominated hillslope | place: USA:California | collected 2013-09-17
TCCCCAGCTGCACGTCCGCGTCTCGGAGGTTCACTTGATAGTCGCAGCGATCGCTGACAAAGAAATCGTAAACCGACAAATGCCGGACACGAATCCCTCTATTGGCCGCCTCATCTCGATATAGTAAAGAGCTGAGAGCATCCACCCACTTCTTCACGAGATTGGGTTTCACTCCCGCCAACTCTGCAATCGTTTCATCGCACAGTGGGCGGTAGGGAGATGTTGAAAGAAGCACTCCAATCATCCTCTGAAACTCGGCTTTTCTGTGCACTATTTGAGCTTTGAGGATGTTAGAGTAAAGTGTGAATAGAGATTCTAAGCCAGTCCCGGCCGCGTCCTGCAAAGCTTCCTTCAACGACTCTTCAGGGTCCTCATAGCGTTCAAGGGCAAGAATAAGAGTTTTAATGTAGATGAAAAGACCGTTCGCCCGAGAAATGACTCTGTTGAAATCCGATTCTTTGGGCCATGGAGTGTCGAAATGCCAAACCGAGGCCACTGAATCGAACTGGCTTCGGGCGAAGGTTCGCAGATCAGCACTGGCATCTCGATCTGTGGCCAGGTCATATGATAAATACGACGACTGGGTGAGAGCACCAAAGAAACGTTGGATATCGACTTCGGTTCTGCTCGTGATGATGATCTTCAGCCACGAAGCTTGTGCGACTGCATTGGTCAGGGCCCTCAGGAGACGTTGGCGACTTTGAGCGTCGCCACACTCGTCAAGTGCGTCGATGACAAAGACGAGAGTGTGCTCAGGGTGGCGAGGAAGGGAGCGAATGAAGTCAAGGAAGACAGAGCCCTTCAACGACTCTGGAGTAAGTTTTGGGTCGTCGTGAAGGTGTTTTGCTACAATGGTTCGAAAGGGGGGAAATTGTATGGCGAGTTCATGGATAAAAGTGGGGAGGATGTTAATGGGTTCGCTTAAATTCGGGTCATCCCTCCGGCAGAAAAAAGTTCCAGCAAGGTGGTTTCGCTCGTGAAGGCTTGCGCAAATCGAATGCGCTAGCGACGTTTTTCCGATTCCGGGTGAGCCGTAGAGCCAGTACGCATTCCTCTGGAGAATACCCTCTTGACCCGACTCATTGGCCACCCAATCCGTGATTTGATTGAGAAGATATTGGCGGGTGCCGTCCATACAGCGGAGGTCGCGGCGATAGCCCGTCTCGACAGGCTTAAGACGCCTGAATAAAAGCTTTTGCTCTATTCGCTCTTGCTCTACTCGCTCTACGCCAAACCCCTGAGGATCAACTATCGACAGTTTAAAAAATTAGAGCTTACTTGACTCATGGGCTAGGCGGAGCGCCTCAACGGACACTGCACGGTCGAAGTCTTCGATGATGTCGTTCAACTCTCTGTCCATTTCTTCGATCATTTCCGGGTACGCAGGACCACCGCTCGTTCTCGCTGCGATCATCAGCATTTGTCAAACCACGGGGATGACCACCCACCATGTTTGACATAATCGCATGACAGTTTCGCGGCCTTGTTCATTACATCAAACATTCGCGGGATGAGCTCTTTCAAGATTTCTCTCTCTTCGGAGACAATTTCCTCTGCCACCTTCATCACCAAAGGCAAAATACGCTGCACCCGATCGCAAAGGCCCGAAGGTATTTTGTCATACTTGTTTTGTTCCTTCAAGAGCTAAACCGTGAAGCGTTACTTCGTACTCCGATATGCCAGTGGCGAGCACAAACCTCAAACGTGACCTTTGTAACACCGAGGAGAGCTTTCGAAATTGGGTTCAACTATCAGGTGTCAATTTGATGCTCGTTCCATGTGGAAGCTGGACAACCTACCTCTGCGAAGACAGCGCCATATTCAATCGCCCTGCCTACGGACTTCTCTATCGATTGGCTCATCATTGGAGTGTATCCTTTTAGTAATCCTTCGAGTTCACGGAGCGACGAGCGTAGAGCATCCCCCTAGGCGGACATAATTAGATCGCGGGGATGGGTTGTGAGGGCAAAGGTACGAACTGCATCATTTGCATAGAATTCTACCTCTAGGGATCCACTATACTTTCCAATGACAATAGTCTCTGTCCTTCTCAATCAGATCTGTGCGGACTCTTGGTGATAACGACTGACTCAGGACGGTGAATTCGTGTTTGCTAGAGCTCCAGTAATCACTGAAGAGTCCATCAAGGTCGACAACTTCGCTCCCCTCTCGGTACTTTGCCCAAATTGAATGACCAATCTTCATTCGGACCTGAGCGCGGATATGGGATGTCGGAGAAACATTTCTATACACGCACATCCGTCAATGAGTGTACGTATTGGGGAAGGGAGGTACATACGGGCGTTGTGCTGGTGTCCAGATGTGACCGTCTCTCATTCGTACTTCTCTCTCAGCATTTTCCACAAACAACCTTAGCGTATACGCCCGATTTGGGACGTCTTGCAGTGTAATTCCTGTATGTTGGCCAAAATGAGCGGTATGGATGTAAATTGAGGTGAAACGCCGCACGTTCAAGATACAAGCTTTGATTCTTCGTCAGTGAGAGTGTACGTGGCGCTATCTAGCAGTCGAGGGTGCTCACAGGTTCCCTTTCTTGGGAATTTGAGTCCCCATATTTATTCGGTCACTTTGAGGTTGCGATGTAGGGTGGGTGTGCGAGGTGGGGTGGGTGTGTGCGATGTGGTGTGGTGGTGCTTGATGGGTGTCCTGCGCCAAGCGGTTGCTCTCCGCCAGCTTCGCCGGCAATCAGACGGAACTATGAATAAGTTGAATATAGTTCTTAGCTTCCTTGTGTACACCCGCCGCTTCTCTCAGCGCTAGATGGCAGGTTTGGCTTGGGATCAGGGGTGTGAAACTCTCCACCGGTCCTGACGTGCTTCATTTATCCCCAGACGCCTCCTCGACATGTTTACCCACTGGAGACGACAAAGTCTGGGTCTACCTTTCGAAAAGCGGGGCTCAAACCCTCGAGGGATACAAATCTAGCGCCTCCTTCGCCGTGTACCAACCGATGTTACCGAATCATAGTCATTGTTTCCAAGGGCGGCGTCTGGAATTGGAAATCAGTGCCTTCTGCGGGATGCGCAGCCCGGAGACTGTAGTCTAAAAGGACTCGCTTTGTACTCCAAGTGTTTGTAGCGGATCCCAACAAACACTAGATTTGCTCGTACTAAGAAGGTTCGACTGACTCAAAGTCCGTGGCTAGAGGCAGGAGGCAAGAAGATCCTTGCCGTTCTTCCTCCTCTCAGCCCGCAATTAACATTTTTGGTGCACTTACCATATTATAATAATGTGTTTCTACAAAGCTGCAAGACACGAATACGGGTTGTCTTGATGCAAACGAGTAGAGAGTCCCAATTGTACTTCAACACTAGCACAGGCACACGATGTTGACAACCCTCAGTGCCTTCCAACATATTGAAAAACTATCGGCACTCTCTCTCCTGCGAGGGGAGCGTGCTTAGACTCAGGATATCTGGGAGGGCTGGGAAGACGAAAACGAGAATGGGTATCTGCGCCTGACCCAGTTTCTGGGTCGACCGTCGACTCCCTTTCCCGAGCCTGAACGTCTCGTGTCCCAGGGGAGGCAAGTATTGCGTCACACAAGGGTTCGTATGACCAACCATTCGCTATTTATTACCAGCCGAGGACACAGACGTTGGTTCTCAAAGGAGGTCGGGGACGGGGTGAAGACGAGGACGAAGACGAAGACGAAGACGAAGACAAAAAAGAAGACGAGGACGACCGTGGAGACGACAACGAAGACGAAGGTGAGGACGGGGATGGAGACGGAGACGGAAATGGAGATGACCAAGAAGATGAGGGCGAGGGCGAGTATTAGGACAATGAAGGTGACGGCGGTTCACACATCGATCAGTACTTTGTGAGTGCCTCTATCTCTTCTAACCGTCCTGCTTCCTAAAGCCTTACCGCATTACAGCCATTTAAGCAAAATTCTGGCAACCCCGTCACGGCCGATAGCGGCAAGTGAGCTGTTACCTGCAAACGAGTCCCTGTTGTACGAACCGTGGAATCAGGAGAGTGCTTGAGGCTTTGGAGGATGATGACGATGTACTCAAACGCCGCTTTCATGTGGCCACCAATAAGCCATGGCCGAAATCCCACATCGGTGCGTCCCGCTGACACCTCCACCTCCTATTCCTCTAGTATAGGCGGTCCTATTATCTCTGATGGTGGAAGTACCTTGGGAAGGGGCAGGCAAAAAGGGGCGGGCGGTACGTCCACCCAATCTATAGGGATCGTTAAGCTAACGACCCACGCAAGACACTGTGTCCCAGTACACGAGCATGATGAAACGTGCTGGCGAGCTCGTGTTGTATCAGAGCAATTTTGTGACTGGGTGGTCCTAATGGATGCCAAGTAAAAGCGCTCATGGTTTCGCTTCCTGTCTAACTGATATGCGAACCCAATCCAGACGCAATCCACAACTGCAATCCGCCGGCTCTCTTCTACAAAGCCAGCCCCAAAAAACGCCCTGAACGAGGAGGGTGATAAACTGCCACTACGTATCTCAAAACGCCGTTCAAATTGATTAAAATCGATTGGAAAAATCACAGAGCAGATAGAATTGTACGCTCTGTATCTACAATTGGTACATGGTCAATTCCTTGTGCGCAGCTTGACCACTAAATTGTGCTTAGCGCTCTGAAAGTTATTTTGATGGAAGGCTTTTTCAGCCACCGTGTTATCGCTAGGCTTGTCAATGTCGCTAATATGGTGGATCTCGTAGCCGGAAAGAGCCTTCGCCAGACCTGTTCGCAAATACTCGCGTACACTCTTGTCCGCCCTCCTGTCCGCTCTCGGGAGGTCTAATCCAGAATGTGAGAAAATAAAATCGCCACAAAACACAGGTGAGCGTACTCAAAACAGAGCCCATCTCATCTTTTCCATTGTCCATCAGCGCGATCGCAAAGTTCTTCTCATTCACGACCCAGTCTAACACAAGCGCTCCATCTTCGAATTCCACCTTGTCCATTGTGGCCGCATCATGGAAGCGAAGGTTGAGACTACCGTTGGCGAACTCCCAAAGTCTCCCTTTCGGTGTGAGTTCATGGGCATGGCTTTTGCGAAGAAACATGCTAACATCTCCCTCGGTCTCGAATAAATGCTTTTCTACCAGGTGAATTATCAACTCGTTCGTGGTTGCGGTATTATCTGGGAGGACTGCAGGCTCCGTCAGCGTGGAATTATCGTCCTATGATCTAGCACATACCGCAAACCCAACTTTGCCTTTTTGGGTCATCAAGTTGGTAAAGGTGAATCCTGCACGTCTTCGCTGTGCGAGAATAAGATAGGGTTCAAGTGAAATATACGCCCACTCACGAAGTTTCCTTTTATTTCGTATCTCCTGAAGCTTGTGTTAGCGTGTGGTACTCTGTCGCCACTCCACTCACTGTAATCATTTGGTTCACTTTCATTGAGCCTTCTTGAAGTCGCCTCAACTTTTCGCTGTTTTCTCCCTCAAGGAGGTCACTAAACTCCTGGTAAATATCTGGGTGATGTGAAACATCTGGCATGCGAATCGTTCCGCCTTGAGCGTTGTGCGTTAAATTGTAGTCCCGTTCTGCAGCTCCAGCTTGAACCGTCTGATCGAACTCTAAAAGGTTAATCAGGCGCCTGATAAACCTTTCATTGTCCTTCGCCGCACTCTCGGCGATAGAATCCGGCCTTGAGATTGCCTCTGCGTCTTTAGGGGCTGTGGGCGGTTTACTGTCCCGCCGCCTTGGGGGCGGTATACTGTCCTGACGCCAAGGTTTATATCGCTGAGTAGTAGTGGCGGTCGGTATAGCTATTGGGGCTCCCGGAGGCGCAGTGACAGTGTGGGACTCCTGCGGTGCACTTGAATCGCCTAAAGATATTGTAGAGGCCCCTAGCTGTGCCTAGAGATGGAGGTGATTCAACTGCCACTCCCACCAGTAGCATGTATGTTACTCGCCCCAATGGTAGCGATCCGATTGTTGAGATTTATGAGTGCTGCAGACGTTTGGAAATGCCGGACAACATCGTACGTGTTACCTTCAGGCGGATCGTTGTCGATCGTTCTTTCGATATCCAAACCTACGTCGTCCAACTCGAAAGTACTGTCGGAGGTTCAGACAGAAGCTGATAATGGTCGAGGCGATCACTTACATTGCGGCCCGACTACTCAGGTTGGTTGAGCTACGAGAGCCGCTTGAGAACCATCTAATCAGCGCCGTGTATCGTCTCTCGACCACCTTGGCCAAGTTCTTGTTCGTGGCAGTATCTCGAAACCGCTGGATTCCTTTACTACTACCCTTCTTAAGGTCATTGTATGCCATGTTAGTAGGTCTGAGGTCGACGCGCGGATCAAGTGACACACTATGTTACCACCTAGCTTCACTCTTTAGACTGGAGAGACCCTCTGTTGGAGTTGGTGATTCCTCCAACAACTGACCGGGTAGCCACTCAGTGGTAGAGCGCTGCATGAAAAGGGGAAGTCCCGGGTTCGATCCCCGGTCTGGCCTTTCTTTTCTCTTCCTATACCCGCTAATTGAGAGGCAAGGCAGATTCAAGTACTCGTGGTTAATGCTCAATATGGATCTAATGGTGCAGGTACAACTCTTCCAGAGGAATCGCGCGGAGGGACATCGACGCGAGGTTGGAAAGGTAAGAAAGAAGATAAAACTACGCACATTATAAATCGATGACTGTGATGCAGGCCTGTATTTGCCACCCACTCACGCATAAATAGTACCCAGCCAGATGAAAAAGTTGCACATCCACGCGACAATAGACTGTGCATGTGTGAGAGTTCAGAGCACGCTGGAATCTGTCCAAGGGCGGTATCATTCGGAAAGAACCTGCAATTTTGAATAATGCTTGACCCGCGGTGTGAATGGCTGGGAGAGAAGACCACTTCATTCTTGAATAGATGAACGGAAACCTTCTCAGGATCGGATCAAAATTAAGTTCAACCCGGTGTCAATATTTGGTCATCGCAACTTGGACCTTACCGCAATTGTCGGGATGGTGGAGGGGCCGTCCACTGGGGCGATTGACACGGGGAATGTACGTCGAATCACGTCCGATCAAGTGGTTGTCTCTCTAAACGGAAGTCAAGGAACTCCTGGAAAATAGTCTCCAAGCTGGGAGTGATTACTATAGGTCATTTCACCATGCACTATATATTTGTGACTTATCAGTCTTACTGGAGGTTGCGGTCGAAGAGCCATCGAAGTCGTCGACAGCGGCCACGCATTCCCAAGGAGGAGACTACGACCTCGTTGCTATCATACGAACTGACGTCTGTGGGCCTGTAGCTCTCAAGCATCACACATCCGGGCTTACAGGTATTGAGGACCTCGCTGGAATTGAAACCTTTGGCTTTCGCGGAGACGTATTATCGTCCCTCTGTGCTCTATGTGCTCTGTCACAGTGATTCCTGCTATATCCGAAGACGTTCCTATCGCAACTTTTGTTGAAATTTCCGTGACTCCGATAATATGATGCAAGTAATCGTATTGCTATAAACCCGAGAGCTTGCCATGTGAAACCCAGGCACACCACATAAACACCGGACATATGACCCTGTCACACTGCATCCAAATTTCTGACAACTTTCCTTGAGTTTGACAGAACGGGCCGGGTTCTCAGTCGTCGTTCGATCGGTAAGTCCAAAATGCTGCTTAGACCCGCTCCTAATTCTCTGCTCTTTATCATAGCACGTCTTTTGGGAGTACTATAATATTACTACAGTTTTCTATGGCTCACTGAGTCTTACGTCGTTTGATTTTTTGGTACAATGCTAACAAATCTCCATTCCTCACAGTGACCACCACCTGGAGCAATCAACCCCATCAAATTATCTACTACCGGATAACCTGCAATAGATCGTTGTGTTTTCTCGCTTGCTCCACTCTTCTCCCGTACTCCTCTCCCTTGTACCCTATGTCGTCATTACTCACCGTCTTGCTATCAAAGTCGACAGTTTAATGGCCGAGTAAACGGCCCAATACTGACCTTTCTTCATACCGTTCCCAGTCACACAGGGCCTGCTTTGGCCGGCTGAGAGGGCTTACTCTTTCACGACTAATGATGGTATATGGTAGGAGTAATTCATGATGCGCCCTTGGGCGTGCCTGTCAAGGCCTAAACGACCATCTGCCGACCAACGCGGAGCTTGGGCATGCGATTCTTTCTGGATCGCAATAGCAGCTACGTTCCCTCCAATGGCCAAGTTTCCGGGTTCTCAAGGCTCAACACCAAAGCAGCTAGTCGTAGGACATCGAGGTGATTGGATACGACCCAAAAATTGGATCATAGCCTGTGCTTCCGAGTTCGATATGGTACTGGGGACTGGCGATATGAAATGACAAGCACGTTGTGGGTTGATAAAGATTATATGACAGAAGGGACGTGCTGATGATCCTCTTCCACGGAAAATGCAGAAACACCTGCTGGGCAACTCCGTTGGGAGCTTAGGTGGTCCACAAAAGGCTGTAAATTCCATGCCTACTTCGGTGATTCCGTGGCTGGAAGGATCGGGCCTTGGGCGGGGTGGAGGGGGTGGAGGTCTGAGGTACACTGCATTTGTAGTTACATCGGTTCCAATGGGAGTGGGGACTCCTTCCAAAAAGAACTAAATGGCCTATCGGTACATCCCAGTGGCGTTGGATGTTCGAACAGTTGGTGTACGCGAGACGGGACCGGATTCAAGTCACGACAGCGCCTGTCACAGTCAAGGCGATCCCTGTAGCCCTTTTGAGATTCACTTTCTCTCTAATACGATCCCATGCGTTGTCTGATTTGTCAGATTTCAACCACGCGTTCCTCTACCATCGAGCGACTCAATGATCTCAGTGAGTTCTAGAACAGCGCTTTATATATCGATGGTTAACGTGGTACCGAGGTGTGATCTTTTGGGTCGTTTTCAACAGCGCAGCCCACGGGTTAATTCTAAAGTCCTAAGCACTACATATTACACCTAATTTGAACGGGACTGGCGTACTTTTATTCGCCTCGCGGATCCTCCCTTACTTATATATTTACTCGTGATGGGTATGGATCCTTTCAGATGGAGCGACCCGAAGCAGCTCGGGTTGGTGACTGCGGCCACATCCAAAACTAAAGTATCCAGGGAGCTCTATCACCACTCAAGAGGCAACAAGCGGATAAAAATCAATTGGAAAGATCGTAGAGCAAAGAGAGTTGTACGCTCTGGTTCTATACTTGGTACACGGTCAAATCCTTGTGCGCAGCTTAACTACTAATCGGTGCTTGGCGGGCTGAAAGTTATGACGATGGAAGTGTTTCTCGGCCACCGAGTCGTCGTCAGGGTTTTCAATGTCCCTAATACGGTCTATCTCGTAGCCGGACAGATTCGTTGGCAGACATATCTGCAAATGCTCTCGTACACACTTGTTCTCCTTTGGGTTCATTTTCGGGAGGTCTAAATCAGAATGTGAGCAAACAAAACCGATACGGAACGCACCGTCACCGTACCAAAAACAGAGCCCATCTCTTCTTCTCCATTGTCCATCAACGCGATCGCAAAGTTCTTCTCATTCACGACCCAGTCTAAAACAAGGGATCCATTTTCGTATTCAACCTTGTCCATTATGGGCGCATCATGGAAGCGAAGGTTGAGACTACCGTCTGCCAACACCCAAAGTCGCCCCTTCGGTGTGAGTTGATGGGCATCGCCTTTGCGAAGAAAGATGCTGACATCTTCCCCGTCTTTGAATACCTTGTCTGCCACCAGGTGATTTACCAACTCGTTCATCGTTTTGACATCATCTGGGAGGACTGCAGGCTTCTGTCAGCGTGGGTTAATCGCCCTATGATCTAGCACGTACTACAAACCCAATTGTGCAATTTTGGGTCATCGAGCTGGTAAAGTTGGATCATGCAAGTCTCTGCCGTGCCTCAGTAAGATTGGGCTCAAGTGAAATATATGCTCACTCACGAAGATTGATTCCATCTCGTAATTTCTGAAGCTTGTGTCAGCTATTGGGACTCTGTCAATACCCCACTCACTGTAAGGATTTGGTTCATTATTATCGAGGTCTCTTGTAACCGCCTCAACTCTGCTCTGTCTCCTCCCTGAAGGAGTTCACGAACCGCCTGGTGGATAGTTTGGTCATGTGAAAGATCCGGCATGCGAATCGTCCCGCCCTGAGCGTTGTGCGCTAAATTAAAGTCCCGTTCTGCGGCTTGAACCGTCTTATTAAATTCCTCTATCGCCTTAACCAGGCGCTTGAGAATCCTTTTATTGTCCTTCGCCGCACTCTCGTCGATAGGATCCAGCCCTGAGATTACCTCTACATCTTTAGGGCTTGCGGGTGGTTGGCTGTCCCGCCGCCTTGGAGGTGGTAGACTATCCTGACGCCGAGGTTGATACCTCTGTGCATCTGTAGCTATCGGTATAGCTATTGGGGCAACCGGAGGCGTAGTGACAGTGGGGGACCGCTGCGGTGTACTTGAATCGCCTAAAGATATTGGGGAGGTGACTTGCTCAGCTTGAGAGTATGTTGTTTGCTGTCTTTGTTGTTGCTCAACTTGCGCCTAGACAGAGAGATAATCACTTGTCACTCCCAACTGGTAACGTGAAGGCTACTCGCCCCAATGATATCGATCTTATTGTTGATACTTATAAGTTTTGCAGACGTTTCGACGTGCCCGGGAAGATCGTACATGTTACCCTCGGGCGGATCGCCGTCTATCGTGTTATTCATATCTTCAACTAATTCGACCAATTGTGAATCACTATCGGAAGATCAGATTGAGGCTGATAATGGTCGAGGTGATCACCTACATGTCGGCCTGACTACTTGGGGTGGTTGAGCTACGGGTGGCCGAGAAACGCCTAATGAGCGCCGTCGCTCGCCTTGCGACCACCTTTGCCAAACTTTTGTTCGTAGTATTATCTCGAACCTTCAGGTCATTGTATGCCATGTTGGTGTTGACGCGCGGATCAAGGTGGCAGTGTCATTATCTTACCACCCAGTTCCTTCTTGAACTCCTCCCCTCCTCACGATTTCATAACATGAGTCTCAGAAGCTCCCCTGTCCCGATGCAAATGTGAATCTTTAATCTTGATGGCATACCCAGCAGATGCAGGGCACGCCAAAAGCCGTAGGAGACATACATAAATACAAGTCAGGCAGAAATCTGGGAGAAATCTGATACGACGCGGGGGGGGGCTTGCCCTGGCCCAGTGGAGATATATGAACGTGCCCTGAATCGTGAGTATTCCCAGCATAGATGACCTCCCAAATCTGTCGTCCAGGCTCTCGATGGATGGAAGAAGCTTCGCAAGCAGCTATCATTGTAGGTTCTACCGTAACCTATTCGAATATTTGTAGTCCCCACTGACGATAATTTCCCAGACCGCGTTACTTCCAGTGGTGCAAGCCGGAATGATCGCCATCATCGAAACTTTGCGCGCCAGCGATAATTCACCCGTCTGGCGGACGTCCCGTGGTTTGTTTACGCTGGCCTATTCTTCGACCTCGGCGCAACGCTCTCCTCATTCAATATCACCGTCCGGGGCAGCGGAGCGCGGCGGAAGGCGATGGAAACAGGGGCCCCAAAGTCGGCTCCATTTCTCCAAATACCCGAACCGGATCATACGACACCTCGAGGTCATTTAGATGGGTGGCATGGTGTGCAGAAATTGGAGGAGTTTGGTATTAACAGATGTTGGAGGTACGTTGCCATCACATACTATGGAACTTTGTGATTGGGTACAATGCCTTATTATGTCGATCATCCTATGGGTCTGTGGCAAGGAGTCGACAGCGTTGGTCGTTCCGACCGTTGTTGTCGCTGTCGGTACAGCGGGACCAGTTTATAGGTTCCACTGCCTTTCTGGTACCCCGCTCTACGTGGTTCAACTTCTCTATGGTTCAGCTTCTGAATGCTTGAGGCTTTGGAGGATGATGACGATGTAAAACCTGCACTTAAACACCGCTTTCAAATAAGCCATGGCCGAAATCCCACATCGGTTCGCCCCGCTGACGCTTCCACCTCCTATTCCTCTAGTAGTGACGGCCCTATTATCTCTGATGGTGGAAGTACCTTGGGAAGGGGCAGGAGAAAAGGGGGCGGGCGGTACGTCCACCCAATCTATAGGGATCGTTAAGCTAACGATCCGCGCAGGACATCGTGTTACAGTACACGAGCACGATGAAACGTGCTGGCGAGCTCATGTTGTATCAGAGTGATTTCGTCCTACTGGATACCAAGTAAAAGCGCTCATGGTTTTGCTTCCTGTCTAACTGACATGTGAACCCAATCCAGACGCAATCCACAACTGCAATCCGCCGACTCTCTTCTACAAATGCCAGCCCCCAAAAACACCCAGAACGAGGAGGGTGATAAACAGCCACTACGTATCTCAAAGATTGATAATAATCGATTGGAAAAATCACAGAGCAGATAGAATTGTACGCTCTGTGTCTACAATTGGTACATGGTTAATTCCTTGTGCGCAGCTTGACCAATAAATTGTGCTTAGCGCTCTGAAAGTTATTTTAATGGAAGCCTTCTTCAGCCACCGTGTTATCGCTGGGCCTTTCAATGTCGCGAATATGATCGATCTCGTAGCCGGAAAAGTCCTCCCCCAGACGGGTCCGCAAATACTCGTGTACACTCTTGTCCGCCCTCCTGTCCGCCCTCGGGAGGTCTAATCCAGAATGTGAGAAGATAAAATCGACACAAAGCACAACGTGGGCGCACTCAAAACGGAACCCATCTCTTCTTTTCCATTGTCGATCAGCGCGATCGCAAAGTTCTTCTCATTCACGACCCAGTCTAAAACAAGCGCTCCATCTTCGTATTCAACCTGGCGCATTGCGACCGTATCATGATCGCGAAGGTTAAGACTACCGTTGGCGAACTCCCAAAGTCGCCCCTTCGGCGTGAGTTCATGGGCATGGCTTTTGCGAAGAAACATGCTAACATCTCCCTCAGTCTTGAATAAATGCTTTTCTACCAGGTGTATTATCAACTCGTTCGTGGTTGCGACATTATCTGGGAGGACTGCAGGTTCAGTCAGCGTGGATTCATCGTCCTATGATCCAGCACATATCGAAAACCCAACTGTGCCCTTTTGGGTCATCAAGTTGGTAAAGGTGAATCTTGCACGTCTTCGCTGTGCGAGAATAAGGTAGGGTTCAAGTGAAATATATGCTCACTCACGGAGATTCATTCCATTCCGTACTCCCTGAAGCTTATGTCAGCGCATGGCGCTCTGTCACCACTCCACTCACTGTAATTATTTGGTTCATTATCATCGAGGTCTTTGAAACCGCCTCAACATTGCGCTGTTTCCATCTTCAAGGAGTTCACGAATCGCCTGATGGATAGTTTGATCATGTGGAAGATCCGGCATGTGAATCGCCCCGCCCTGAGCGTTGTACGCTAAATTGAAGTCCCGTGCTGCGAATTGAACCATCATATTGAGCTCCTCTATCTGCTTAATCAGGCGCTTGAGAAGCCTTTTATTGTCCCTCGCCGCACTCTCAGCGATAGGATCCGGCCTTGAGATTGCCTCTGCATCTTTGGGGGCTGTGGGCGGTTGACTGTCCCGCCGCCCTTGGGGGTGGAATACTGTACTGACGCCAAGGTCTATATCGTTGAGTATTAGTGGCGATCGGTATAGCTATTGGGGCTCCCGGAGGCGCAGTGACAATGTGGGACTCCTGCGGTGCACTTGAATCGCCTAAAGATAGTGGGGAGGTGATTTGCTCAGCGTGAGAGTATGCTGCTTGCTGTCTTTGTAGTTGCTCAACTTGCGCCTAGACAGAGAGACAATCACTTGTCACTCCCAACTGGTAGCGTGTAGGTTACTCACCGCAATGATATCGATCTGATTGTTGATACTTATAAGTGCTGCAACGTGCCTGACAATATTGTACGTGTTATCCTCGGGCGGATCGCCGTCGATCGCTCTATTCATATCCGCGACTACTTCGGCCAAGCTCTTGTTCGTGGCAGTATCTCGAAACCGCTGGATTCCTTTACTACTACCCTTCTTAAGGTCATTGTATGCCATGTTAGTAGGTCTGAGGTCGACGCGCG
>WNFL01320253.1_pt2 | contig 14021 bp, 12 predicted proteins | sample 5400361 | NCBI WGS metagenome assembly WNFL01 (sample SAMN13153351, study PRJNA577476) | soil metagenome | isolation source: 40 cm soil on Douglas fir-dominated hillslope | place: USA:California | collected 2013-09-17
GGTCGGCCCGGACCAAGTACAAGATGGGCCGGGCCCTCGCCGCTCCCCAGATCGGTGCGCCGGTGCGCGTCGTGTTTGTCGAGATCAAGGGGAAGCAGCGCTGGACCCTGGTCAATCCGGAGATCGCGGACGTCGGCTCCGAAGACTTCCTCGTGTGGGACGATTGTTTCTCGTTCCCCAACCTCCTGGTCCGCGTGACCCGGGCGCACCGCGCCACGTTGACCTATCAGGACCTCGAGGGGGAGACCCACGCCATGGAGCTCGAGGGACCGATGGCCGAGCTGTTGCAGCACGAGATCGACCACCTGGACGGCATCCTCGCCGTGGACCGGGCGAGCGGCCTCGATCCGTTTGCCTTCCGTTCCGAATGGGAGAAGTTGCACGACACGTCGGAGCGCTACGGACCGCCCAAGCCGCGCGAGGTGTAGCACGCCCATGTCGCCCGCGTTGGCGCTCGCCGCCGCACTGCTCCAGACCCCTTCCACCGCTTCCAGCCCTCATCCCTCCCCAATCCGCTACTGGCTGATCACCGAGCCGCTGCCGACCGACACGGGCGCGGCGCGGGTCACGAAGGACTACCTCGGAGGGGAACGCGCGGCCTTTCCCGATTCCGACGCCACGTGGAGTCCGATCACGACCACGGAGGACGCCGCCGGTGTCGTCGATCTCAACCGGCTGGTACGGCCGCCCACGGCGAACGCCGCCGTGTACGCATTCACATACATCTATAGCGCGCATGAGGCGACGCGCACCCTCCTCCTCGCGAGCGACGACGACGTCGCCGCGTGGCTCAACGGCCAGCGCATTCACACCCATGAAGTGGCCCGCGGAACGGAGGAACGCGATACGGTCGTGGTGCGACTCGCGACCGGGTGGAACACGCTGCTCCTCAAGGTCGTGAATCGGCAGGGTGGCTTCGGGTTCGGCGGGTGGGTCGACGGCGAGGCGGTCCGCTCGACCAACCGACGCCCGGTGGACGCGCGCCAAGGCAATCTTCCGGCCGCGACGGTGACCGCTGGAGCCCTGAAGCTCGCGGCGCCCGTTGGCTGGCGCGGTCCGGCGCTCGAGGCCAACGGCACGATCGCGATCACAGCCTGGGGTCCGGCGGTGATGCATGCCGTCAGCGCGCGCCTTCAGACGGCGGGAGGCGCGGACACACTCGCGGGGGCGGCCATCGACTCGCTCGTCCCCGGGGCGTCGCAGGAGCTGCGGTTCAATCTGGACCTGCGCTCGCTCGCGGTCGCCGCGGCTGCGCCCACACCACCGACCGTGACCATCAAATGGGGCGTCAGAGGAGGACCCAGCGTCGTCGTCCCGGTGCAGGCCGCCGATCGCGTGCTCGCACTGCTCGATGGTCGCATCACGCTCGACTGGATCGTCACGGGGACGACACTTGCCGCTCACGTCCGCGTGCCCAGCCTCCTGGCCGGACTGACGCTCGATCTCTTGGCTGCCGAGTTTGGCCCCTCGCCCGCCGCGCGCTACATCGTGAACGGCACCGCTCGACCGTGGCGCAACGGAGCCGTCACGTTGTGCGCGCCATGCGCCGCGGCGGACTCACTCGCGATCCGTGTGGAGCGGGACCCTTCGCGCCCGTGGTGGGATCCGCCGCGCGTGCGGGTGCACGACCGCACGTACAGCGACATCGCCGGGAACGTAGCCCTCCTCCCCGCGCTCGGAGATTCGTCGGGCGCGGTCGCCGCGCCGAACGGCCACGCCTGGCTCGCCGCGATGTTGCAACCAGACAAGAGCCAGTATCACAAGCTCGGAGAGCAGTCGAGCGCGCAGCTCACCGCGCGCGACGCCCGGTTCCTACGCGACACGATCCATCTGGTCGGCAACTCCCACATCGATGCGGCGTGGCTGTGGCGCGCCGACGAGACGCAAGGAGTGGTCGAGAACACCTGGCGTACCGTGCTGAAGCTGCAGGAGAAGTTTCCTGACGCGACGTTCGCCGCGAGCGCGGCCCAGTACTACCAATGGCTCGAGACCCGCGCTCCCGCCTTGCTCGATTCCATCCGCTCCGCGGCCGACTGCGGCCGGTGGAGCGTCGTCGGCGGGTGGTGGCTCGAGGCGGACCAGAACATGCCAAGCGGCGAGTCGCTGGTGCGCCAGGGCCTGTACGGGCAGCGCTACTTTCAGAAACACTTTGGGCAGCGGGCCCGCATCGCCTGGACGCCGGACAGCTTCGGGTACCCGTGGACCCTGCCGCAGATCTGGCGCGGTCTCGGCATGCAGGCCTTTGTCACGCAGAAGATCCGCTGGAACGATTCCACCGAGTTTCCGCACGACGCCTTCGTGTGGGAGGGCCTCGACGGCACCCGCCTGTTTTCCTACAACCCCTGGGGGTACGACCACGACTTGAACGGCGCCGGCCTGGCGCGCGAGATGGCGACCGACAACCATCGCACCAGCGACGCCCACCACATGATGGTGCTCTACGGCGTGGGCGATCACGGCGGCGGGCCGACCATCGAAATGCTCGAGCGCCGCGAGGACCTGCAGCGCTTGCCGGCGTTTCCCGTCCTGCGGGACGAAACCCCTGAGGCGGCGCTCCAAGCCATCCGCGGCGCGCACCCCGACAGTGGCTGGCCGGTGTGGAAAGACGAGCTCTACCTCGATGAAGCGGCGCAACCGCCGCAGCGAAGAGCTGCTCGGCACGACGGAGATGCTCGCCGCGCTCGACGCCGCACCCTACCCTCGCGCGATCCTGCTGCATGCGTGGCAGCAAACGCTGTTCAACCAGTTCCATGACCTGCTCCCGGGATCGGGCATCCGGCCGATCTACGTCGACGCGATGGCGGCCTACGACAGCGTGGACGCGGCCGCCGCCCCAGTGCGGGCTGACGCCTTCCACCACCTTGCCGCGGAGCTCGACACCCGAGGCGACGGCATCGCGGTGGTCGTCTTCAATCCCTCCTCCTGGGTGCGGACGTCGTACGCCAGTGTCGCGCTGGACGCGACGCTCAGTCCTCTGTCACGCGAACGCGCCCTGCGAGCGGTGGACGCCGCGGGGCGTGCGACTCTGGCGGTTCTGGGCCCGGACTCGCTTCGGTTCCTGGCTCGCGAAGTGCCGCCCCTGGGCTTCAAGGTCTTCTGGATCCGGCCGGGCGCGGCCGCGTCCGGCGTGCTCTACGGAAGCTCCTCGCGTCTCGAGAACGACTTCTTCGTGGTCGACGTGGACACCCACACCGGCCAGCTGACCGGCGTCTACGACAAGCGAACGCAGCGCGACGCCCTGGCGCCCGGAGGTCGTGGCAACGTGCTGCAGTTATTCGGAGACCGGCCGCGCGCCTGGGACGCCTGGGACATCGGCTACACCGGGGAGGAGTGGGTGCTCGACTCCGTGAGCGCGGTGCGCGCCGGCGGCGACGACGCGGAACGGTGGATCGAAGTGGAGAAGCCCTGGAATAGGACCCACGTCACACAGCGACTGGTACTGCGGCGTGACGAGCCGCTGCTCGAAATCCGGACCGTGGTCGATTGGCAGGAGACGCGCAAGCTCCTCAAGGTGGCGTTCGACTGGAACGTGACGGCTGACAGCGCCTTCTACGAGATTGCCTACGGCGCGATCGGCCAGCCCACTGCCCCCCGCACGCAGGCGGAGCGCGCCAAGTACGAGCACGCGGGGCACCGTTGGGGTGATCTGTCGGACGCAGGGGGAGGTGTCAGTCTCCTGAACGACAGCAAGTACGGGTGGGACACACGCGGTCACCGCATGCGGCTGTCGCTCTTGCGCGCGCCGATCTGGCCCGACTCGATTGCCGATCGCGGCCGACAGGAATTCCGGTACGCCGTGTACGCGCACAGCCATGACTGGCGTGCCGCGCTCACCGAGCGCCGGGGGATGGAATTCAACCAGCCGCTCCTCGCCGCGCGTGAGCCTGCGCACCCGGGAGCGGCGGGCCGTTCATGGTCGTTCGCGAGCGTGGACGCGGACAACGTGTACATCACCGCCGTGAAGCGCGCTGAAGACACGAACGGGTACGTGTTGCGCCTGGTGGAATGGCACGGGCGACCGGCGCGGGCGACCGTCACCTTCGGCCGCCCGATCGCGCGGGCGCGGGTGGCGAACCTGCTGGAGGATCCGGTGAGCGGCGTGCCGATGAGCCAGGACCGTCACAGCGTGTCGCTGACGCTCCGGCCGTGGGAGATCCTGACCCTGCTGGTGGACCCTTAGGAGCCCTAGGCGTCTGGGCGTCTCGGCGTCTAGATTTGTGGTTGACAGGGGTGCCCGCCAGCAGTCAACGCCCGGCGGGCTGAGATCACACCCTCAGAACCTGATCCGGTTCGTACCGGCGAAGGGAGTCCGTATGACCTGCCGCACCCAGATGTACCACGCCCGTGAGGGCACCATCACCCCCGAGATGCGCCGCGTCGCCGAGCGGGAAGGTCTGCCGTCCGAGACGATCCGCGACGAAGTCGCGATCGGCCGGCTCATCATCCCCGCGAACGTCAATCACCTGGCGCAGCGACTCGATCCGATGGCGATCGGCAAGGTGGCGTCGGTGAAGATCAACGCCAACATCGGCAACTCGGCGGTCGAGTCGAACATCGACGGCGAGCTCGAGAAGCTGCATCACGCAGTGCACTACGGTGCGGACACGGTGATGGATCTCTCGACCGGAGGGAACATCGATGCGATCCGCGAGGCGATCATCGCCGCGTCGCCCGTGCCGATCGGCACCGTGCCGATCTACCAGGCGATCGAAATCACCGGCGACATCACCACGCTGACGGTCGATCACATTTTCGACAACATCGAGCACCAGGCGCGGCAAGGCGTGGACTACGTCACCGTGCACGCCGGGATCCTGCGCGAGCACGTGGGCCTCGCGCTGGGCCGTGTCACGGGGATCGTGAGTCGTGGCGGCTCGCTGATGGCGTACTGGATGACGCAGCACGGCAAACAGAATCCCCTGTACGAGCATTACGACCGTCTGCTCGAGATCGCGCGGGCGTACGACGTGACGCTCTCGCTGGGTGACGGCCTGCGGCCCGGCTCGATCGCCGACGCCACCGACAAGGCGCAGCTCGCCGAGCTGACGGTGCTAGGGGAGCTGACGGAGCGCGCCTGGAAACGCGACGTGCAGGTGATGATCGAGGGCCCGGGCCACATCCCGATGCACCAGATCGAAGTGAACGTGCGCCTGGAGAAGGAGCTGTGTCACGAGGCGCCGTTCTACACGCTCGGGCCGCTCGTGACCGACGTCGCGCCCGGCTACGATCACATCACCTCAGCGATCGGGGCGGCGATGATCGGCTGGTTCGGCGCCGACATGCTGTGCTACGTGACCCGCAAGGAGCACCTCGGCCTGCCAAACGCCGAGGAGGTGCGGGAGGGCGTGATCGCGTACAAGATCGCGGCGCACGCAGCCGACATCTCACGGCGCCGGCCGGGCGCGACGGAGCGGGACGACGCGCTGTCGCGGGCGCGCTATGCGTTCGACTGGAACGAGCAGTTCCGGCTAGCGCTCGACCCGGCCCGGGCACGGGAGCTGCACGACGAGGCGCTCCCCGCGGAATACTTCAAGAGTGCGGAGTTCTGCGCGATGTGCGGGCCGAAGTTCTGCTCGATGCACATCACGCGGGAGATCGAACGGTCGCTGGGGCTAAGGGAGCCCCAGAAACAAGAGAAGCGGGAGGTTGTGGGGGCGGACTGAGCGCTACGGCCCGCGGTTCACAAAGAACTCGTAGGAGGTCTCGCCCACACCGTAGCCCCATTCGCCGTAGACGTGGGCGCGCACGATGAACGTGCCGCTCGCTGGGACCGTGAACGTACCCACCGCGAAGAATGTGCTGCCAAACGCGGCAGCGTTGCCCCCCGCGAGCGACGCTCCGGTCGCGGGGTCGATCGCCTCGAGCACGATGGCACTGTCGATAGACGATTGGGTCACCAGTCGGCTGAGCAGCGTGAGCTGCTCGCCTGGCGTTCCTGACGCGGTGAACTCGTCGATGTCCCCGATAGGGGAAATCGTCTCGCCGCGGACGGTGTCGCCTACCGCGATCGCGGCCGGGACGTTCTCGGGCGCGCGATTGACCGCGATGACATGGAATCGGTACGGCCCCACGACGCTGAATGCACCCCCGCAGGTAGCATCGAAGCAGAAGCGGGAGAATCCCGCGGGCTGGTCCACGGCGATTTTCAATTGGCCGCTCGCGGGAATGCGGAATGGCCCTGCGATCCGCCGAAACTGATTCGGCTGCCAGGCCAACGTGTCGTTGGTCGCCGGATCAAAGACCTGTAGATACAGACCGGTGAAGACATTGCCATCAAACAGCACACTCATGGTTTGCCCGGGCGTCCCGAGCAGCGTGAACTCATCCCAGTCTCCGGGCGTGTCGATTGGCTCGCTTACAACCGAATCCCCCGCGGTCAATGTGGCGCTGACGTGCTCAGGTCCGGGGTCGATGGTCTGCACGACGAAGCGGTATGGGCCGCGCTCCGAAAATTGCCCGGTGGTGCCGCTGACGCCGATCGTATACCAACCGCTGCTCGGTAGGTCGATCCGCGTCGTCTGATTGTCAGTGAGAGCACCGGATGCGGTCTCGGCGCCGAGGTAAACCTCGTATCCTGGTAAGCCCGGCGGCGGAGACATGATGAACTGGAACCCGCCGGTCGAAGGCGCCGAGAGGCCCTGGGCCATCAGATTGATGTGCTGACCCCGCACACCGTAAAAGTGGAACCGATCAGCGTCTCCCCACGGCTCGATGGCCTCGCCAGCTACCGTATCACCGACGGCGAAGGTGTCGGACACCGCTTCCGGTCCGAAGCCGAATCGATAGAACCAGAGGCGATAGAGGCCTCGGACGGTGGAGCGGTCATAGGGGTCACCGCTCGAACCCACGCGAACGATGTACTTCCCGGGGGCCACGCGTAGGCGGCCGGTAGCGGCGCGAGTGCCAACTTGCGAGATAGACGTCGTGGCGATGACCTGCCCTGTAGCGGAATCGACCAACTGCACCGGAAGCCCGACGGCGGACGGGTTCTCGACCTCGAGCACCAGATTGGCGCCGCTCGTGTCGGGCACCGTCACTTGGAACTCGTCGACGTCGCCGGGAACATCAATGCTTTCGCCGCTCAGACTGTCGCCGAAGGCCAGCGTCTGGGGCAGCGCCTCCGGCCGTCGATCGATGCGATAGAGAACGAGCCGATAGGCCCCGCGGTTGAAGTCGTAGGGGTAGTACGGGGCGCCGCTGATGCGAAGGCGGTAGGTTCCCGCGGCCGGCAAGGCAAACCGCCCCGTCACCTGGCGGACCAAGCTGGTGTCGGTGCCGACGCTCTCAGCCGAGCGGAGAACGGTGCCGGCGCCGTCCACGAGGTCCAGCTGAAGGCGCGTCTCCGTCGATCCGTTCAGCGCCTGGAAAGACGCTTCGAACTCCTCGCCCGCCGCTCCGCTGAACGTGAACTCGTCGATGTCGCCAGACAGTCCGATGTCTTCTCCGACTACCGTGTCGCCGGGAGTAATCGCTTGTGGCACGTGCTCGGGCCGCCGGTCGATTGCATAGACGTAGAACCGATATCCTCCGGTGTCCGCGACCTCGTAAGAATTGGTTCCGGTCACCCGAACGACGTAGGTTCCCGGCTGGGTAGTTTGGAAGCGACGCGTGGCGTGAGCGAAGAGGGACGTATCGGACGTTTGGCTGGCGGTGGCTGCGATGGCCACTCCCGAGGGGTCAACGACCTCGAGTTGCATCGCGCGCGACGACGCTTGCAGGAAGGCGTTGATATCCGCGCCCGCGTTCGCGAAGAACGTGAACTCGTCCACGTCGCCGGCGCGGTCGATCCGCTCGTCGCCGATTTCGGTGTCAAACAGGATGGGCGCGAACCGATGCTCGGGAGCGCGGTTGATCACGTAGGTCCAGAACCGATATGGACCGCGGTAACGCGGATACTCATTACTTGTCGTCGAACCGAGCGTGAACTTGTAGTCGTGCGTCGCCGTCAGGCGCACCCGGCCCGTCGTAAAGGGAGGCGACGGCCCTGCTTCGGCGATGACGTAACCCAGGAAGTTGGGTGCGACCGGATCGGTCACGGTGAGGATCACCGCACCGGACCCGGGCGGCGCCGATGTCTGCGCGACCGCGACGAACTCCTGCCCCGCTTGGCCGTGCACGCTGAACTCGTCCAGGTCGACCATCGGGTCGATCGTCTCTCCGGTGACCGTGTCGCCCAACGCGAAGACGTTGGGCAGCTGCTCGGGTGCCGTGTTGATCGGGTAGACGAGGAATCGGAAGAGCGCGTGAGAGCCGCGGGGCACCGCGTTGACGCGCAGCTGGAACACATCCCCCTGCTCAGTCTGGAAGGTCGTGCTCGGGTTCTGGGACAGGGATGGTGAGGTGGGACCCGCGAACAGGTACGTGGCCACGTACTGGTCCGTGGAGTCTATGACACCCAGTTGGACCGTACCTGCGACAGCCTCAAGGAAGACCACGAACGGGCCTCCGGTCGCGCTGGCGAAAGAATACTTCGCCACGGTGTCCCCGCTGACCTCGTCGGTGATCTCCTGCCCGACGGGGACGCGTTCGCCCTCGCCGCGCGGCGCGAACGGTGATTCGCACGCGACGAATGCGCCAGCGATGACCGCGGCGGCGGCGAGGAAGCGCGAACGGGGGAGGCGAATGTGCGGCACGCCGTCAAACCTGCGACACAGCGCACGGGGCCGAAAGGCGATCCGCGCCAAACGTCATGCCCTGGGAAAGACCCGCGGAATCAAGACAAACGCGACGCGCTGCCCGCCGACTGACGGCTTAGTGCCGGGATACTGTCACCACGCGATTCCGTAGTCGTCGCCGTGATTCGACGACCCGCCCCAGAACGATCCGTGCTTCCAGTCGAAGAAGATCGCGTTGATCGGTCCTGAGGTCCGGTCGTCGAATTCGAGCCGGTACCCCATCGCACGCAACTCGTGGCGGGTCCACGAGGGTGTGTCGTCCCGCAGCGTGAGCCGCCCCGGCTGCGATTCGTGTTGGTCAAACGAGTTCCGCATCTGGTAGCTCGTGATGTTCGCCGCCTCGACGGCCTGCTGCACGTCCATCCCGAACTCGACCATGTTGAGGAAGCACTGGAGCAGATTCTGATCCTGGGTGTCTCCCCCCTGCACCGCGAACGCGAGGAACGGCTTGCCGTCCTTGAGCGCGAGGCTCGGCGTGAGGGTGACCCGTGGGCGGTGCCCCGGCGCGATCACATTGAACGGATTGTCCGCCGAGTCCACCACGAACTGCTGCGCCCGCTGGCTCACACCGATTCCCGTAGTGCCGGCGATGACCGCGGGGATCCATCCGCCTGAGGGCGTGATCGACACGACCCAGCCCGACGTGTCCGCTGCCTCGATGGACGTCGTGCCCCGCGTGAACGCCTCATCGAACGCCGACTGCCCCGTGCGCGTCTCGCCGTCGGATGTCACCGGCCGCTGCGGAGGGGGAGCGGGAGGCCAATCGCGCAGGAGCTTGAGGTATGGATTCGTCCCACCCTGGAAGGGATAGGGATCGCCCGGCTTGATCGCCGGATCGTTGCGTTCGGGATTTATCAGCTGCGCCCGCTGCCGCGCGTATTCCTTCGAGAGCAGCCCGCGGATCGGTTCGTCGGGCGGGAATGCCGGGTCGCCGTAATAGAAGTCGCGATCGGCAAACGCTAGGCTCATCGCCTGGTACAACGTGTGGATGTAGCGTGTGCTGTTGTAACCCATCGCCTTGAGGTCGAAGGTCTCGAGGATGTTCAGGGCTTGGAGCATCGCGGGCCCCTGCGACCAGGGCTGGAGCTTGTAGACGTCGATGCCGCGATAGGTCGTCATCACCGGCTCTTCGATCTTCACTTTCCAGCTCGCGAGATCCTGCAGAGTGATGAGCCCGCCCTCTTCGTGGAATCCGCGGACGAATTCCTGCGCGATGTCGCCTTTGTAGAAGCGGTCGTACGCCGCGTAGATCGCGTCGCGCCGGTTCTTGCCCTGGCGCAGCGCCCGTTGCTCGGTGTCGACCAGCTTGCGGAGCGTCGCCGCGAGATCGGGCTGCCGGAAGATCTCTCCCGCCTCGGGCGCCTCACGTGCTTCGCCCAAATGCGGCAGCATCACCGCGCGCGAATAGCGCCACTGCTTCAACCAGCGCTTGTTCCGCTCGATCGAGTTGGCCGTCTCTTCTTCGATGGGGTAGCCGTCCGCCATCCGGATCGCCGGCTCAAGCACGTCGCGCAGACTCAGCGTCCCGTACTCGGCGAGCATCGTCATCAGACCGCCCGGCGTCCCTGGTGTGATCGCGGCGAGGGGTCCGTACTCGGGGGGGAACTGCATGCCCTTCGCGCGATAGAAGTCGGGCGTAGCGCCGGTCGGTGCAACGCCGAGGGCGTTGATCGCGATGACCTTCTTGGTGCGGGGATTGTAGATCAACGCCTGCGTCTCACCACCCCACGACAGCACATCCCACATCGTCGTGACGGCGGCGAGCATTGCGCAGGCGGCGTCGACGGGGTTGCCGCCCTTCGCGAACATCATCGCGCCCGCGGTGGCAGCGAGTGGTTTGCCGGTGATCGCAACCCAGTGGCGACCATGCAGCGCGGGCTTCTGTGTGCGTTGCCCGGCCAGCATGACCGGAACGAGTAAGAAGGCGGCGACAAGGAGACGGCGAGGGACGGCCATCGGTGCTCCGGGTGAGATCGAATGCGAAAACCTAGCGCGAGTCACCCAGCCGCGCGAACGCCCGGACCGGGAAACTCCCCATCCCTTTCACCTTGGGCGGCACGGCGAAGAATCGAAAACCGGCATCCGGAAGCGCGCCCAGGTTGGTCATGTGCTCCACGATCGCGATCCCGGCACCAAGGAGCGCGGTGTGGGCGGGGCGGGCTCCGTCCTTGTCGTCGTCGATGTTGAGCGAGTCGATGCCCACGAGCGCCGCACCCGCGCGCGCGAGGTGCTCGGCGGCGTCGCGGGTCAGGAACGGATGCTCCCCAGCGGAATAGGCATCGGTGCGCCAGAGTGCGTCCCACCCCGTGTGCACTAGCACGGCTTTGCCGCGCACCTCGCGATCGCGAAACCACGCGGCGTCTAGGCCGCGTCCTGATCGCTTCGCGGCGCGTACGACGAGCGCGTCGAGATCGGCTACGGCGTCGAGTGGATAACCGGCGACGTCCGAGCGCCCCTCGTACCGATGGAACGGAGCGTCGATGTACGTGCCCGTGTTCGCGAGCAGCTCGATCTTGCCGATCTGGAATGTCGTGCCGGGGGCGTAACGGGCGCTCGACGCGTCACGCGAGAGCCAATCGCTGATCGCGGGCGCCGGCAGCCCCCGATAGGTGACCATTCCGTGCTCGATCACGTGGCTCAGATCGACTAGACGGGCCATATCCGCGCGAGTGCCTTGAGGAGTTGACCGTCAGTCGAGCCGCCATCCGGCGCCTCGGCGAGCACGATGGCGAGCCGGCGGCGGAGTAGCGGGTCCCGCGTAGCCTGTGAAGCGAACTGAATAGTGAGGGGGATGAACCAGGGCGCCTGCCGGGCGGCCGATCCTGACCGGGCGACCGCCGCGTACTGCTCGAACAGACCCAGCAAGAACGCTCCCTTTGAGGGGAACTGGCGGTAGATCGCCCCCTTGGTGAAGCCGGCGGTTGCTGCCACGTCATCAAGCGTGGCGAGTTCGAGGCCGCGCTCTGCGAACACGCTCAGGCCCGCCTCGATCAGGAGGTCTGCCGCATGATTCCCACGAGTATCCATGATACCGATCAGAATCATATTTGCAACCATGCGCCGTTGACAGAAACGAACGGTCGTGCTTTTGTTCGGACGATGATCACAGCCAAAGGTGCCGACACTCGCAATGCGGTCCTCGAGCGCGCGATCGCGCTCGCGAGTCGCGTCGGGCTCGGTGGTCTCACGATCGGCACGCTCGCGGACGAACTAAGTCTCTCGAAGAGCGGCCTGTTCGGCCATTTCAAGTCAAAGGAAGCACTCCAGGTCCAAGTCCTGGACCACGCCGCGGCGCGGTTCGTCGAGGCGGTCGTACGGCCGGCGCTCGCGCAGCCCCGTGGCGAGCCCCGTGTGCGGGGCCTGTTCCACGGCTGGCTCGACTGGGCGCGCTCGAGCCCGATGCCCGGCGGCTGCTTGTTCGTCGCCGCCGCCACCGAGCTGGACGATAAGGAAGGACCCGTGCGCGATCGGCTGCAGCAATTGCAGCGCGAGTGGCTCGGCGTCATCGCCACGTCATTCCGCAAGGGAATCGAAGAAGGCCATTTCCCCAAGGACGCGGACCCCGACCAGTTCGCGCACGATCTCTACGGGGTCATGCTTGCCTACCATCACGCGCACCGCCTCCTTCGAGATCCGAAGGCCGAAGCGCGCGCGCGCCACGCCTTTCAGAAACTGCTCCCCGACCGATGACCCTCCAGCTCACTGCAACACGCGTGGCCATGCGCGCGCTCGAGCGCACCGCGCCACAGCTCGGCGCTGCGCTGGCCGAACGACTTTTCTTTACGCCTCCGCGCGCCACTCTCACGCCCCAGGCCCGCGACATCCTGGCGACCGGACAACCGTTCCGCGTGTGCGTCGACGAGGGCAGAGTCGCCGGCTGGGCCTGGGGGCACGGCCCCGCGGTGGCCCTCGTCCATGGCTGGGGTGGTCGTGGCGGCCGTCTCGCCGCGGCGTTCGTCGCGCCGCTCGTCGCCAGCGGGTTCTCGGTTGTCACGTTCGACGCACCAGGCCATGGCGTCTCGGACGGGAGGCTCAGCTCGATGCCCCAGGTGGCGCGCGCGCTGCGGGCGGTCGCCGATGCGGCCGGCTCGCTCTATGGTATTGTCGCCCACTCGATGGGCGGCTCAGCCAGCGCCCTCGCCATGGCGGAAGGACTCGAAGTCGAGCGCGCCGTCTTCATCGCACCGGCGGCGGACCCGGCCCGCTACGCGGAGGCCTTCGCCAAGCTGCTCGCCGTAGGGCCCACCGCACTCGCCGCGATGCGACGGCGCAGCGAAGCTCGTCTCCGATTCCGCTGGTCGGACCTGAACGTCCCGCGCTTGGCCGCTACGCTCACCACGCCGCTGCTGATCGTGCACGACCGGGACGACCTGACGGTCCCGTGGGAGGAGGGAGCGGCGATCGCCGCCGCCTGGCCTGGCGCCGAGCTCGTTACCACGACCGGCCTCGGCCATCGCGACATCGTGCGGGAACCGGACGTGGCCGCACGCGTCGTCGATTTCATCCGCCGAGCCGACACGGTGCCGGACACCACTCTGCCATGCGCGTTCTCTGGCGAGGGGGCCTGGTTGGACCGCGACTTGTTCGAGCGCGAGGCGCGCCGCCGGAGACTCTTCGGTATCTCAGATACCCAGTAGTATCTTTGTGGCCTGCAACGTTGACCGACGTGGTGAAGACGCGCATGTGCTTGGAGCGCCTGCCCTTGACTCGGGTTCACGCTAATCTAGGTTTGGCGACACATGCCGTACATCATTGCGGAGCCGTGCATCAACGTGAAGGATCGGTCCTGCGTGGATGTCTGTCCGGTGGACTGCATCTACGAGGGCGAGGACATGCTGTACATCCACCCCGACGAGTGCATCGACTGCGGCGCTTGCGAGCCCGAGTGCCCGGTCACCGCGATCTTCCCCGAAGAGGACACGCCGCCGCAGTGGAAGGACTACATCGCGAAGAACCGCGACGTGTTCCAGAGCGCCACTCCGCCCGGCAAGCCGCAGCGCAAAGGCTCCTAGCCGACCAGCCTTCCTTCTTTCGCCGCGACTTCGCGCAGCCCCCGGACCAGCGCTTGCATCTCCTGCTGGATCCGGTCTAACTCGGCCCGGGAACGCTCCGGATCCGCTTCTCCAGCCGCCGCCCGTACGGCGATGCGGTTCAGGGCCCGCGCTTTCTCGATCAAGTCGTCCATGATCGCGCGCAGCGCGAAGTAGCGGCGTCGGTCGTCGTACGAGGCGCGGAACCTCCCGACCAGCTCGTCCGCCGGCACGCCGCGCGCCTGACGTAGCAGCTCCTCGGGGCTGCGCCCGAAGATCTCTTCCTTATCCCACACTTCTGTCCCGCCTGCCTCGG
>WNFL01054023.1_pt1 | contig 14020 bp, 11 predicted proteins | sample 5400361 | NCBI WGS metagenome assembly WNFL01 (sample SAMN13153351, study PRJNA577476) | soil metagenome | isolation source: 40 cm soil on Douglas fir-dominated hillslope | place: USA:California | collected 2013-09-17
ACTGGGTCAGTGTGCCCCTCAAGAGAATCACCAATTGGAGCACCAGTCTCGGCATCCCAGATTCGAATCGTGCGGTCGAGGGATCCAGAGATGACATGCCGCCCATCGGGAGAGTAAGCAACGGACATCACAGTGCTAGTGTGCCCTTCGATAGTATTATCTACTGCAGAGCCAGTGTCGGCATCCCAGATTCGTATTGTCTTATCATTAGATCCAGAGATGATATGGCGCCCATCGGGAGAGTAAGCAACGGACGTCACACTGTTAGTGTGCCCTTCGATAGGATTACCGACTGCAGAGCCAGTCTCGGCATTCCAAATTCGAATTGTCTTGTCATCAGATCCTGAGATTATGTGGCGCCCATCGGGAGAGTAAACAACTGATCGCACCCAGCTAGTGTGCCCCTCCAGAGGATTCCCGATTGCAGAACCAGTCTCGGCATTCCAGATTCGAATCGTTCCGTCACTGGATCCAGAGACGATAGATTGCCCATCGGGAGAGTAAGCAACTGACAGCACATAGTGAGTGTGCCCCTCTAGAGGATTGCCAACTACAGAACCCGTCTCGGCATTCCAGATTCGAATCGTCCCGTCATCAGATCCAGAGATGATGCGGCGCCCATTGGGAGAGTAAGCAACTGATCGCACCCAGTCAGTGTGCCATCCCAGATCCGAATGGTATTGTCATTGGATCCAGTCACAATGTAGCATCCATTGGGAGAATAACACACGCATCTCACACCATTATCGTGTCCAACCCATTCCAATGGTGGCGCTTGCCATGACAACAATTTTCCTCTTTGCATCTTGATACCTTTAGCGAAATGTGTGGTGAAGACCATTGATAAAGGTGATTCTGCAGGCAGGAATGGTCCTGTTGAAATATAGGTGTGTGGAGTGCTCACAGCGATGGGAATCTGGAAGTAGTTTATGAAGCGACAAATATCCTGAATTCTGTCCAAAAGGTTCAAATCGGTATCCTACAGCGAGTTAGAATCACCTTGGTATGGCCATGACCGCAAGTCGGAGCTCTACTCACCTTAACCAAGCTCGAAGTCAGCTTTCGAAGGGTTGGAACGCCAATTCGCAGCATTCCCATGATGCTTAGTATCTCAATCCAATATAGCGGATATGGCCCTTTAAAGAATTTCTTCAGGCTTTCCCACACACGCTGGTCGCCAGTGTCGGGAGTAAAGCAAAGGTGATTCGACCAATGCAGAGAACTATACTGCAAAGCGTCGGAAATGTTCTCTTACATCCTTATTAGCCAGCCGGGAATCTTCGAGCTTGCAGATATTGAAACGGAGCTGTTCAACCATCTTATTGAGGCAAGCGATACCCAGTTCCGCATTTACATCCGGGAGGTTGACCTGATAGTCAGTGTGACAGTCATCGCTGACAAAGAAGTCCGAAATGGACAAATGCCGGACGCGAAGACCTCCACTGGCCCCTTCGTCTCGATAGAGCATCGAGCTGAGATCTGCCACCCATGTTTTCACCAGGTCAGGTCTCACTCCTGCCAGCTCTGCAATCGTCTCTTCGTTCAGGGGGCGGTACGGCGCCGATATAAGGAGTACTCCAACCATCCGCCGAAATTCGGAATTCTTTTGCACTTTCCGTGCTCGAACGATACTGGAGTAAAGTCCGTATAGAGACGTCAGACCAGGGCTGGCTGAGTCCCGCAAGGTCGCCTTCAATAGATCAGTGGGGTCATCGCTATGCTCAAGGGCGAGCGCAAGAGTCTCGATGAAAATGAAGAGACCCGCTGCCCGAGAGAGTACTTCGTCGACGAGCGATTGTTCTGGCCAAGGAGATTGGAGGAACCGCATGAGGGCCACCCTGTCGAATCGCTCTTTGGCGAAGATTCGTAGGTCGGAGGGGGTCTCTTTATCCGCGGTCAAATCAAATTGCATATGTGACCACTGGGTGGGAGTATCAAAGAAACGTTGGATATCCACTTCGGGCCTACTGGTGATGATGACCTTGAGCCATGAAGCGTGTGCGGCTGCGTCTGTCAAAGCCTTTAGGATGGCTGGACGACTCTGAGGGACGCCACACTCATCAAGTGCGTCAATGACTAAGACGAGAGGCTTATTTGGGACGCCAGGAAGTTTTCGGACGAAGTCAACGAAGAGAGTGGGCTTCATTGACCCTGGTGTCACATTTGGGTTTTGACGAAGACGTTCTGCGACAATGTTTCGAAAAGGGGGGAGGATTGTCGCGAGTTTGTGGATGAGAGTTGGAAGGATATTTATGGGCTCGCTCAATTCTGGGTCATCCCTCCGGCAGAAAAATACTCCAGCAAGCTGCTCTTGCTCGTCAAGGGTTGCGCAGATAGAATGTGCCAAGGACGTTTTGCCAATGCCAGGTAAGCCGTAGATCCAGTATATATTGCTACGGGGAGCACCCTCTTGCTCTGATATACTGGCCACCCAGTCGGTGATTTCCTTGAGGAGGACTTTTCGGGTGCCTTCCATACAGCACAGGCCCTGGTAATAGCCAGTTTCAACGGGTTTAAGCCTCCTATTCAAAAGATCTTGTTCCTCTCGCTCTTGGTCTCTTTGTTCTACAAGAAGTCAATGAGACTAAACTGTCGCCAGATCGAGAAAATAAGTGCCTACCACTCCTTTTGGCGAAGCGGAGAGCTTCGACTTCCACTGCATGGATGAACTCTTCGATGACCTTGGTCAACTCTCCATCCATTCCTTCGATCGCCTCCAGGTACGCCGGCCCGCCCACCATCCTCGCTGTGATCATCAGTGCTCGCCAAATCCAGGACGTGACCACCCACCATATTTGACATAGTCACACGACATTTTCGAGACCCTATACATCACTTCAAACATTCGCGGGATCACCTTCTCCAAGAGATCCGTCTCTTTACAGACGATTTCTTCCGCGACAATGTCTGCGAAAGGCAAGATGCGCTTCAACCTGTCCAGAAGACCCAACGGTATCTTATCGATCTTATTTTGTTCCTTCAAGAGCTAAACGATCGAGGATTACCCTCCACTTCTGGCATGCCAGTGACTAGCACGAACCTCAAATGTAACGCTTGCAACACCGAAGACAGCCTTTGATATTGGATTCAACTGCTGGGCTGTCAACCTCCGTCTAATGTCCACGAGAATGAACGGACCTCTGCGAATACTGCACCATATGTAATAGCTGTCCCAACAGCCCTCTCGGTCGATTCGTTCATCAGTGGGGAATATCCTTTTAACAATTCTTCGAGTTGATGGAGCAACGAGCGCAGGGATTCCGCCTTTGCGAAAGTTAGTAGCTGATTGGGATGGCACTTGCAAAGAGACGAACAGTAGCGCTGGCAGAGAATCGTGATTCTAGAGACCAACGATACTGGTGATGCTTTCCCTCGAGAATAATATCCTCTGCGCTTCGCTATCAGATACAAGCCGGTAAATGGATGATCATGACTGACTCGGTACCGTGAATTCGTTCTCATTGGAGCTCCAATAATCATTGAAAAGTGCTTGAAGGTTGATAACGCCGACCGCCTGTCGATTTTTCGCCCAAAGGAATTTACCACTCCTCATGCGGATCTCTACGCGAATCTCGGATGTCGGAGAAAGACCTCTATACATGAACAGGTATAAGAGAGTGTACGTAGTGGAAAAATAATGGACACACGGGCGTTGGGCGAGCGTCCAGGTTTGATTGTCTTGTGTCTGCACTTCCAGCTCCTCATTTTCTATAAACAACCTAAGCGTGTATTCCCGATTTAGGACACCTTGGAGTGTGATTTCTGTAGGGTACCCGAAGTCAGCGGTATCGACCAAAATTGAAGTGAAGCGCCGCACGATCTAAGTAGAGGCTTGGATTGCTCGTCAGTCACTATAATGCTGCGCAATATGGTCGTCGCTCACAGGTTTTCAGTCTTGAGTCGTTGAGTCGCCATGTTTGATCACTTTGAGGAGAATATTGGGAGGTCCGGGAGAAATAACCAGGGAACGTGGGATCAGTGCGGACATCAAGTCACGGGCTTCATTTGCGTAAAGCCGAAAACCCACTCATCCTTACATCCGCTCCCTAAACTCTCGATGATTTTAATAGACGCAGTGGTATCATATTATATTAGTATTACAGGGAATGGGATGTCGTCTACAAATACATTGCTCTATTTGCCACTAGAGGTCACGCTTAAATACACCAGCATCTGACAATAATAGTCCATGGTGTACCAATCTGTATAGCACACTACTGCGGTCGTGCCATCTCGTCTCTAACAATCGGATTCAAACACGCGAAGATAGTCCACATAGCCATCCGGAACGATATGGCTGTTTGGGTATGCAGGTATGGAAGACGAATGGAGACTTATCCCGATTTCCAACACACAGGCAGGGACGCCCTGAGCCAATGTAATGGGTGTAATCGCTTTTTACGAAAGCATCCAGATCTCGATTGAATGTGGGGTTCACTATCCGTGGAAAGGCAATTTGTTATGCCACACTCTTCGTTGAAGTTACTCTCTTCATACGCTCGGGCGCCTCGGTGGTGGGCTGCATGTTGGCGATTGGCTGGGTTAAAGTGAGACTACCAATCACTATTGTAAATACTGTCATTCAGCCCTCCTTGCAAGCGAAAGGTTGCATGTGACCCACCAAAGCCGGCAAGTATACAACTAAACCCCTGTAATCAGTATTGGTGATCGAACCCGGGTCTCCCTATATCTACTACGGGCGTACCAACCGCTGCACTACCCAGCCGGCAAGTGGAGGAGTCATCAACTCCAATAGTTATTATATGCAGACTATAGTCCAACATATACCACACAATTTTTTGAGATGGAATGTGTTTCTGGCAGTTGCACAATTAGACAAATCTGGCAAAGATCAAAATTGGTATTCCCTACTCCTTGCAATGATCCCAGACGGCGTAGAATCGGACTGAAAGTTCGCCAAGTAGAATATCAAAAGTTGTGTGTCATTATCAAGCCGTGCGGGAGCAGAGTGTGTGTGGGCCACACGGTTTTATTGTTGCAAGCGTGGCTACTTGTTAAAAAGCCGGGCTAGAAAGGGGTAGCTACAAGCTGTGGGACGGGGTGCGAGGCGCAGAGATTGGTCAAGACCTGTGCGTAGATTGGTATTGACGGGGGTGGTTTGTTGTTGTGGGTGAACTGTACCACACCTCGTAAATCGGCATCCGAATGATCTAAACTCCGAGCCCGTGCGAGAATATCTGATGCGCGGCTAGCCAGAAAGATCTACACTTCCAATACAGGCTGTTTACAGGCCTTGGTACATAATGTGCTGCTATCTGGGGCTTTTCGGTAAGCGTCCGTATGTCTTCCATGTCCACATTTCCCTTTGCCGCGGTGATGTTCGCCAGGTAGCAGTATTTTCTGGATGGATATAGTGTTAGTACTGTTAGAGTTTGACGTGTTCGGTCTTTCATTATTCTCGAACATATTCAGACTCTCGTCCGCAGGCCTCCCAACCACCCAACCATGCTTCGATCATATGCTGGTGATTACTGCAAGCAGAGGGCACATAAACAGTGGGAATAGCACTGAATTTGGCCACTATACAGGGCTTGGCAAGGGCTTGGCACGGATTAGCATATGCCATGCCCTGTATAGTGGCCAAATTCAGTGCTATTCCCACTGTTTATGTGCCCTCTGTGTCCAGTGATATTGTTCTTCCTTGCCAATTTCATATGTGGCTCGCGTATCATTTACTATGAAAGTAACCTCATCGCAAGATGTAATATAAAAGATTTCATTTTCATCATTATTTAGAAGAGAATGCCACCGAAGCATCGGGAAGTTGCAAGCAGACCCTAGTGTAGCAACAGGATATGGCGTAAATACGGCACTGCCTATGTCTGTTTTCGAACTTCTTAGTTTTCGGCGCTCGCGCAACAAGTCCATGGAATTGATTGATGTAAACATAATAATAAGTAATGAAATAACATTGATAACTACTACACATGCAGGACAAACCTACCAATGATCATGAGACTCAGAATATTTTTTTTTGGTAGGGGTCAAACATTAACCTTACGGCCATGTTCATACATAATCCTTGAGACTCGACTTTTTTTCGACCAAACCGCCCTAAAATCCATTCGTTCCTCCGCACGCTCATCACTGTATTGAAACATCTTCTATAATTTTTAATGTCTGAAAAAATAAATCCGCCACCCAGAGCGCAACAGGATGGGTGAGCTGGTCCAAAGTGTTGCAGTCTTGAAGCTGCATTGACCTCGATTCTCAAACTAGACACTGAAGAACTATTGATAAGGTTCCGCAGTTCGTCCGGGGAGAGCTCGCACGTGCATCTCCATGGTCACAGTCCCCCGTCACTGACGACCCACGCTGGGGGTGGAAAGAGGGTAGGGAGGGGCTTATATCGTCTTAGCTTGTACAGAAACCTCGGCAGTTGTGGCGTGTACGTCAGGTGGGCCGGAGTGACGCGAGCTATGATGTTTTATCGGTGACGTTTATATAGTCGACCCCATCCTTTTCTCGCCTGCACCCCAGATACGGTGATTGTCCTCTCTCAGTTCTGGGATCAAAGTTACATCCTACCATGATATTCACTCTTCCTCTCCTTTTGGGGATCAACCAATTTTGGGTGTACGCCTCGCAACACGAAATGGAAGTGTCGTCACTAGAGAGTTGTCTCGGTGGCATGTTTGTCACGAACATTAACCAATGTCCTCGATTGCCACCACGAATCTCACCCCCTTCAAGTGTCCACGACTTGTATGTCCAGACCCCTGCGTGTAAAGCCAGAGACCATGACTGATGTACACGGAAAAGACGACCGGATGATGTTCAAGTAGTGATGGCTATTGGCGACGCAATTACGGCTGGGGCGCTCTCCAGAGGTAGGCATTTCTCCGGGGTCTAGGCCGTTACACCCGGTCATGCTCAGCATCTATCAAGTCTCCAATCTTCCTTCCTGGACCATTTCGGTGAATGGCGAGGAGAATCTTACGCAATCGGAATGAACCCAGGAGCAATTACGCTGCCCAATGTGCGAGTTTCGTATCTAATACTGCCCGTGGCGGTGCTGAAGTCTTGCGCGATTGAAGCTATTCAAGCATTATAACCCATTTGTTACTGGCGGTTCCATTGGTCACAACGAATTCCCAGAAATCTGCGTCGGTGAGCACGCACTAATCTCCTCTCACCGTAAGATTCCTGAAGTATATCATATGATTAGACAGTATGGGTGGAATGAAGACGTCGACCAGCTCAACGCCGCACAGACAGGGGCATTTGTTGTGAATTTGATGCATGAGGTCAAAGGAGAGGCTCTGTCCTGGACCTAATTAATGTTCGTATCTTACACTACAGTAATACAGATTACCTCATCTCTCAAGTGAAGAAAAAAGGAATCCCCGAATTCGGCTTGGAAATATATCACGATGCAAATTGGCTTGAACGACATATGTTACCTTTGCTTGGTACCCCGAGTGGATATAGCCCCGAGCTCTCCCGACGACTTTGAGACGAATGTTCGGGCAGCCTTGGAGTACTTGAAATTACATCTGCGCGAGTTCATCCCCAACTACTACCATCCCTTAACTTAGACCCTCCACTCGTATAGCCAATACCATCGTGAACCTGTCTGGAGTGTTTAGGATCTCTGATATTTACCAGGTTCAGGACATTTTGCCGGCCAAATGTCGTCCCACTAATCTGCGCTTACAGCTAACGCTCGACCAACCATACTGCGATACAATCCCTTTCATCCACCACATGATCTGGGGATGCAGTGTATGTCTCTTCTTTCCTTCCCGATTACCCAGCTAATTCCACGAACCAGTGTGCGTTTATAGGAGGTAAAATCGGCAAAGATATACGGAAGGCAATGGAAAAGCTTCGAGAAGAGTATAATGACCGTCTACTCAAAATCGTCTCGGATTACCAACGCGCACGCCATCCAACCTTTGCCGTCACTTACGTGAGCGCGGAGATTCTATTTAATGAGTACCCAATCGAAGCTTTATCGAATGTGGATTGCTTCCACCCAAGCCTGGACTCTCACCGTTTTATCGCCGCGGGAATATGGAACCGTCTAACTGGGGATAAATCGGCGAGGTTGGAACCATTTACTCCGTGGACAAGGGATCCGAGGTTTAGGTGCCTTGAGGAAGGGGATCGGATTATTATTGATGACTTATTCGATGATGGATAGTCACTTGTGAAATACCGGTACGACGATAGGTAGGTGAGGTAATTGTTCTGTCCTTGGGCATGTATATCGTAGTTTGATACTCATTCCAGTGTATATCCAATTTATTCCTGAATTGCGCCAGGTTTTCTGGCTTGTTGAGAATTCATTCAAGCTTTAACATGGTCGCACGGCTTTCTCAAGAACGCCACGAGTGGATTCACTCATAGCAGCAAAATAAGGTCCCGGTCATTTCACTCGTTCTTTGGCCCATTGGTCAATGGCCGACGGTCAAGCGGCTGTTCAGAAGGTCAACAAAGTATGAAAAGAAGGGAGGAGATACTAACCGTCTAGATCGTGCTTTTGGAGTTTGGTGTCGATTGTGTGCATAAAGTCGAAGAGCTAAAGTGGCACATCGTCAGTGATTTTAGTCAAGGAATAACCGTAGGTAGTTGATAGACAATGCGGATGGACACTCGCCATGCGCCAGGTTTCCTTGCTAATGCCCTTGCCACCTTTTTCGTTCAAGTATTCGACCTCAGAGCGTTGTGTTCCGGTTTCCAACCCGGCTCCTTTGAAGGATGATAGGTCACATCCCCAGTGAAAGCGCCAGTGGTCATTTCTATATGTCTGGATGCTTGGCCGCGTTGACCCGCTGGTAATAGGAGCCCCCAGAAGGTGATGGCCGTCGACTAGTAGGTCAGGAACTCACGTATGCTCCTCTGGCCTTCGCTCTTGGTGAAGTGGAATTTGTAGGTGTAGTGGGTTTGAAGGTATTCCGTATCATTTGCAAGCTTGCTATTCAATTGTGCTAATTGAGCCTTCACCTTGGGGATGGAGTCGCAATGATGTCTCTTCCAACCATCCTTCGGGAGCGCTCCAACGCCTGGCGACTTCAACTCGTACGCAATAGTCAGCAGAACAACGCCATCTGGATTCACGTCTAGATCTTCACTGAACTTGAGGGTTCTGTCGCCTGCGATCTCGTCTGTGTCTCGATCTGAGGGTCGAACGCGCAATTGTCAGAAACAGGATGGCTGAAACGATTTGGACAAATACCCTCGTACTTGTTGAATAGATCCACTATCCTCTCCATTATTTCCGGGTCAGCACCCGACATTTGCGGGGTACCAGAGGCACCGGGACCACTGTAATATAAATCGATTGCTGCATCTAGACGCCAGTTGTGCTTCCTGAGGTGCTTCTGCGGATGTGGGAAGCCGGAGTGCGCTTGCCTGGCGGAGCTCATAGCCTGAATTGAGGATAATCGGGGGTACGGGTAGGTTAAAGGAAGAGCGTGGCTGAATGTTTGCAATAATCATCTGTGAGCCACGTCGTATGCCGCACTTCGTGGAAAACTGTACGAGCATTTGTGGATGAGGTGGCCGGGAGCGACGCGGACGATGAGACCAACGACCATACCTGCAAAGATGGATACGTCCGTTTCATGTGCTGGCCGTATTCTGTTCACTTGGAGGTAATACGACGTAGGCAGCGAGAGGTTCGGCAGCACATAGACGATAGACGATGAACAGCGACCACGACGTGTATTTCTGTCGACTCGCGTGCGTGCATCTCCATGGTGGGCGCGTGGGCGCAGAGACGGCGAGCAGGCCAATGCAAGGCAAGGGTTCAAGTTTGCTTTTGCTTTCTTTTTCGGCCTTGGACCTAATCACATTTGCCAAACAACTATTTCACCGTCAGCAACAGCACAACATTTTTGTAGAAAGATATTTAAATAAACAGGATCCACTGAGTTTTGAGAAAACGCGCTGCATCTTCGCTGCCAAGCAAAACGCGAAATTCGTCGGAAACAATGATGACCTCGGGAGAACGAGTTTTCATTCTAGTGTATTCATCAAGATTGAGGATGGGGGCCTCACAGGTCTTATGTCTTATCCAGCACCAGATTAATCTCGGTATTGGCGTGTACATGCCTGTTGCGCTCCTTCCGTCTTATTCGGTCATCTGTTATTTAACACCACGTACCAGTACCGGAGCGACGTCAGCACTAGCAGTATGTCTCGCGTCCTGACTGGCCTCGCAACACCGTTAACCTCAAACCAGCGTTCTCTGGTTCTCCTCTAAATCAGAGGTACATTGCATCTATACTAGAGGAAGTTCGTCACCACCACAATGCTCAATTTGTTCAAGGACGTTGCAGACGAGGCGTGCGACGAGAGGTGCGGGGCTTTTGGGCGAGGGTCTTTCATTGCGTGAAGGAGGTGGAGGAAGGCCTGGAGCAACCAGAACCCAGCGCGACTTCCTTCAACTGGCTCTCTTCTTTCAGTAAGACAGCACTCATTTATCCTGACGGAATACCCACAACCCAGGGTGCAACCCGATACCTTTTAATGGCACTCCAGGGACCCCTGGGGCTACCCCCGTGGGTAGTTCGAGCCCCCATCTCTCGTTTCAACACTATTCAAAGTTCGCCGATCCTCCTTTGCAAGTAGTGAACCACCTAAACACCTGAGTTGCGCATAGCGTACCAGCCAAAGCTGGCGCTAAGGCCAGTCCACCAATCCAGGAAGTGAGTATGTATTCGTAGCGCATCTACACCTCCGCCAGTGCACCACCATCACCATCTGTGGCTCTCGCCTACATTTAACGCCTCCCATCTAGACTCTCTTCCAATCACACTCCCTTCCAATCCAAGACTCATTGCCCGACCGCCCTGGTGACAACGAACATCATCAACCAAGACAACGACAAGCTGTACTGCCCCAGTTCGACTACAACTCTGGAGAAATGATCGTGTGTGATGACCCGAGTGCGAGACGGAGTACGTGGTCCACTTTGTTTTTCGGGATTGATCTTAAGGCGAACCTGAGGACAGTTGGTTTTGCAAGAGCTATCGGCTGGGGAAGTATTCAAGTGGTGGGAAGAAGGTAATCGCGGTGGGGGACGTGGTGAGAAGCAATTATTCGTACTGCTGGTGGTCAGATCAGGAGGGCCGGGAGGGTTTGAACAAGGAGCCAATTTAGGATTTACTTCGAGCCTTCCTATAGCGATTCGGAATCGAATGGTCTCTCTTCTCGACCTCCCTCACAACTGTATTCCGGGAGGCTTTGTATGATCGCGTTTCTGACATTATTGGATACTCCGCTTGCAGTGGAATTGCAGCCCAGAACACAATATTGTTTGATCAGACCAGACCGCCACATGCCCACCATAGTGTGCTGGTATTTACCAACAAACTGTTCAATTACATCTCAGGGGGATGTATGGGGCCGATCCGATCTCTTGTCGGCCTCGTGACCATAAATTATTTTGAACACTGTATGTACAATCGCGCCCACCAGTAGTTGGACATCACCTGTCGCTCCCACTATCATTATATTTCTTGTTCGATTCCCCTTTACCACCCGCTCTCCTATAATTTATTGGGATGCGTAATCTCGACGTCAGCACCACGAACCAACCACAAATATTCAACGTTCCACCGTCATCTCGCTCCATAACTTGAACTGTTCCATTACCAACCCTTTAAAGGGCTGCTCTCAAGTTGCTTCAAACCGTTAGCTCGCTAGGAGGGGTCATCTGTGCTCAGGAGATTAGTACATCATGTAAACTATTTCTCCTTTTCACTGGAAAGCTTCAACAATTTCACGGAAGGTGACAGATCTACACGTTTAGTCCACAAGGTTGTCCATGGCCTGTCTTGCGTATGTTATGTGTAATCCGATAGACTTTGACGGAGGGGAGGAGGGCATGTAGCTTAGAAAATCATATATATATGACATGAAAAATGGAGGACCCTGCTATGTGGCCGCACGCGACAACGTGACGTCTGGAGGAAGAGACGACAACTACCACAACTAGAAAGTAATCAATACGATACAATACACACCCAAATCAGAGATTAACGGCTAGGGATGTGGGGTGATGGAAATTTCGGTCCAAGAGGTTCCAAAGACAAACTCTTCAAATTGAAGAGAGATTGACCGAACAGGGTATGCGAGAGGAATTGTGAGGAGAGCAGGAGAATGGAGTCCTGCGCGACAGTCTGGGGGTACCCAATAGAGTAAGCCACCCATAGAGTCTCTGACCCAACCCTCTGGGTCCGGTCGTCGGGCTTGAATAGTCGAGGAAGTAGAGGTGGGAATATGTGAAGATGAGTCCGACCTGTGAATCGCCGTATTACTGGATCCGGAGGTGATATGCCGCCCATCAGGAGAGCAAACAGCTGACTGGACATGGAAAGTGTGCCCATCTAAAAGTTTACTGACTGCAGAACCAGTCTCTGCATTCCAGATTCGAATCGTCATGTCTCCGGATCCAGAGATGATGTGGGATCCATCGGGTGAGTAAGAAACGGATACCACAGACTTAGTGTGCCCCTCGAGACGCTTGCCAACTGCAGAGCCAGTCTCGGCATTCCAGATTTGAATTGTTTTGTCTCTGGATCCAGAGACGATGCGCCGCCCATCGGGAGAGTAGGCAACGGACACCACATAATCAGTGTGCGCCTCTATAGGTTTACAAACTACAGAACCTATCTCGGCATTCCAGATTCGAATTGTCTTGTCGTTGGATCCAGAGACGATGTGGCACCCGTTTGGAGAGCAAGCAACAGACCGCACATAATCAGTGTGCCCCTCTAGAGGACTGCCAACTGCAAAGCCACTCTCGGCATTCCAGATTCGTATTGTGCGGTCTCGAGATCCAGAAATGATATGGCGCCCATCGGGGGAATAAGTAACCGACATCACAGCGTCATTGTGCCCCTCTAGAGGCTTTCCAACGGGAGAACCAGTCTTGGAATTCCAGATTCGAATTGTCTTGTCAAAGGATCCAGAAATAATGTGCCGCCCATCTGGAGAGTAAGCAACTGACCGCACCCGGTTAGTGTGCCCCTCCAGAGAACTCCCAACTGCAGAGCCAGTGTCGGCATCCCAGATTCGAATTGTCTTATCTTCGGATCCAGAAATGATGTGGCGCCCATCGGGAGAGTAAGCAACTGACCGCACATAGTCAGTGTGCCCCTCCATAGGATTGCCGAGTGCACCCCCAGTCTCAGCGTTCCATATTCGAATGGTCCTGTCATCGGATCCAGAAGTGAGACGCCGCCCATTGGGAGCGTAAGCAACCGCCCACACATCGCGTGTGTGCCCCTCTAGAGGCTTGCCAACTGCAGAACCAGTCTCGGAATTCCAGATCCGAATGGTCCTGTCATCGGATCCGGAGGTGATGTGGCGCCCATCGGGAGAGTAAGCAACGGACATCACGAAGTCATCGTGCCCATCTAGAGGCTTTCCGACTGCAGAACCAGTCTCAGCATCCCATATTCGAATCGTCTTATCAAAGGATCCAGAAATGATGTACCGCCCATCGGGAGAGTAAGCAACTGATCGCACCCGGTCGTGCCCCTCCAGAGAATTCCCGATTGCAGAGCCAGTTTCGGCATCCCAGATTCGAATTGTCTTGTCATCAGATCCAGAGATGATATGCCGCCCATCGGGAGAGTAAGCAACGGACATCACACTCCTAGTATGCCCCTCCAGAGGATTCCCAACTGAAGAGCCAGTCTTGGCATTCCAGATTCGAATTGTGTTGTCTCTGCATCCAGAGATGATGCGCCGCCCATCTGGAGAGTAAGTGACGGACACTATGTGCCCCTCTAGAGGACTGCCGACTGCAGCGCCAGTCTCGGCATTCCAAATTCGAATTGTGTTGTCTTCGGATCCAGAAATGATGTGGTGCCCATCGGGGGAGTAAGCAACTGACAGCACATAGTTAGTGTGCCCCTCTAGAGGATTGCCAACTACAGAACCAGTCTCGGCATTCCAGATTCGAATCGTCCCGTCATCAGATCCAGAGATGATGCGGCGCCCATTGGGAGAGTAAGCAACTGATCGCACCCAGTCAGTGTGC
>WNFL01099741.1_pt1 | contig 14018 bp, 17 predicted proteins | sample 5400361 | NCBI WGS metagenome assembly WNFL01 (sample SAMN13153351, study PRJNA577476) | soil metagenome | isolation source: 40 cm soil on Douglas fir-dominated hillslope | place: USA:California | collected 2013-09-17
AGGATCTCTTAGTCAGACATGTGTCTTAGTCATGTCCTTTGTCTGCCTTCGGGCGCCTTACACCGTATATGCCACTGGCATGTTGGGTTGGAATAAAAGGGGTTCCTCGTTAAACGCATAATACATTGTTCGTGATATCCACATCCACATCGAGCCACGCAACATTATGAGCAAGAAAATTATCGCAGTAGTCGGCGCCACCGGTAAACAAGGTGGGGGGATGATCGATGTGCTTCTCAAGGACGGCACGTTTGCAGTTCGCGCCATCACCCGCGACGCCGGTAGCGACAAATCCAAGGGTAGGTGAACCAATAAACCGAAGTGTATTACAGTAATAACGTACCCAATTCTACTTCACGTTCAGCCCTCGCCCGTCGCGGAGCAAAAGTAGTTGTCGCAGATCTCAATGACACCGATTCTCTCATCAAGGCGTTCACTGGGGTCTATGGCGTTTTTGGAATTACAGACTGTGCGCCTTTCCGTGCCTAAACTTCTCGTTACTGAATTAACATCGTCGCCTCACTAGTTTGGACTGCGAACGGGAAGGAAACAGAACATGGTAAACATCTGGTGGATGCCGCGAAAGCTACAGGGGTACAACACTTTGTCTGGTCTACTCTCGATGGTGGCCATGGAGTCCCTCATTTCGACACTAAATCAGCGGTGGACGACTACCTGAAAGAGAAAGCGGTTCCTCATACTCTGTAAGTTTCCTGCGAACAATCAAGACCCCAGCGTGTAGCTCATGATGTACCTCGCCTCTGCACATCAGGCTTTTCACTTGCTATTTCCTGGATAACATTGGCTATGTGTTCTTCCAAAAAACCGTTGGAGGCCCGGGCCTCACCGTTCAAACTCTCTATGCTACCGACGGCGCCCTCCCTGTCATAGCAGCCAGGGACATCGGCAAGTTCGCGCTCGTCGCGTTCAAGAATCCGGAGAAGTACATTGGTAGGCCCATAAAATGCTTTTCAACTCGTGTTTACGAGATATTCTGACTTTCCGGCTATCAGGAGGAGAGATTCACGCCGTTTGGGATGTTATCACCCCCCGCCAAGTCGCAGCTGTCGTGGAAGAGAAACTCAATATTCCGGTCTCCTTTGGGCCCGACGGTGGGGTTAGCCACGCTGCTTTCTACAAATTCTTGGATACAAATGGGAACCAGATGGAGGAAATGTGGCGTAACATGAAATACTTTTACGAGTATAGCAACTGCAGGGGTGATCCGAGGGATGCACGCAAGCTTATTGCTGCAGAGGGATATACCCTCTCCAGCCTGGAGGACATCTTGAAGGAGTACCATGCCGCTGGGGTTTTGAAAGCCTGACTGTAGACGCCCATAAGGCTACTCCTATGTACGTGCCATTTTGTGAATGAGAATGTAACTAGCCAATGTCAATTGTATATGTGGTCGTAAAACCAGTCCGCGAGTATGAGAATTTCCCCCCTTTCATTGCTGCATCCTCTTTGATACTCGTTGGACAAATTTATCTAACCGAATTCTCAATGTCCTCACACTTTCATCTGATTGAACGGTCGCAAGAGGCACACCCTGATCCCACCAACTTCACCCTCCTGCTCGTTGGTCTGGATGCACCACTATCGGTTAAATTAGATATACTGTACATTCAAGAGTCAATCAATGATCCATTCAACTTGCAAGCTAAGCGTAACCGAGATGGACCTTTATGGTGGGCGTTCCACTCGGTAAATACTCACAACGCTTTGAGATTGTCACTATCTCCTTAGGAGCGTCATGCGCCATTACCCGGCTTCAAATGTAGCTTGTTAAAATCCACGAAGACACATCTAGACAATTACAGATTTATAACCTGATGGCGCAAAGCGAATCGAAGCAAACGGAGACTACCATCCCTATCGCAAACTTCATGCGACTATGGAAGGTGTTGTAGTTCCACTCACAGTGCCGGAAGGTGTTGAGGGGATCGGCGTTAGGGGAACCACAATTTCGGATAAAAAGTATTCATGGAAGCGAGAGTCCCGTGTTAGCTCGGGGTGGAAGGTCGTAAGGAGAAGATGTCCCTGTCGCAACGCCACTACTCTCCTTGGGTCACTTTCCTCGTCCTGTGCTGTGGCCTGATCTTGAAGGGGGAGGACGCCTATGGGTATTCGAGCGAGAACCTCAATCGGTGGCTGGGTGGAGTTAACATTAAGCCCGAGCACAATCTTTAAGATGCCAAGTCAGTATTTGTGGTCCAGTCAGTAGTAGCAGGGCGTACAGGAGCTCGAATGAAAACACCAATAAAGTCCTCATCATTGCGTTGCAAACTTGAATGCCCAACTTGTAATGGTGCTTCAAAAGATTCAACCTATCAATGTAATCAGACTGCATGCGGAAGTGGCGACGATTTTTATGTTTTGGATCACCTGAGAGCCGAATCCGTTGCGACCAATTCGGACATCAATTCCACCAATGACGTCCTGACCGTTCTTTTTGCTCCCCTCTATTCCACCCTCGCTCAGCAGTATCGCTCCAGCACAAGTTCCCCATGTTGGCTTGTTCTGGACCTTCACAAAATCTCGAAGAGGTTCAAGGAGGCCCATGTTCTTTGCAACGATTGCCATCGTTGTAGATTCACCGCCGGGAATGATGAGAGCGTCGCAAGCATCGAGGTCTTCCTTGGTCCGAACCAACCTTGGATTGAGGCTAGGAAGTGGGGAGTCTATTTTCGTCAAAGATGTAGAGGACAGGGACTGTATCGTTTGAAAGTGTTCTGCAAAGGCGCCCTGGAGGGCTATTGGTGCACACGATCGAGTACACGATGGATGGGCAATCAGAATCGGTGTTGTGGAAGCAAGTATATGGACCCAGACCTAGAATTCCGATTGTGAGGGGGCCCGGCATCACGTTTTTCAGCGATTACGGAAGGGTCCAAGTCACGACAAAACACAAAACTCGAGAACAAATTCATAAATTCCTTTTGAAACCCACGCTACACCATGCCTCCCCCAACCAAGCGACGAAAAATAGGGAATAATAGCAAAGAGGACGTGGAGATGAGGGGAGCGGATGAGTCTGGCCTTGATGAGAGTTCGGACGAGGGCCAGTGGGTTTCCGAGGACGAAGATGGTTCTGTCGCCAGCTCCTCGCCGGATACCGACACAGAAATCGCCCTAGCCAAGGTTGCGAGGAAATCGAAGAAGACAGCCAAACGAAAGCTACGGGCGACTTCGCCTTCACAATTCGGGCAAACGCTCGAGGCTCTTCTCAACACTTCCGCCCCGGGCGAAGTACCACTTTCACTCAAGCCATCAATAGGGAAGAAACGGAATGAGCAGAAGCTTGATGCACGCGCGCAGAAGGCAGTGGAGAGGGAAAAAAAGGAGCATGAAGAGATCGGCAGAGTGAGAGACGTGATCGGAGGGTGGGGAGGAGAGAATGAACGTGCTATACGTAAGGTGGCACAGCGTGGAGGCGAGTTATTTCGTCAAGAGTGCCGAGAGTGAACGACTAATCGCCGAATGTCCAGTTGTTCAATTGTTTAACATGATACAAAAGGCTCAAACAGCGTCGGGAAATGCTGAAGCGGCAAAGGTTGCGTTACGAGGGAGCGGAAAACCCACACTTCCCGCCCCCGATTTCAATTCGAAATCGAGAGCAAAGGGTAAAAAGCAGGACAACGCTATTGGAAAGGAAAAAGGAGGTCTGTGTTCAAGTTTTTATGGGTGTTGTGCATGGTACTGATATCTGCCTGACCACCCAGATAATGTTGACACAAACGCCTTCATGGAAGCAATTCGTGCAGGCGGAATAGTCTCCCGTGTATGAGTAGTCAATCCGTCCGACATCTGTAGCGGTGTTTCTCAGAGTTCTGCGGTGAATCTGTCACTTTTCTTTATATCCGTCGTCAATCTGCGATCGCTATCGAGTCTACACCGATGAATAGCAGCCTTCTCACCATCTAATTTGGTCCGATAGCATGTGACCTACATTGCCATTCACGCATCGAAATGCCACTCATTGGAAATTGTCGTGGACTCAAACGATACCGCCGTTCACGAGGTGTCCAGCGCTCTGTGATCTTTCTGAGTCCACCGTCAGCTTGAATGGCGTCGGAGTTTAAGTAGTACGCGGCTAATTTGCTCATGATGCGCAAGGATCTCTTACCCCCGAGGGATATTTTGCCATTCCTTACTCGCGAATCCAATACTACTCCAAACTAGCCAAGTGATGGAGGACAGAAATCTGTAATGAGCTTTACTTTCAGTAACTTAGGCTTGTTTCGGGAGAGGTGACCATTCCATGCCTCTACAAGGGTTTGGTTGGTTCGTGTCCATAACCCACCTTATTCGACAATCGGTAGCGTTCGTCCAATTCGGAGGTGCGAATGCAGTCAATGACTGCCAGTCCGTCGCCTTTGACGTATTTGCTCATAATACGCAACCGTTCTGTTCAGCTCGAATACAACGTCGATGAGAGGTGGCGGTATCCTACGAAGTCGATTCTCCTCATCTGCGTCATTGAGATGTGTGAGGACGTTTGTTGATGCGTACAGTCGGCTTTGCGTAGACAAGAATTCTGGCAGCGGACCAGAGGAAGGTCCCTTCTCACATCTCTAACTGTTGGAGACGGATAAGAATAGAGCACAGGCAAGGACATATCGTCAATTGTCAAAGGACTCGACGTGAGTTACTTGCATGACCATAAGAGTCGGATAGGTTGGTAGAAGATGTTTTTGATTGCCATAGTTTGCTCTGCATAAGCATGGCACGAGGCCAAGGGTCTTAGTAGCATGGGTACAGGCGCGATGCATAAATGAGGCCAACTCGGACGCCTCGCATAGCAAGCCGGGCGAACTACTGAAAAGAAGGCAGTCACTTGCAGCCGGTTTACTTAGTCTTGGCAGCCTCTTCATCCTTCTTCTGTATACATAGCGAAGGGTCAGCAATTGGCGATAGGAGAGGGGTGGGTGTGGCTGTACGGTACGAACCTTCTGAGCCCGGATTTTCCGCTTCCCCTCGTGGCGAGCCTGTGCACGACCATCTCGCAGCGCACGATACGCTTGGAACTCGCGCTCCTCGTCGGTGATCTTGCGGGGCTCTTCGTGAACATAAGGATTGGAGAGAGCAACTTGCGTTCGGGTGGTCGTGGCGGTCAGGTCGCCTCCCTATCAGATAAAAGGGTGTACGTGAGCCGAGAACGGTTACTGCGCCCAGAAAAATACGGCATACAGAGGAATCGCCTTTCTTGGGCTTGTTTGCCTTTCTTGGGAAGATGATCAAGCGCTGATTGTAGGCCAAAAGCCTCTCGACATTGAGCTTCTTTCCCTCCTCGCTAAGGTTCCTGCGGCGGTGGTCGACGATGATACCAAGCCTTAAAGCAGCCTTGGGAGTGACACCAGCCTCTTTCAATTCGCCGAGACTGAAACCACGACCTTGGCGGATCTTGCTGTTGTATCGTACAGTCTGTCCACGAACGGCGGGGCGGAGGGGCTCGAGGGGGCGGGCACCAAGAAGGGCAGCCTTGGAGCGACGTGCTCGTCTGCGGCGGAGCTTGCGGCCTGGCTGGTCGAACCAGGTGCGTACACGACGCTGCCAATCCTTTCGGAAGTGGTTTTTGTGGAGAACTATTTACATAGGAAAATCCAAAAATTATCAGACTTTGAACTAGTTTCGACGCTCAAGACACACCGTTATTGTGCGCAAAACCCATCGATCAGTCTGAAATCAACTAAGGGTATCGATGAGCAACGCTGGAGGAGACGAAGGTGGCCACAGAGTATGGTACCTCGACGACGATGAGGGATGAGGATGAGCGTGAGTTGGGTATATAAATTTGTTTGGCCACTACCTCCAGCCTCCAGAATCGCTCGAAGCTCAGATACATTCGAAGCGTCCTTGGGACTAATATCAGTCGCACCATATACTTGTCACTGTCCCATTCGGTTGTTCAAACCCAATTCAAGCGTTCTGCCCGCCAAGCAGGTTTCTTCCGTTCTTTAAGTTAACACGCCCCCCGCCTTTTTAAAGGACAGAAAACCTACTGGTGCCTCGCTTTTGTCGAGTTAGGTCCGATTCACCGGTCACCAATGTGCGCGGTCGCATTTTGCCCCTCGACGTTCCCCGGCGTCTTCTCGTTGGGCCTCTTTGACGGGAAGGCCAAAGGAAGACCAGTTTATACCTTCTGAACCGCTATAACGATATCCTACCGGCTCAGCATCTTAGCCTGCAGTTGGAAATCGTCTTGCACATCACCGTTTCATCCTTGGAAGCCTTTTGACCTCTAGATTACCCTTCACGATAAAAGAAACTCATTACTTTCCTGCATCTCAATACGGTCGATGGCCCCCGGAGCCTCGATTGTTCACTGGTCAGGAGTCTCCCTCGGCCTATGGACGTGTTCACTTCAAATTCTACCATATATATTAGCGCTATGTGATCCTCACCCTATATATTCTCTCCAAGTCGCCCATGCTCAGAGACCTTTCACTTGGAGGGTTCTCCTACCTAGGACCAAAATTTAAAAGAAATCCAACTACGGCTGGTATAACCACATGAATTCTCTTGTGGGATGGAATGGCCACTGGAGCAAGGCAGCAAACTGCCCCAAACGCCGTGTCCCGCCATTGAGATGCCACACGTTTTTGCCTTTCTTTGAATCCGGCGATACATTGCATTGTTCCAAGTTGCGCAAATATTTACCCCAAGCGACGCATAAAAGGCCGAGAATTGAACGCAAGGGACCCCATTCCTCTCAACGAACTTGCGGGGATTGCGTTACCACATTCTCTTTATCTGTGGACTGAAATTGATGATATACACGTGACGACGAATGAAAACAAGGCAAAAACGCGGTCACGCGACGCGGTTTCTTTGCCATCTGTCTGTTTGGCCATCCAACCAAGAACAGGTTGAACCCCAACCCCGTCCGTCTGCCTACTCCCAAACTGATTTACGACGCGTTACCTTTCCCTCTGGCGCTCCTACAGTCATTACGATGGACGCCCCCTTTGACGATAAACACTACTTCGGCACTGTCACTTTCGGCGAGCCGAAGGACATCAACATCATGTCTCTTCCAATCCCATTTGACCACGTATACGATCCTGATTGTAAGTCCCAGCTTAAGTCCAGCGCGCGCTAAGAGGTGCTGACCACCCACAAGTATTCAAACCGTTTTCGTGGGCTCGTCGGTTTCCCTCACTTATCGCGACTTTCCCCACCCGACTCCTGGGAGAAATATTTTGGTACATCCTTTACAACTTGGATGGGACTCCTGTCAAGGATATTGAGGTGAAGCGCGTCATGCTACGGAGCGTATCCCAGCACTGGATGAATGCTGTCGACTCCAATCCATTTCTTTGGACAGCCCTCGTCTTGGAAGACATCGACCTCTGGTACAAAAATAGCAGATTACCAAAAAATCTCGTGGAACGTTTCGTGCGATGCAGTGGGGAAGACCCTTTATCTATTTCCATCAATGCATCCCTCGACCGACACCCCCATTATCATCGAACATTTGCCGACCTGTTAATGCGAAGGATCCTCATAATGCTGGTCGGCCCTCAAGGAGGCGTATTGAAGCGCTGGATCTTCTTCAAATTCATCTGTTGTGAACACTTTGATGTATCGCTCTTGGAGTCCTTGGGTTTGTGGCCCGCGCCATGGCTAACAGGCGTGGAGATTAATTACCCAGGTCAATTTGGAGGCATCATACATCTGAACGCACCAATTCTCCGCTGGATTGTACACCGCGAGTGCACCCTCTTCTTTGCCCCTCGACCTGGGTTTCTTTTTATGGCCCTCACCGATCTTACGCTTTCCGCCCCTTTGGCCTCCAAGAACGCCCTTGACACCTTTGACTTTATTAGGTGGTTGAACATATTACGTCAAACACCTCGGCTGATCTGCCTCCGCCTCCGCAGCGACTTTCTGCATGATGAGTACCTTCCAGGTCCATCGGAAAGGGAAGATATAGTCGAACTCTCCTACCTTCAGCAGGTAGTTATCAATGATGATGGTCCCTGGAAACTTCTCCAATACTTACGTTTCCCCGCTCTCACCACCATGAAGATTGACGGTAGCATGTCCGACGTTCTTTGCGGTTTTCTGGTGGATCGTGCACAATGTTACGAGCATTTGTCTCATCTCAAGCACCTCTGGTTTCGACGAAGCATTACCTTGATGACCCCCCCATGGTCTGTTGAGGGAGGCGAGTTCGCCTTCGGGGAATTCCTTGCTCGTTTATTCCCCGAGCTTGAGGCGCTTATCGTACCGTTCTCCATATACGGATACTCAAATCAAGAGGCGATGTCTTTCATAAAGGTACAGCCACCGAACGAAAGTTGGAGGATGCAAGTTTTCGCAGGACTGCAGGACGACACCCGATTCCCTAACAGGGCAGTCATCAACGGAGGTGAAAAAGTGTTCAAGATGTTCTTTGAACATCTCCATGATGCTCCGTATGGAGCTCTTGAGGTTTATAGAGATTTCGAGAGGCGTCGTTTAACATAACCTTGCCTATTACATCACTCCTATTTCCATATCCACTCTGCGGAATCTTGGTCCGCATCCTGCGAGTTCCTTGATGGTACTTGCGGTAGAACCCCTTCATCGTAGTGACTTTTCTATACCGTCGCTTGTACATGCTGTCCATGAAAAGATTAATGAAACTGGTTCTGATGAACATTGTGAGTGAGTAGGAAAGGGACCCTGTGTGGCAAAGCCAGTCGTTAGTCGTCGCGAATAGAGGAAAGCATTAATTAGCTACCCCAGCGGTTTCTTGAGTTGCTGACGCCAGGAAGAGTAGCTGGAGGTGGAAGACGAGAATACCAATGCCAACGCCACGATCGTAAACTTGCACTAATTATTATTGGGCGACGAAAACAGTCAATCACCTCGGCATGATGGTAATCCTTCAGGTAACCGAGCTGCCGGCGGTTGGGCGGAAGCAGCGTCATCGGAATTGATCCAAGGACATGTTGGCATCTATTATATGTTACCAAGGCCGATCGTCGTTCGGCGGGCCCGGAAGGAGAGCAAAGAGTGTGGCTCGTCCGTGCGTAGCTCGAGGGTGAGAGTGGAGGGAGTGACACGATCGATTCTGCTGTGCGCGTCGCTTCCACGCCTAAAGTAGTCGACATACAATTCACCCGGTTTCCTGCGATGCCCGGAGGGCGCCCCGTGACAAAGGCTCGCGCCCACAACGCCTCAATTGCTCTCCAAAGCCCCTACACACTCCTGTCCTTGTAGTTGTGTGCGAGTCCGGGACGCATATCGACTGCGGTACAGGCGATCACACCCATAACCATGCGCTTGGAATACTTCCCACTCTTGAGTTCCTTCGCGTCAGTTGGCGGCGCAGGATCGACGAGCACACTAGATGCGGATTTGGTGCGCTCGATGACGCGGACGTGATTAATGCACGGAATGAGGTAGACCTTGATACACATTTTCCACTTGAGGAAGTTGGCCTTAGTTAGCAACAGCACATATTCGTAGCCAGAGGGCGAGTGAGAGGAATCGGTAGACATATATAGCGAAGGGCGAGTGGAGTGACGGTAGTGCTCTAAGATCGGCTCATAACCTGTAGAAACCTGGCACACCAGTAAGCTCAGGAGCAAGAACCGTGAGGTTCCCTCGAGTAGTCGCGTGCCCTATATAATACCTACGAGAAAACGACCTATTACGTACGTCATCGCTCAAGGGACAACCAAATAAGGAATTGCACAAACAGGAACACACAACGCGCTAGCACAAAGTGGATCGCCCTTGGTAGGTAGGCTTACATGTGATTAGTGTGCATACAAAGTTAGCATACAGCACAGAGGACTGAGATACAGAATTCGGCTTTCATTCGTCCTCTTCAGGATCCCCGATCCCGTTGTTATGGATAGCGAACTGCGCCTCACTCTCTGGAAGACATGGTGAATCGTATATTCTGCAGATTCGAGTGTTACCCTTGCCCTTCTTCAGCTGTAACCTGGAAGTGGACGGCATTATTACAATAAAGTGAATCACGACGATCGATACACACCTTGTAGTGGATGCATGCGCAAGGATGTTTCCACCGATGGGTTTCTTATCGTTCCCTCCGAACATTGCAGCGCTTGCATCGGGCGAAGACATGACTTGATTCGTTAGGACCACGGCGACACCATACTGGACGGGATTTAGTGAAGGGGCAAAGCAGGGGAGCATATGAGAAACGCACCTCATCCGCCAGTCTCAGAAGCATTCGCAAAAACTTGCCAAGATGAGTTTGTCGTGCAGATAGTTCTCCACGTCCGTTGAAATCAGTTCGGTATAGAGCAGTGCAAGAGTCGACGATGAGCAATGAAAACCTGGGGAGTTGTAAGCGATTTCATCCTCACCTTCCACCCAGCATCCCTCCCTCTCCGTCAACTGAGTCATTAGACTCAATCATTGACAGTCTCAATGAAACTCAAGGTAAACACCTTACTCTCACCTCGACTCTGCCATGAGGGCACTTGCTTGTACGAGGAGTTGATTCTGGTGATCGGCATTATACGCTCTCGCATAGGCCACATTATCCAGTACTTCTTCCCCATTCAAGCCATACCGTTCCGCGACGGCAAGCAACCGCACTGGGCGAAAAGTACCTTCGGTGTCGATATATAGACATTTCCCTTCTCCACCACCCATTGCTGTAGGGAGCTACGACAAGTCACATCAGAGGTTAACTGATAAAAGGCCTTGAAAGAGACGAACCTGGCAAGTGACGGCAAGTGTATGGCAAATCTGCGACTTTCCTGTTCTGAACTCGCCGAAAAGTTCGGTTATCGAGCCAGTCTCAACACCACCTGGAGAACGACGTAAGGCATCCAAGCCAATGGTCAACTACGTGAATGCTGACCTCCAAGCAACGTATCAAGTTGCTTCGAGCCCGTGGTAATGCAAACGAGCTGAGACCGCCTCATATGCACTTCTGTTGCGCTTTGAAATCCGGTCGGTACGAGCTTGTGGGCTAAGAGGCTATCTGCTCAGACGAATCTTGGTTGAAGCCAGGTCATCGCTCACCTTCGGCAATTATCTTATCTGCCTTGGCTTCCGAGATGCCCTTGATAGATGTTAAGACCTTCTTTGGTGTATATGCGACCGACTCGACGGTATGTAAACCGGCGTCGGTGAGCTTTTTGCAGTCTTGTGCACTAATACCAAATTCCTAGAAGTCATAAGGGGTAGTATCAGTACCATCGAATATGAAAACGCGTCTAGTTCGAAGAAGAACGCGTCAAGCAAGGAGGAGCGCACCTGAAGTTTTGTCACGAGCAGCGGCCCAGCGGTAAGGCCGTCATCGTCCTCCGTCACTTGCTCAGGGTGCTGAGACTCTTGAGAGGACATCTTTCGAAGGGAAAAATGGGAGAAGGGTAAGAAGGTCGGTGGCGAGTCCCGTGACGATTAACCAAACAAAGCCACCGCGACGATTCACGAGCACGAGCCACTAATACATGATAACGAGTTACACAAAATCCTTTTGGTCAATGGTCCGCAATTTCTTATATCAGAGCGCGCGATGGTGAAACCCCACAACCATTGGAAACACAAAAGCCCATAAATACACCAAGAGTTGGGACTCGGTCCAGTGGCAAACAAAGGATCAAGAAGAGCAACCTTGGACCACCAACTTCGCCCCTTCTCCCACCATACCGATGATGTGCTGCTCAAACGTGTCGAACGGTACTAAATCCAGAGTGCCAAGGGGTCCCTTCGTTTTCATCGGTACACCGCCCCAAAGCACTCTCACAAATGCCTTCTGTTGTCCATCCTTCTCCCTCCACAACTCGAACACAACCTCTGATCCCATTCCTGGCCAAACCATTTTATCCACTTGCAGCGCGCCGATGAGCGGGGCAATGCTACCATCGTGGGCAATACCATGACGATACTTGATGATCGGGCTTCCAGCTAGCGCAGCTCGCAGGTGGGCGATGAGTTCCCAGAGGAAGACACCGTATCGTAGGGTGCAGTATTTCAGGGCAGTGTCGGCCTGGCTGAAGATCAAGTCATACTCCAACTGACCCATTGAATAAACTTTGTCTGCGTCCTCCTGCGTGATGCACAACGACGGACTGGTCTGTGAGCAAGGAAGTGGTTTTCCGTGACATTGTTTCGAGGACAAATTATCAAAGTAGTGATCGAACCAGCTAGAACCATTTGCGTTAGGAAGAGATCCACTCGGCAAAAGTTGACTAGGCTCACGAATGCCAACCGGAGTTATTGGGGTCAACACCTGAGACCGCATCCAAACGCTTAAATAGTTCTACGGTATCAGTGTTGCTGAGGTGATCCGTCCAGTCGGCCGTGCTTTGATAAGCAGAGCGCAGTGCATCTGCGCCAGGACAAGGATATCCAGGAGTAAGGGAATCTGAGGAAGCTATCTGTTGAAAGGCAACAATAGTGGCACTTGAGGGATATAATCCTTTGAATAGAGCTCCTGCAACTTGGCTCGTGATCGCGTTGGATGTAACCCTGAATTCAACAGGCGAATTGGTGTCAGGTAAGTCTGGAGGAAGAAAATGTAAACCATCGACATAGATGGAGCGGAGATCCTATAAGGAGTGCGATATTTGTCAACAGGTCAAGTTCGGAAGGCCTCAAAGTAAATGAAAACGCACAGAGCCATGTTGATATGAGTCTTGCAACCCTTGACTAGTAATCTGCGGAAGTTGGCATGTGCCTTTAAAGCCTATATTACCGAACGGGTTTAACGGTTCCTGGTAGTTCTTCCACTGGTTGTACGAATGAGTTCCAAATATAGTGGGACGACGTTACTGGCTCACATATACGCTCGCAACCTCGGTTCCATCTGGTATGCCATAGGAAACTAATTTGACATCATCGCAGGACCAGGATATGTCTTCGTGAGGGAACGTGTTCGAGGCGTACGGGGTCCGCTTGTGGTGACGCTGGACGACTTCGACGTAGAGAAGATCCATATTCGAAGGAGGAAGCGGATAAGTGGCGAATCCAGCAGACCCTACATGTGGCATATTGCAATAGTGGTAGGTATCTTGAAGAACTCCGACGCTGCCATTCATTCTGCCAGCCAGGAAATTGAGCCACTTAAAGAGGTGTAAGTAGGAAGAGAAAGATAGGCCAAACCGTTTGTTGGAGGAATCATCAACTCCAACATTTTGCAATAACTCACGCACGTTGCATGGTGTGCCACATGTGGAACTCAACAGTGAGACGAAATCTCGATACATTCCTCTAAACTTTTGCAACTTCGCAAAGGAGCAGTGGTGACGGTGGGAGAAGAAGGGAGGACGTTAGATCCAATAAGTCCCAGTCACTTTAGCCTCTCGAGTCTCATCATGCTCATCATGACTCGCCAGGCCAGTTACCAGTAAATCTCCTCATCAAGGTTTTCAGTATCATAACCGACAACAATCCGGCCACGAGTCTCTGCTCCTTCGAGTCGAGGATAGCCAGCAACCTGACCGGAACGTCGAGGTTATAGAATATCATGTCCGTATTCCTTGATGCGAATACCATCGGTCGTACTATTGCACGTATGGGTATTTTTGTGGATTGCAATCTCCTTTGACCATCACTTTTTGGACGCCCGAGAAGGCTTCTAATTCTCCCTGATTATTCGAGACGGACGAGGCGTGTCCAGTACATAACATTGTTGTATCTTGATTCTACATGCACCCGTTGATCCGAGAGGCAGTCGTACTTTGGAATATCCCCAACCTTCCAGGATGGCGTACAATCTGCTAAACGTTCCGCTCGCAAATCTTTTCGCACTCTGCTTCTTCTCCTGTCCGTACGCTCGCAGGATTCTGAGGCTGGGTGGCAGTCCAGTTGCGTTCACATGCTACTGGTTCTTTATGTACGAATACAATAGAAGGGTTTTCGTACGACTACTATTTCCAATTCCGGTATTTCAAAAATTCAACTGTAGAGGTGAGTCGTCATTACTATTCGAATGCGGGCTAGTAGACGCACAGCTCAGGATGAAGTCTGATTAATAGTCGAGCGAGAGAGATAGGACGTAATCGATCCAAAATTACGCATTTTACTCTCGTCTG
>WNFL01049028.1_pt1 | contig 14017 bp, 18 predicted proteins | sample 5400361 | NCBI WGS metagenome assembly WNFL01 (sample SAMN13153351, study PRJNA577476) | soil metagenome | isolation source: 40 cm soil on Douglas fir-dominated hillslope | place: USA:California | collected 2013-09-17
GATTCGCGCGTCGTCATCGCACTGGTGACGAACCTCAGCAGCGCGCCTCTCGACGCGGCGAACGAAATCCGGCTGGTCTTCGACTCGGTGGCGACGCGGCCCTAGTTACGGGCTCATCATCACCTCGCCAGGCGGTAGCCTGTTTTGCGAACCGTGAGAATGTGCTTCGGGTTGGCGGGATCGTGCTCCAGCTTGCGGCGCAGCTCGGCCACGTGTGTGTCGACCGTGCGGCTCATGACCTCAGCGCTGTAGCCCCAGACCTCGGTCAGCAGCTCCGTGCGTGTGATACACGCGCCGTCCCGCCGGATCAGCGCGAGCAGCAGGTCGTATTCCTTGGGCGTCAGGGACACGGGCGAGCCGTCGCGCAACACCGTCCGGGAGGGGGTGAGCACCTCGATCTCGCCGAACTTCTCGAACACGGGATCCGGCGGCCCGCCATTCTTTTTCGGCGCGACGACCCGGCGCAGCAGCGCTTCGATGCGCGCGAGCAGCTCGAGGACACCGAACGGCTTCGTGACGTAGTCATCCGCGCCCAGCCGCAGACCACGCACCTTGTCGGCCTCTTCACCGCGGGCCGTGAGGATCAGCACCGGCATGCCGTGGCCATCCTCGCGCAGCGCGCGCAAGACGCGGAAGCCATCCATCCCCGGCAGCATCAAGTCCAGCACCACGAGATCGGGATGGGCGGTCTTTGCCCGCGAGAGCCCGCGCGTCCCGTCCTTCGCGACTTCGACCTCGTAGCCCTCGATCTCGAGATTGTTGCGCAGCCCGTACGCGAGATCGGGATTGTCCTCGATCACCAGAATCCGCTTGGGTGCCGTGGTTGCCGCGATCATGCGGGGAGCTCGATGACGACGCGTGTGCCGCCGGCGGCGGGATTGGCGTCGTCGATCCAGGCGCGTCCGTGATGGAGAACGGCCAGCTCGCGCACCACCGCGAGCCCGATGCCGCTGCCGGCGACCGACGAGCCGCGATCGCGCTCGAGCCGCCAGAACCGCTCCCAGACGCGCTCACGGTCGGCGCTCGGGATGCCCGGGCCGCCATCGTCCACCCACAGGCGCGCGATGCCGTTGTCGCGCGTCGCGCCGACGCGGACTTCCTGGCCCGCGGGGCCGTACTTCACCGCATTGTCGAGCAGGTTGAGCAGCATCTGGCGCACCGCGCCGGGATCGGCGGGCACGACGAGATCTTCCGGCACCGCGGCGCTGAGCGTGGCACCGCGCGCGGCCGCGAGCGGTGCAAAGCCGTCGAGCACTTCCTGCACGAGCGGCGCCAGCGCGGTGGGCTCGGGCGTGATGTGCGTGGTCTGCCGCTCCGAGCGGGAGAAGTGCAGCAGATTCTCGACCAGGTGCGTCAGCCGGCGCGCCTCCTGGTCGATGATCGCCAGGGAGCGCCGCCGCTCTTCCTCGGACCGCACCCGCCCGAGCGTCAACGTCTCGGAGAACATGCGAATCTGCGCGAGTGGTGTGCGCAATTCGTGAGACACGCCGGAGATGAAGTCGGTCCGCAGCCGCGTGAGCTGCGACTCGCGGCGCAGCTGGAGTAGCGCGGTTCCGATCAACGCCGCCGTGAGCCCCAACAAACCGAGGATGAGCGGCAGCCGAGACCTGGGCAGGCCCCCGATGATGAGCTTGTCGGCCATCGATGCGCGCAACGTCGTCTGCGCGTACAGATCGCCCATGTCGGTGCCGACAGTGTCGCTCCCGGTGAAGGGCGACGTGTACTGCACAGCCGAGCTATAGATCTCCACGCCGTAGCGGTCGGTGATGATGATCGAACCCATCGAGTCGTACTGCACGCCGCCGGTCAGCGGCCGCGGCAGCAGCGCGAACTTCTCGGTGGCCTCGGCGACCAGCGGCCGGAGCGCAGCGGGCTTCGCTTCGAACCCGAGCGCGGTGCGCAGCACCCCATCCGAGTCGCGCAGCACCGTGTACGCGATGTACCGCCTGTCGCCTCCTGGCTGTCCGAGCACGGTGCCCATATGCCACGAGGTGTCATAGACGGTGAGCGTGTGTAGGGGCAGCGTGTCGACCAGCCAGTGCCGCACCCGCTTGGGGAGTGTCTGCCCGGAGGTCGTGAGCGCTCCGGTCTTCAAATCCATGCGGAACGTGAACCGGATGTAAGGCGCCAGCGAGAACTCGTGCTCCATCGTGTCGAAATGCAGGTCTTTGGGTTCCGGCAACGGCTTGTGTGGTGCCCTTTCCTGCGCGTGCTGTAGCGCTTTCAGCGGCGGCACGACGGCAAAGTAGATCCCGCGCGCGCTCTGCAGCGCGACGCGCGATGCTGCGAGCTTCGCGTAATCGCGCAGTACGCGGTCCGCTTGCGCGCGGTGATAGCGGGCGGTCCCGTACGCCTGGATAGCCAGCGCCGCGGCGACGCCGAAGGCGAGCAGCAACAAGACAGCCACCACCTGGCCGCGTCGCACTCGGAAACGAGTCATGGACTGAAGATTCTCCCTCGGATGCCCACACGGCAACGGTTTGCTGACTCCACTGGACCGTTCTCTGACAAAGGCTGCGCATAGGGTCGCCTACATTCCCACAAGCGAGAAGTAGGTCGCGGCGCAAGTGTCGACGGCCACTTGTCCCGACCTCGCCGACCCGGAGCGCTTTATGGCTCCGGGTTCGGTTTTTGGGGGACGAGCATTACGGATGGAAAAAAAAGGGGCGCAGCATGCTGCGCCCCTACCTGCCACCGCGCGTCGCTACTGCGACGTCTACCGATTCGACATAGACGGCACGACCCGCATTTTGCCAATCATCTCCGCGACTCGCTCGGCGACGATGCCGAGCGCGCAGCCGATCGCCAACGCGATGATGATTCGGATCCCACCGTTGATGGCGACTGCGCGCGCACCCATGGCGGTGGCGGCGCCGACGAACGCACCAGCGGTGTACGTCAACAGCGGGATGCGCGCCTGGAACACCATACCGAAGACGGCAGCGCCAAGCAGGAGGGCGTCCAGAAGATCGTTCCGCCCGAGCGCGGTCGACACGGCGGCATAGACCAGCGCCCAGACGACGCCGGACGCCGTACCGAGTACCGACTTCTGCAGTCCCATCACGCCGCCGCCGGCGCCCACGAAGCACCCGAGGCCGACGAGAACGGGCCAGAGCTGCAGCGGCAGCTTGCCAAAATGGGAGATCACGGCCCACAGGGCCGCGACAATCGCCAGACTCAAGGCTTTGGTGGTCGAAGCGCTCATCTAGGGCCTCCGCCATTGAAGGGGGGGTGCGGCGCCCAACATAATGAACGGGCCCTGCAAGGTGCAACGCTGGACGGCTAAACGCGTTGAATTACATAGGCTTCCATCGCGTAGTACTCGGGCAGGCCGAGGCGGTCGGCGCGCGCCGCGGTCTCCAGATTCCGGGCCTCCACCCGCTGCCAGAACTCCCGCTCGTCATAACCCGGGAACGGCGCGGTGTCCTTCTGGGACTGGTGGCGGAAGATGGCGAGGATTTTCGCGTTCAGCTCATCCTGCGACAGCGGTACCAGCACATCCGCTTCTGTGAGCGACCACTCCTGCCAGGCGCCACGATAGAGCCACACCTCGGGCCGCTGTCCCTGGTAGCGCTCGAGCGCGCGTTCGACCGCGGCCTTGCACGTGCGGTGGGTGCCGTGCGGATCGGAGAGATCGCCCGCGACGAAGACGAGATCGGGCTTCGTCTCTTCGATCAGACGCTGCACGATCGCGATGTCCTCGTCACTCAGCGGCCGCTTGCGCACCTCGCCGGTCCGGTAGAACGGCAGGTCGAGGAACCGCGCGGCACTCGCCGGGATCCCCACGGCCGCCAGCGCCGCAATCGCCTCCGATTCGCGAATGAACTTCTTGAGATTCTGGACGACCGGGATGTCGATGTCGCCGGGCGCCTTTTGCTCCATCCCTGCACTGACCGTGCTGCGGGCGCGTTGGAGCGCGGACGGGTCCAGTCCGAGCGATGCGGCGGCGCGCTCGACGAAGTCGAGATGGCGGGTCACGTCGTGATCGAACACCGCGATGTTCCCGCTCGTCATGTACGCGACGACGATCTGGTTTTCGTTTTCCCACAGCTTGCGCAGAATGCCGCCCATCGAGATGACGTCGTCATCGGGATGGGGCGAGAACACGAGCACGCGCTCGTGCGCGGGCAGCTTGGCGCGTCCCCGAATCTTCTCGCGCAGCCGATTGAAGACCTGGCCGTTGATGGGACCCGCCGAACCGGCGCGCGCGAGCAGCGGGCTGAGTTGATGCTCGGCGTAATCGCGCGCCGACAGCTTGAGCACCGCCTTGCCGCTCTTGTCCGCGAGCCAGACGACCGAGCGCTCGACCATGGCGGGCGTCCATTCGATCCCCTCGAGAATCCATGGCGTCTGGATCCGCGTGAGCTCGGCGGCCGCGGGGAGATCGAGATAGACCGTGACGCTCTGATGGCGCTGCAGGAAGGTCGCTGCCACGTCGGTCGAGATCTCGCCTTCGACGGCCCGCACCACGATCCCGGCCTTGTGCTCGCCGGTCGCGAGCAGCGCGATCTCTTTCGCGTCGAGAATCGTGGCGACGCCCATCGTGATCGCTTCGCGGGGCACGTTCTCGACGCCGAAGAAATCAGCGGCCGCGTCCCTGCGGGTCAGCGTGTCGAGCGTGACGATGCGGGTGCGCGACGTCGCGTCGGAGCCCGGCTCGTTGAATCCGACGTGGCCCGTTTTGCCGATGCCGAGCAGCTGGAAATCGATGCCGCCGGCCGCGCGAATCGCCTGCTCGTACGCGGCGCACGCTTCCGTCACGCGCTCGCGGGGGGTCACACCCTCGGGGATGTGAACGTTCTGCTTCGCGATATTCACGTGCTCGAAAAAATTCTCCCACATGTACCGGTGATAGCTGTGGGGGCTGTCGGGCGTCATCGGGTAGTACTCGTCGAGATTGAACGTGATGACGTGCGAGAAATCGACGTCGCCGGCCTGGTGGCGGCGGATCAACTCTTCATAGACCCCGAGGGGCGTGCTCCCCGTCGCGAGACCGAGCACCGCACGGCCCTTGGCGCGCGTCTCGCGTTGAATGACTTCGATGATCCGTTCGGCGACGGCGGCGGCGAGGTCGGAGTGCTCCGGGAATACGACGGTCCGGAGCCGCTCGCGGTCGCGCGAGCTCTCGATGGTCGTCGGGGGCGACGGCCGCGCGGTAGCCTTGGCCATTACACCTTCACTTCGATGGCCGCGCCCCGCTTGTACCGCACGTAGAGCCACGCCATTGGGACGATCAGCATGCCCGCGGCGATGATTGTGAGGGCGAGCAGCACCGCCGACAGCAGGACCGCCTTCTGCGAGGTCTGCGCGGCGCGGAACATGGCGGAATCCTGCTTCGCCAGGAGCACGATCATGGCTTGCCGGGCGTCGGTGCCGGCGCCCGTGCCGGTGCTGGTCAGGCCGCCCAGGATCGTCTGGACCCGCTGGCGATCCTCATCGTCGTCCATCGTGTTGCCGAGGTCGGCCAGCTCGACGCGGAGCTGCCGTCCCAGGCTGTCCCGCTGGGCAACCGCCTCGACGCGCTGGAACCGCGGATCGGTACCGGTCGCCATCTGGCGCCACACCTCAAGTCCCGCGTTGTAGCGGTGCAAGGTCGCGGAGGTCCGGGCGCCACGGGCCACCGTTTGGGCGGCCTCGTTCAGGGAGAAGATCAGCCACAACCCGATTACGAGGGCGAGGGCGAGGGTGACCGCGCTGATGGTCACCGCGATCCCCGGGCGGATGAACGTGTAATCCTTCATCGCGACGGCGAAAGACGACCGGCCGACGGACGGGCGTGAGGGAAAACCAGGAGGCGTCGTCATGGGGCCCACGCTATCGTCCGCTTGACGGCGCTGCAAGGGGGCGCAATTTCTACGGTGCGCCCGCCAAACCCCCAGCCCCACACGGCACCGTGTCATGCAGCGGGTTGCCGATGGAGGACATGTTGAGCGCTGCAGTGTTTCGCGGGGACGAAGGTGAGGTGCTGCGTCAGGCAAGCGCCGTCGTGGGACGCCCGGTCGTTCTGTGGGAGATCATCGGGCCTCACCAAGCCGTGCCTCGCGCGAGCAGCGGTCCCGATGTTGGTGTTCGTCCTCCCGGCTTCGATCTGGGCGCGATTCTCGCGCGCTGGAGCATCCCGGTTCCCGTCGGCTCTCGCTGGGTCACCGCCCCAGGTTCGACGGCCGACGCCTGGGTCATCGCTCCCGTTCGATCCCGCCCTCCCGCTCCGCCGCCCGGTGGCCGCGAGCGGCGCAGCCGTGAGCGACTGGCGCTCGAGCTGGCGGGTCTCGCCCTGGGACTGATCGCACCCGCACAGTCACAGGACAGCACGGCCGCCTCACCCGGGATGCAGATCCATCAGGCAAGCAACCCACTGACTGCCGCTCGCGCCGGGCTGCAGCTCTCGATGGAATCGATCGGGCGCTGGGTCGACCTTGCCGCGGATCGCCGCCTGTTGCTCCTCGACGATCTCGGTCAGGTGCTCGAAGACGTCGACCGCACGGCGGAGCTGCTGCGCGCGATGCGCGAGGGCGCGCGCGCCGGCATGCTGACGGCCCGTGGCGGCGGAGCGCGGTTCGACGCGGTGCGTGTGGTACGCTCCTGCCTGACCCTGGAGCGTCGCTTACTGCGCGATCGTGGCGTCGATCTCGATTTTACGACGGCGCTCGAAACGATGTACGTAAAGGGCGATTCGAATGCGCTGTTCGACTTGCTCGTCGGCATCGTGCGCAACGCCGCCGAAACGAATACGGGCCAGCCGGCGCCGGTTCGCGTTACGCTGGAGCAAAAAGGGAAGGAGCTGCAGCTCGTCGTCCGGGGCGGCCGCGCGCTCGCCGACCTCGCGAAGGTGCGCGCCGTGGCGGAGAACGCCTTTAGCGGCACCGTGACCATCGACTCGCCGTCGGGCGACACAACCACGCTGACCATCGTGTTGCCGCTGCCCCCGCAGCGGGAGGCGGACCGCCGGAGTTAAGCCAGGAGCGCTTGCAGATCGAGTGGCCGCGTGTGCATCCGGATACTGCCATCGGGACCACGCGGCCATTCGCTTTCAGGCCGGTCGTGATACAGCTCGATGCCGTTGCCGTCGGGATCCCGCAGATAGACTGCTTCGCTCACGCCATGATCCGAAGCGCCTTCGAGCGGGATGCCATGTTCGAGCACTCGACGCACGGCGGCGGCAAGGGCGGCACGGTCGGCAAAGAGAATCGCGAAATGGTACAGTCCGGTGGTCCCTGGGGGCGGCGGCGGCGCACCGCGGCCGGCCCACGTGTTCAGGCCGATGTGATGGTGTAGCCGCCGGCGGATAAGAAGACCGCATCCGCGGCATAGCGGGCCGTGATGTCAAAGCCGAGGACGTCCCGGTAAAAGCTCAGCGCGCGATCCAGGTCGCTCACCGTCAGGTGAACGTGGCCGATTCTGGTGCGACGATCGATCGTCATGTCACCTCCAGAACATGCGCGGGTTCCCGAAGCGTGCGCCGTGCGCAGTACGCCGTGCGCCGTACGACGGCTGGATTCCGGCGCACAGCGCACGGCTCACGGCGCACGATTAGATTCTCGCGCATGAACACAGCCAAGATTCCAGCACCGGTCAACGAGCCGGTTAACGCGTACGCGCCAGGCTCACGCGAGCGCACCGAGCTGAAGCAAGCCCTGAAAGACCTCAGCGGCCGCCAGATCGAGATTCCCGTCGTCATCGGCGGCAAGGAAATACGCACCGGCAAGACCGTCGATGCCGTGATGCCGCATTGTCACCGGCACGTGCTCGCGAAAGTGCATCAGGCCGGCCCGGAAGAAGTCACGGCGGCAGTCAAAAGGCCGGCCCGGAAGAAGTCACGGCGGCAGTCAAAGCGGCTCGTGAAGCGTGGCGCGACTGGTCGACCTGGAGCCTCACCGATCGCGCGGCCGTCTTTCTCAAGGCGGCCGACCTGCTCGCGACGCGGTGGCGCGCCATGCTCAACGCCGCGACGATGCTGGGCCAGAGCAAGACGGCGTTCCAGGCGGAGATCGATGCGGCGTGCGAGCTGATCGACTTCTGGCGCTTCAATGCTCACTACGCCGAGCGAATTCACGCCGAGCAGCCGCTGTCGCCGCCAGGCGGGGCGGTCTGGAATGCGATGGAGTACCGCGGGCTCGAAGGATTCGTCTACGCCATTACGCCCTTCAACTTCACCGCGATTGGCGGCAACCTGTCGACGTCGCCGGCCCTCATGGGGTGCACCGTTGTCTGGAAACCGGCGGCGACGGCGTCTTACTCGAACTACCTCATCTTGCGGCTGTTGCAGGAGGCGGGGCTGCCGCCCGGAGTGGTCAACTTTGTGCCCGGTCCCGCGACGGTCATCAGCGAGCGACTGCTGGCCGACCGGCACCTGGGCGGAATCCATTTCACGGGGTCCACCGAAGTCTTCCAGACGCTCTGGAAGCAAGTCGCGACCAACATCACCGGCTACGCGGACTATCCGCGACTCGTCGGCGAGACGGGCGGCAAGGACTTCATCCTCGCGCACGCGAGCGCCGACGTGGACGCGCTCGCCACGGCCATCGTACGCGGCGCCTACGAGTACCAGGGTCAGAAGTGCAGCGCCGCGTCGCGCGCCTATGTGCCGGAGTCGCTCTGGCCCAAGCTGCGCGAGCGCGTGCTCGGCCTGCTCGCCGAGGCGCGCGTCGGTGACCCGGCAGACTTCCGCAACTTCATGGGCGCCGTGATCGACCGGAAGGCGTTCGACAAGATCAAACAGTACATCGAGCAGGCGAAGCGCGACCCGAAAGTCAAGATCCTGTTCGGCGGCGAGTGCGACGATTCCGATGGCTACTTCGTGCATCCGACGCTGCTGCAGGTCGAGGACCCGATGTACCGCACCATGTGCGAGGAGATCTTTGGGCCCGTGCTGTCACTCTATGTCTATCCCGACAAACAGTGGACGGAAACGCTGGCGCTCGTCGACCGCACATCACCGTACGCGCTCACCGGCGGCGTCTTTGCGCAGGACCGCGCGGCGCTGGCCGAGGCTGATGCGGCGCTCCGGTACGCCGCCGGCAACTTTTACAAGAACGACAAGCCGACAGGGGCGGTGGTGGGGCAGCAGCCCTTCGGGGGCGGACGTGCGAGCGGCACCAACGACAAGGCCGGCAGCCTGCTCAACTTGATCCGGTGGACCAGCGCCCGGACGGTCAAGGAGAACTTCGTGCCGCCGCGCGACCCGTGGTATCCGTTCATGGCGGAGGCTTGAAGGCGCCGCTCCTGGTGTGGGCGCTGGCGGTGGCGTTTCTGCTCCTCGTGACGTCGCTGCTGATTGGATCTTTCACGAAGCCGGACTTCCCGCCCTATGAGCTCGGCCCGCATGCCGATAGCACGTTTACACTCGACGCGTCACGTGGGGACCAGTGGCGCTGGTGGGGCGACATCGGCTTTCGCCGCAATCACGTCATCACCGCTCTGGGCGCCGGAGCCATCGACCTCGGTCTCGTGAGCTTCGATTCGATCGCGGACCTGCCCCGGGATGGGTACGTCGCCACGACCTTCACCGGCGACACCACGAATGCCGGTTTCGGCAAGTGGTATGAGTACAGCATGTGGTCGCACCTCCTGACATCCAAGCATCACGTCTATGCGATCCGCACGGCCGCCGGCGACCTGGCCACGCTCGAGGTCCTCGCGTATTACTGTCGTGAGGTGGGGGCAGCGTGCTATACGATCCGCTATAAAAAAGCACGCCCCCGGGTTTGAAGCGCCGGGGGCGTGCGGATGAATCGGATGGAGCGGGCGGTTACTTGGCGGCGTTGGGCGGAAGGATCTTGAACATTCCCGTCCCGCATACCGGACAGACTCCTTTGAGCGCGGGGCGGCCGTTGGCCATCTTCACCTGCTGGGCGTTCGAGATCTTCCGCTTCGCCTTACACTTCACACAGTAACCCTCATCCGCGGCCATCGGGCTCTTTCCCTTTGCCATTGTCGGTCGCTCCTCCGTTCGGGGGCACGGGTTGGGGGGAACGGGATGCTCCAAGCGCCAGACAACATAATATGGTCGCGCTAGGCGGTGGTGACCGATCCGTCTTGAAACCCATTGCGTTTGTGCGTTCCGTCACAAAACGGTTTTGTCGCCGAGCCCCCACATCTGCACAGCACAACGACTTCCGCCGGTTTGCCGTCTTTCCGGGGTGGGGGTGTCAGTTCCTCGCCTCCGGGCGTCACAATCCGCACCGGGCCCTCGATGATGAGGGGGCCGTTCGACTTGGGGGTGATGATCACCGTGGTCATGCCGGCAATATAGCGGCACGGTCGGGTAGGCGACGGGGTATTTCCCGCGTGCGCAGCCGCATGCACAGCCGTTTTTCCCGCATCGTTTGCTGCGCCGCCGTTCTCCCCGCGGCGGCGTGCATCGGCGAGCGCGGGCCGCTCATCAATCGTATGGCCCAGACGGGAACGAGTTACCTCGCGCGGGCGGCGCGCCAACCGGTTCGCTGGCAACCGTGGGGACGCGATGCCTTCGCGCTCGCCGCGAAGCTCGACCGCCCCATCCTCCTGTACATCGGCAGCGAGGCGTGCCGCTGGTGCGCCGAGACCGACCGCGCGATCTACACCGATCCGGAGATCGGCGCGCTCATCAACTCGCTGTTCGTGCCGATTCGTGTGGATCGCGACGAGCGACCCGATGTCGCGCAGCAATACCAGGCGTCTGTCGAACGGCTGGCCGGGCTGCGTGGGTGGCCGATCACGGTGTTCCTCACGGCCGAAGGTGCGCCGTTCTTCGGCGGCACGTATTTCCCAGCCGACGATCCCATCACCGGCCGAGGGCTGAAGCAGCTGTTGCCCGAGGTCGCGAAGACCTATCGCGACCGGCGGCCGTTTATCGAGCAGCAGGCGGCATCGCTACGGGAGCTCGAGGGCACCCGCGTGTCGCGCGGCGTGCTCCGGCCGGAATTGGTACAGCAAGGAGTCGTGGCGGTCGCACGCGAGCTGGATGAAGCGGTTCGGACTCGTGCCGCCGCCGGCAGCGTCATGCACGCCGAGGCCGTGTCGCTGCTGCTGACCGAATCGGCGCGCAGTCGCGATACGGCCCTACTGGCGTCGGCGCTGCGCGCGCTCGACCTGATGCTCGACACAACCGCGAGCGTGGCCGAGGATCCGCCGCGGCTCGTCAGGGCGGCGCTCGTCGCGAGCCTGGCGACCGCGTGGACCGTGACTGGCGAGGAGCGCTATCGGCAGGCCGGCCGCACGTTGGCCCATCGTCTTGTGACGGAGCTGCCTCCCGGCGGCTCGGTGTTCGTCGACCAGCAAGCGTACGTCATCGAGCGCCTCATGGTCGCTGCCGCGGCATTGAGCGAGCCTATGGTGGAGAGGCGCGCGCGCACCGGTCTCGATGTGTTGCTGCAGCAGAGTTACGCTCGCGGCTGGGGTGTGCGGCACGCGATCGCCGGAATACCGGCGGCCGGCGCCATGACGCCGCAGGGCCTGCTCCAGGACCAGGTCCAGGTGGCGGCGGCGTGTCTGGCGGCCCATCACCTTGGCAAGGAGCCACACTATCTCGATGTCGCGCTCGATCTCACCGCCATCGTCGAGCGCGGCTACGCCGATCCCCAGGGCGGCTATTACGACGTGGCCCGCCTGCCCACCGATGCAGCTTCGGCGCCGACGCTGGGTGAGCGCACCAAGCACGTGTTCGACGACGTGCTCCCCGGTCCCAATGCGGTGGCGGCGCTGCTCCTCGCGCAGCTGACGCAGGTGACGAGTGACCCATCGTACCGGCGCCGCGCTCAGGCGGCGCTGGACGCATTCGCGGGCGCCATGGACGGCGCTGGCGTTCGCGCCTCCACGTTCCTGGCTGCTGCGCGGCAAACCCTTGGAAAACCGTGACCAAGCCCCCCCGGGGGGGGTCACTGAGATGGTGAACGACGGCGCCCCGGATATCGAAGTGGTCGCCCGCGTGTTGGGCGGCGATGGGGAGGCGTTCGGGATTCTCATCCGGCGATATGAGCCGGGTCTGCTGCGTTTCGCAACGCGTATGCTCGGGAATCCCGACGCCGCGGCGGATGCGGTAGCCGAGAGTCTCGTGCGCGCGTATCGGCATTTGGCACAGTGCCGGGACCCTGGGCGGCTGCGCAGCTGGCTGTATCGGATCACGGGGAATCGCTGCCGCAGCCATCTGGCACGGCGGCACACGAACGACATCTCGCTGAGTGACGTGCCGGCCCCCGCGCTGGCCGACAGTTCCGATACGTGGGCGGTGCTCGAGCGAGGCGAACAGGTGTCACTGGTCGAGCGCGCCCTAGCCGCGCTGCCAGCCGAGAAGCGTGAGGCCTTTGTCTTGAAGCACGTGGAAGGAATGAGCTACGAGGAGATGGCGGCAGCGACTGGCGCGCGGATACCGACGCTCAAGATGCGCGTGCATCGCGCCCGGCAAGCACTGTTGGCGGCGCTGGAGGAGGTCGTACGATGAGCCCAATTGATCAGCGGTTGCAGGAAGCGCTCGATGGCGAGCGTGATCCAGGCGATCTGCCCACGGATCTGCGGGAGTCGTACGCCCTCTTGAGCGCGGCGGCGCAAATGCTCAAGACGATGCCGTCGGTGAGCGTAGCCTCGCGCGTGATGGCGGAAATCCGCCAGAACCCGGCGACGGTTCACAGCGAAGGCTCAGCCCGTCGCCTGATTGGCTGGTTGGGAGGGGGACGCGCCGTCACCGTGCGCCTGCGTCCGGTCTGGACTTTGGCGCTGGCGGCCGGTCTGGCGGCTGTCCTGTTGGTTCCGTGGTCCAACAGTTTGCCGACGCCCGGCGTCGCTCAGGGTATTGCGAACTTCGTGGGTCACTTCCCCGGAGCCCAGTCGGTCGAAGTCGTTGGCTCGTTCAACGATTGGAGCCGCGGTGCTCTGGCACTGAATGACGACGACCACGATGGCATCTGGCACGCCAATGCGGTTCTCCCCGCAGGCCCGCACGAATACATGTTCGTGGTAGATGGCGAGCGGTGGGTGTCCGATCCGCTGGCGGACCGCTACGTCGATGACGGATTCGGCGCCGGGCAGCAGAACTCGCTGGTCATCGTACGCCCGGTGAGCGCCCAACCGTGAGTTTGCGGTTGGTCCTCGCGCTCGCGGTCGCCGGGGCCCCGGCCGCGCTCGGCGCGCAGACTGGCAACGGGTCGACGCGACTCGCTGGTCGCGTGCCGGCCGCCGCGCTGCCGGCGATCGATTCGATCCTCGCCGCCGCCGTGGCGGAGAGCCTCCCGACCGAGCCGCTCGTATCGGCTGGTGAACGGCGTGCGCCGGGGCTACCTGCAGCTGCGCCAGGCGCGGGCGATCGTGAGCCGGGCCGTGCCGGGGCAGGCGCCCCCCGAAGGACATGTGGCCGCTGTCGCGGCTGCCCTGGCCCGCGGGCTTTCCGGCCCTGTCGTCGAGCGGCTGCTCACGGCGGCGCCGAATGAGCCGCCTGGACCGGCGCTCCACGCGGCGGCCGACCTGGTGGCGCATCACTTCGATCCCGATTCGGCTGCCGATCTGCTCGTCGACGCGCACAACAAGGGCTTGCGGGGCGTGAGGTTACTCGATGTCGCCATGGCGGCCGATCACGAGCTGCAGCGCCCCGGGGGCCGAACGCCGTCCGAAGCGCTGGCGCACGTCCGGGCCATGCTGCCCAACGTTCGTCCCGGGCGTCCGTGACGCGAGGTGGAACGAACGGGTCGTAAGAACGACCCTAACCCGAGGCTTTAATGCTTTCGTCCGCACTTCTTCTCCTGTCACTGGCTGTGCAACAGCCGACCCAGCAGCCGGCGGCTGCACCAGCCAAGCCGCAGGCAAGCGCGTCGCAGCAGGCTGATACGTCGAAGGCGAAGCACCGCGCGCGCCGAGCGCACAAGGCGAAGGCCGCCGCCGCGCCGCGCGACACGACCAAGTCGAAGCCCTGACTAGGACGTGTAGTCTGAGTTGATCCGGACGTAGTCCGGGGACAAATCGCAGGTCCATACCACCGCCTCCGATCGACCGAGACCCAGGTCGAGCCGGAGGCGGATGGCTTTCTGCTCGAAGATGGCGCGCGCCTGCG
>WNFL01035919.1_pt2 | contig 14014 bp, 10 predicted proteins | sample 5400361 | NCBI WGS metagenome assembly WNFL01 (sample SAMN13153351, study PRJNA577476) | soil metagenome | isolation source: 40 cm soil on Douglas fir-dominated hillslope | place: USA:California | collected 2013-09-17
GGTTCCCATTCCATCACCGCACGATACTCCGGCGACGCGAACACCACCGCCAGCACGTCCAGCGTCTATCTTCAAACCGTCAATCCCGCGCCCACCACCATCCTCCCCCTCATCTCCAGCTTGAATCCTTCCATTTACGGCCAGACTCTCAACTACAGCACTTCCGTCCGGTCAGCAATCGTCGGCCAGGTCAACGAAGGGGTGCTTTCTTTTTATGACGGCTCCACCCTATACAGCACCGTCAACCTCTCCGCCCATTCGACTATCTACTATGTCAATTACCTGAAGGTGGGAATTCACACTATCACCGCTCAGTATTCCGGCACCTCGAATTACGCGCCTAGCTCCTCAACTCCCTTAGCACAAACGGTCAATCAAGACACCACCACAACATCTGTGGCCGCGCTGCCCAACCCCTCATCGGTCGGCCAGACTGTCAATATCACTGTCAGCGTGGATCGCGCACACTATTACAGTTCCAGCGGTGGCACGATCACTCTCTTCGACAACGGAACGTCGATCGGGAGCGCAACTCTCGCGATGACGGGCGGAGCATACTTTACGTTCACTTGGCAGAACCCCGGCACGCACACTCTCACGGCAAGCTACAGCGGCGATTCCAATCTGATCGGCAGCACATCTCCGAACTTCACCCAAACCGTCAATCCCGCGGCCACCACCAACTCCCTTTCTCTCAGTTCAAACACCACCGCCTACGGCCAATCCGTCACCATCACCTCAACCGTCCACCCCGCATTCAGCGGTTCTCCCACCGGAACGGTTACCTTCCTCGATGGTTCCACCACTCTAGCCACCGTCGCCCTGACCAGCAGCTCCGCTCAGCTCACCACCTCCTCCTTGTCCGTCGCCAGCCACACCATCACCGCGAAATATAACGGCGATTTCAATTTCTCCGCCAGCACCTCAAGCCCGCAAACGTTGACGGTGAACCCAACCCCCACCACGACTACTGCCTCAGTGGACATCAACCCCGCGACTTACGGTCAAACAGTCACGCTCTCGGCCACGATTCAACTCTCTTCCGGCACCGGTGCCACGGGTTCCATCTCCTTTTTCGACGGCTCCACGTCCCTGGGCACGGTCACCCTTTCTAACGGTTCTGCTCAACTTCCGTTTTCCACGCTCGCGGCAGGCTCTCATTCCATCACCGCAAAATACAGTGGCGACACGAATTTTGCCGCCAGCACTTCCACCGCGCTTACCGAAACCGTGAATCCAGCCGCAACTTCCACCTCCGTCACATCATCTGCCAACCCTGCGATCGTCGGCCAAAGCATTACCTTCACCGCGACCGTGCAGTCTCCAGTTGGCACAAGCGCCACCGGAACAGTTAACTTCTTGGATGGCACGACTTCGCTTGGAACGGTCGCCCTCTCGAGCAATTCCGCAAAACTTGTTCTCACCACGCTCCTCGCCGGTTCGCACTTCATCACTGCCGTCTACTCCGGAACTGCAAATCTCTCCGCCAGCACTTCCGCCGCGCTTTCGGAAACCATCAATACGGCTCCCACTTCGGTCACCTTTACCACCAGCCCGAATCCTTCCATCTTTGGGCAAGCCGTCCGATTCGTGGCCACCGTTCAGCCGACAACCGGCGGCACCGTGACCGGCACCGTCACCTTCTGGGATGGCACAACCTCGCTCGCCACCGCGCAGGTCGTCAACAATGGTAGCCAATACAATCAGGCCACTCTCACCAATGGCGGCTTCCAGGGCGGCTCGCACAGCATCACGGCCACCTACAGCGGGGATGCGAACTACTCAGCAAGCACTTCCGCCATCACCACAGTGACCGTCAACCCTGCTTCTTCGACGGTTTCCCTCTCGGCCAGCCAGAATCCCGCCGCCTTCGGTCAAACCATCACCTTGACCGCTGCGGTCCAGCCCTCCCTGAGCGGCGACCAAGCCTCCGGCTCCGTCACATTCTTTGACGGCGCGAATGCGCTCGGCACCGTGAACCTCTCGAACAACACGGCTCAACTTTCAATTTCAAATCTTGCCACCGGCGCGCACTCCCTCACCGTGAAATACAACGGAGACAATAATTTTGCCGCTAGCGCTTCCTCCGCGCTCGCCGAAACCATTGACGTCTCGGCGACCACCATCAACGTCTCCGGCAACATCAATCCTTCCCTCTACGGCCAATCCGTGAACTTCGTCGCCATCGTTCAACCCTCAGCCGGCGGCTCGCCTACCGGCGTCGTCACCTTCTTCGATGGCGCCACTTCTCTCGGCTCCGCCCCTGTTTCCGGCAACATCGCGCAACTCGCACTTTCCAACTTGTCCGTCGGCTCGCACTCCATCACCGCTGCATACTCAGGCGACGGCAATTTCTCCGCCAGCACCTCCGCGGCTTCCACCCAAACCGTCAATCAGTCCTACACCATGACCGCCGTAGCTTCGAACCTGAGTCCCTCCGCCTTCGGTCAGCCCGTAACGTTCACCGCTTCCATCCGGCTTCCCTTTGGTGGCATCCCCACGGGAAGCGTCACTTTCTTTGACGGAAGCGTTTCCATCGGCTCCGCGAATCTATCCGGCACTTCCGCACAATTGACGCTCACTTCCCTTTCGCGGGGCTCTCATTCCATCAGCGCCCAATACAACGGCGACTCCAATTTCACCGCTAGCTCCTCTTCGACCAGCGTGCAGACTGTCACCCAGGCCGCAACTTCTGCCACCATAAGTTCCTCCGCCAACCCTTCGGCCTACGGTCAGTCCGTCACGTTCACCGCCAGCGTAACCCCCGCCTTCGCCGGCACGCCCACCGGCACGGTCACTTTCTTCGACGGCAGCACCTCTCTTGGCAGCGCCACATTGACCGCTGGCAGCGCGCAGATCAGCACCTCTACCCTTTCCGCCGGCTCGCACAGCATTACCGCCGTTTACAACGGAGACACAAACTTCACCTCCTCCACTTCTTCCGCCATCCTCGAAACGGTGAACGCGGCGCCTACGGCCACCAGTGTCGCCTCCAGCGCCAATCCTTCTTCCTTCGACCAGGCCGTAACCTTCACGGCCGTCGTTCAGTCTCCTGCGGGCACCACCGCAACTGGAACGGTGACTTTCCTGGATGGTTCCACCTCGCTTGGCACCGCGCCACTTTCCTCCAACTCCGCGCAGCTCGCAGTTTCCGCGCTCAGCGTTGGCACGCACTCTGTCACCGCCGTCTACGCGGGCAACGCCAACCTTTCCGGCAGCACCTCGGCCGCATTGAGCCAGGTCGTCAACGGCGCAACAACCACCACCACTGCCACCTCCAGCCCCAATCCGTCCAATTTCGCCCAGTCCGTCACACTCTCCGCCACGATCCAACTGGCCTTCGGCGGCAGCGCCACCGGCACGGTCACCTTCTTCGACGGCGCCACCTCTCTTGGCTCCGCATCTGTTTCTGCCAACGCCGCCCAACTCTCGCTCGCCACTCTCACAGCCGGCGCTCATTCCATCACCGCTAAGTACAACGGCGACGCAAACTTCTCCGCCAACACATCGGCCACAATCACGCAAACTGTGAATCAGGGTTCCACAGCAACGACGGTCGTTTCCAACCTGAATCCATCCGCGTTCGCTCAGTCCGTAACCTTCACTGCCTCCGTGCAGTCTTCCGCGGGCGGATCTCCCACCGGCACCGTTACTTTCTTTGACGGCGGCTCTTCGCTCGGCTCCGTGAATCTTTCCGGCGCCTCCGCTCAACTGACAGTCTCTTCACTCTCAGTCGGCTCCCATTCCATCACGGCCAAATACAGTGGAGATTCCAGCTTCGCTGCTAGCACCTCCGGTTCGCTGACAGAAACCGTCAATAAGGCCGCTTCCTCCACCACGCTCGGCACTAGCGCCAATCCCTCGAGCTACGGCCAGTCTGTCACGTTCACCGCCGCAGTAGCGCCCGCGTTCGGCGGCACGCCCACCGGCACCGTCACCTTCTTCGACGGCAGCACTTCGCTCGGCAACGCCACGCTGTCCGGCGGTGTAGCCACCCTCACCACCGCGTCTACCTCACTTCTCGCCGGTTCGCATTCCATTTCCGCGAAATACAGCGGCGACTCCAATTTCCTCGCCAGTACTTCCTCCACCCTCGCGCAAATCGTGAACCCTGCCGCAACCTCAGCAACACTCACTTCCAGCGCGAATCCGTCTGCCGTCGGTAAATCCGTCACTTTCACAGCCCACGTCTCTTCTTCGGTCGGCGGCACCTTGTCAGGCACGGTTAACGTCTACCTCGACGGCGGCACCACGCCGCTCGCTTCCGCCACACTTTCTTCCGGCAGCGCGCAATTCTCGACCAACTCCCTCACCGCGGGATTCCACACGCTCACGGCCGTCTTCGTCTCCTCCAATTCCAATTTCGGCGGCAGCACTTCCGCGCCGCTCACCCAGGCCATCACCGACTTCACCATCTCCGCCTCTCCCGCGTCCAAAACCATCACTCGCGGAACGTCCGGCGCCTACACCATAACCATCACGCCCCGCGGCGGACTCAACGGCACCGTTTCGCTCGCTTGCAGCGGCCTGCCGGGCGGCACCACGTGCGCGATTTCGCCGTCCACCGTTACCCTCGACAGCACAAATCCATCCCAAGCAACTGTCACCATCACCGTTGCGCACAACGCCGGCACCGGCACCCACACGCTGACGTTCAAAGGCACATCCGGCGGCGTCACACATAGCACTAGCGTCACCCTGCAGATCAACTGACGCCAAATCCTATCCGAGCAGTCCTGCACTCCCACGCGATTCGCGTGGGAGTGCAGGTTGAACGTTCAGGCCAATTTCATCCAATCGCGCGCCCTCTTGACACGTCACTTCGCTTCTTCAATCATTCTCAACATGCCCGAACCTCTCAGCCAGCGCCTCGCCGACATCTCCCTTCCTAGCGCCTTCGGCAAAACGACGCTATTCAGGTAGGCGGGCGGATCACGGGCTACCGGAAGTAATTCCACTTGATTGCATAACAATGTCGGCTCCTCGACCCGAGTAGACTGTGGTTTATCGACGACCATAGGCTCGAGAGAGTCGGAGTAGGGATCGCGATTACTCACGACCCCCTCCGCGGATCCGGACGAGCGGGATTCCCGCATCCGGCTCTTGCCTTAGGTGACGACGCCCATGCGACGTTGGGGGTAAGGATGATAGTTGCGAACGGGAGGCAGCCAGCGGGCGAGGATGCGATGCATCCGATCCCAAGGGATACGGCCGTTCTGGCTACGACGCGATAAAGCGCGGTACCAAAGCCATCCCACTTGGAGTCGAAAGAGATGCAGCGCAGGATCGTTCATGGGCACGCCGTAATAGCGGTTGTGCCCATCAACGACGGATCGCAGCCATTGGCCTACTTCCGGGACGGGATGATGCATGCGTCGCCTTAGTTCCGCTTTCACCTCGTTCAGCTTCGCTTGCAGCCGTTTGCGGATCGTTTGCCGCAGAACCGTGAACCGTCCATTGCTCCTTTTCCTCTCGCAGATGTGCGTGAAGCCGAGGAAGTTGAACGTTTCAGGTTTCCCTTCTCCGCGCTGCTTTCGGTTCTTGACCGCAAATGGTCCGAACTCCAGTAGGCGCGTTTTCTCAGGGTGCAGTTCGAGATCGAACTTTCGCATTCGTTCCGTTAGCTCTGCCCAGAACTGTTTGGCATCCGATTTTTCCTGGAATCCAACGACGATGTCGTCAGCAAACCTCACGATGATTACATCACCGTGGGCTCGCTTTCGACGCCACGCTTGAACCCACAGGTCGAATACATAGTGGAGATAGACGTTGGCCAGCAGCGGCGATGCACTGCCGCCCTGGGGCGTTCCTTCTTCCATACGTATCCGCTTTCCATCCTCCAACACGCCAGCATTCAACCATTTCTGGATGAGCCGCACAACGCGTCGGTCCGCAACTCGATGCTCGACGAACTTCACCAGCCATTCGTGGGAAATTTTGTCGAAAAAGCTGCGAATGTCCAAATCAAGCACCCAGCTCACTTTTCTCGTCAGCAGTCCGGTGTAGAGCGCATCCAGTGCTTGATGCTGGCTTCGCTTTGGCCGGAACCCGTAAGAGAAACCGAGAAAATCCGTCTCGTAGATGGCGTTCAGCACCTCGACCATCGCACGCTGGGCGATCTTGTCTTCCAGCGCCGTGACTCCAAGCGGTCTTTGCCGCCCGTCAGCCTTGGGGATGTACACCCTACGCACCGGCTTCGCTCGGTACGCTCCTCGCTTCAGCCTTTCGGAGAGGTCCTGGAGATTTTCCTCCAGCGTCTCGCCGTAGTGCCGCCACGTCTCCCCGTCCACGCCCGGCGCGGCTTCCTTCTTCAATCGGAAGTATGCCTTCCGAAGCGTTTCGAGGTTGTAGATGTGGTGCAGAAGCGCCGTGAACCGCAACTTCTTATCCCTTCCTGCTGCTTGACGTACCCGCTCCAGCGCACTGGGCGCGTCTTTCCGGCTCGGTGTCCGGGACGCGTTTTGCTGTGGCAGGTTCCCTTTGGCCAGCCCCCTTCCCTCCATCCCCTCCGCCGCCGGTTGTCCGGCCTTGTTCGGGGACTTTCCAGGTACTGCAGGTCTGTCCGACTTCCCAGGTCCGTTCGTCATCGGCGTACGTCCTTAGACTTCCCGACGCGTCCCCAGGCAGCTGCGGCCTTGGGCGGACTTGGGATCTCCCGGTTCCCGCGCGAGGTGTCTGCGTACGTGCACGGGGTCTCTGACCGCGCGGGACTCTGGCACGCCTCGCGATATCGGCGTACCAGATGTTGCCTTCCGCTTCTCCTTACAGCGTCGGCGTCCCGGAGTGAGTGTCTTTCGCGGCTGAATACCCGGCCCGCACGTTCCCCTGTCAACGCTTCGACGCCGCCCTTGCGAGCGGCTCCGCATGACTCGGGGCCGATGTGGGTCGCTAATCCACTTACGTGTGACTTTTCCATTCACTACAACCTCGCCGGTTTAACCGGCGCACAGGAGGCTACGCCATGAAATCGAGGGTGCTGTGGGTCCTTCTGGTTTTCTTTGGATTGTGGAACAGCCCAGCCGTAGCTGACAACAGATTTATTGTCCGTGCTCCGTCCGGGCTCGCTTCCCTGCAGCAGGTCTGCCTGATGCTCGGTTGTAATGTAGCGGGAGGCCTGGACGGCAGCCTCAGTAAACTCTTCTTGGTCACGACGCCTGACTGCTTGGTCACGACGCTTGGCTGCATTGATCCAAACGCCTTTCTGCAAGTCCTTCGGAGTCAGCCGCAAATCAAGCACGTCGAGCTAGACGCGCTGTTGAAAGTCATGCAAGGCACCGCCACGGCGCCGCCGCCCAGCGCGTTGTCGGACAATACGCCTGTGAATTACTTCGGGGCGACTGTTATCCACGGCTATATCAGCCAGCCTGCGATTGCCATTATCCGGCTGCCAGACACCCAAGCTACTTTCAGCGTGAGCGGCGCGGGGATTGTAGCGGTTATTGACACAGGGGTTGATCCCGGGCATCCCGTGCTTCAAAGTGTCCTCGTTCCGGGTTATGACTTTACCCGCAACATCGCCGGCTCAGCTTCTGAGCTCACGGACGTAAACCAATCCCCTACCAGCACCGGCGCCTCACCAGCGATGGTGAACCAATCAAGCGCTGCGATTCTCGATCCAGCATCGGCGTTCAACCTCTATCAGCAGCCGCAATACCAAGCGTTCGGTCATGGGACCATGGTGTCGGGCATCATTCACCTCGTGGCTCCGACCGCGCTCATCATGCCTCTGAAAGCTTTCAATGTCGACGGCACCGGTTATTTGTCGGATATCCTGCGCGCGATCTACTTCGCGGTGCAGAACGGAGCCAGGGTGATCAATATGAGCTTCAGTTTCTCAACCTATTCCTATGAGGTAGCCAGCGCCCTTAAGTTTGCCACCCGCCGTCGAGTGATTTGCGTGGCTGCGGCAGGAAATGACGGCAAAGAGGAAATCGTCTATCCGGCCGCGCTTTCGAGTGTCATGGGCGTAGCCTCAACGGCAAACAATGATACCCTCTCGGCCTTTTCTAATTACGGCGAGGATCTCGTTTGGGTGGCGGCTCCGGGCGAAGGCATTGTCACCACCTATCCGTTTGGCACCTTTGGCGCGGGCTGGGGAACCTCCTTCAGCGCGCCATTTGTGTCCGGCGCTGCTGCCCTCCTGTTAAACGTTAGCATGAGTTTCAGCGAGTCCTCTGCGGAACGGTCGTTGGCGCACGCGCTCCGGATCACTCCCGATCTTGGCAATGGACGTATCGATCTTTACCAGGCGGTGGCTGCGGGACCTTCCGCTTTGGACCACTGACCGGCGCTCACTGCAGGCCAAGCCACCGCGCGCAAATTCGGCGCATGCGGCACGCGGCCCTTCTTTCCTCGGCGAAAACGAACTGCAGAAACCACTCTTCAGTCACATGAATTGACAACGATATATTTACCGTGGTTGAATTTTCCGCCACCAGAATTATTGGCTGGAATCATTTCGACCGGGCCTTCACTTAAAAGGTACAAGTTCAGAGCCGTTGCATGCCTACTGCGATTCGTTACAACATTCGCTCCGAGAAAGATGGGGCCAACGTCAAAGTAACTTATGACCTCAGAGTTCCCGTCGGCGGTCCGGCGCTTATTGCAAGCTTCAGCCTCGCCGTCGACGGCAAAGAGTTAATTGATAATACCCATTGGGTGCCAGGACAAGTGCAATTCAACGGGATGCAGTTCATTCACCTTCAACATCCTGAGAGTGACGTCACCGTAGCGTTTTCCATTTCTAGCAACGAAGGCTGGATAGCTGCCAACAGCGCTGTCTTGCGTGGCGAAAGACGCTTCGATGAGGTCGTCTTCTCTGGTTCCTAGCCAAGCTATTCGTTTGCAAGTCTGCTCCACTGACGAAAGAAATATTTTTCAGGGTTTCTGCGCCCCCGCATCAATAGAGCATCACGACGATGCGAAAGGGGGCGGAGCCAGACGACTTTCTCGGCGGGCATGCGCCCACGGCAGCGGCCTTGTAGCGGCCGGATTGAAGTTCCTTTTCTAAACGCTCAGGCAGTTGCGAAATGTTGGGCGTTTCGTAGTGCGCGACGTACCGAGGCTTGCTGCTGCCTACATAATCGCGGTCGAGCTCACAACTCCTCAGGGCGTCATCTCCAATCTGGACCAAGCGCAACCCGCGCGCGGTGAATAGCTTCCCGATCCGTTTTTCTTGCTCCTCGATCGACAGAAGCGTGACAATGCGGGCAAAATCCTCTACTGCGAACAACTGCTCGCCACCCTCGACCACCGCGATCCCGATGGAATCGATGGCGGCATCGAGGATATTCGCGCGGTGCCCGGGGGAATGCATCCAGCCGTCGTGGAACCCGCCGGCATACGCTGCCATGCCGATATTCTCTGTGATGTGACTGAAACTCGCTCCGGCTTCTCGTGCCCGAGTCGTTAGGTCGGCCTCTCCTGGCAACCGGTGCAGAAGCAGGTTCTGCTCCGCCATGAGTTCGGCATGTTTGCGCGCGGCGCGGGCCAGACCCTCATCCCATTTCAAGAGCGGCAACTCTTTTGCCGCCCGTTCGCGATTCACGGAATCGAACAGGAGTTTTTCTGTATCGGAAATTCTCTCCTGCGCCAAGCAAGCGTGTGAAAAAAGGCACACAAAGGCAAATGCCAAAACTGCCCCATTACCCAGAGAATGTTTTCTCATTTGCAGACCGCCTCGCCTTTCAGCACCGCCGGACATGGTGATCCTGATCGACACTCCTTGGTTTAATTAGAAATGAATCATTCTACCAAAGGGTCTCTAAGAACAAGTGGACAGCGTGAGGTCTGCCAATCATTGTTGGACCACGGTGCCAGCCTCAGTCCGGCATCTAGGATTTGTGACCGCCACACTGCCTGTTAAGTTTTCCCTGGGAAAGGTATAAGATACCCTCAAGTTCCAGGCCCCCCCTTCGGTAATTGGAGTAGTCATGGTGCTGCGTGTACCGAACCGCCCTTTCCTCATTCTGATCCTTACCCAGCTCTTTCTACTTTCTTCCCATGTCTTCGCGCAGCGGTCAGTTTCATTGCAGCCATTGGAGGGCCCCCCGGTTTTAGCGCCCAAGCTGCAGAAGGAACTGGGAAAAGCACTGGAAGCTTTGCGTGCCGACAAGCCTGCTGAGGCGCGCAGCCACCTGGATGCGGTTTATCGGTTAGCACCTAATGACGCGGACGCTAACTTCCTTCTTGGAATCTATTCCGCGGAGATGAACGATTGGGTGCATGCCAAGAGCTATTGGGAAAGAGTCCTGGTCCTCGCTCCAAACAATCTGAGCGCCCTGCTCTCCTTGGGCGGAGCCCTGATGCGGGAAAACAACTCTGCCGAGGCGGCTCAGTACCTCAACCGCGCGGTTGAAGCCGAACCTACTTCCTGGCGCGCGCATGCAGTGCTCGCGGATGCTTGCTTGCGGCAGGGCTTGCTTGATGAGTCCATCGAACATGCAGAGCGCGCACTCGATCTGGGTCACGGCCAGGCGGGGATTGTCCAGCCAGTCCTGGCGCGGGCTCTCTACTTACACCGCGACCAGGAGCGGGCTATCCATGTTCTCCAAGCGTATCTCCAGGATCACCCTAAAGACGCTGACGCCACAAAACAACTTGAGAATTTGCAGGCCTCCCTCGGACCAGCCGGTGAGCCTTCGCCCGGCACGGCTTCGGCATCACCGTCGTCAGAGCCCATTGTGGCAACCTCAGCCCTTTTACCTTCCAATTGGTTGCCTCCCGACATAGACGAAAAAGTTCCGTGGGTGGAACCTGGCGTCGCATGCAATCTTGAAGAAGTCATAGAGAAGTCCGGGAAGCGGATCCAGGAATTTATCGCCAATGTCGATCAGTTCACGGCAACCGAGGCCGTGACCCACGAATCGATCAACAAATGGGGGTTCGCCTCTCATCCAATCCGTTTCAAATTCGACTATCTTGTTTCCATCAAGCAGAACCGCCTCGGCCTTCTAACTGTTGATGAATACAGGGACACTCATTATCTTCCGGCCAAATTTCCCGATGGCATAGCTACCACTGGGCTGCCGGCATTGGTTCTGATCTTTCATCCAAACTATGTGCAAAACTTTAAGATCTCTTGTGAGGGATTGGCACGGTCGAAAGGCGAGCCGGCCTGGCAAGTGTATTTCCGGCAAAGGCCCGACAAACCGAATGCCATTCGCACCTACCAGATTGGTGCTCAAGGCCAGGCCTACCCGGTCGCGCTCAAGGGGCGCGCGTGGATTGCGGCAGACAGCTTTCAAATCGTCCGGTTGGAAACGGATCTCATCGACCCTTTGCCACAAATCCGCCTGCTTGCCGACCACGCGGCCATCGAATATGGTCCAGTGCATTTCCACGCCCGCAATCTGGACATGTGGCTGCCCGAGAATGCGGAAGTTCATTACGATTGGAGAGGCCGGCGCAGTCATCGGCGCCACAGTTTCAGGAACTATCTGCTCTTCTCTGTGAACGACAACCAACGGATCTCGGCGCCCAAGGCCACAGGCCCGACGAAGTAATTTCTTGAACTCCCGCGCACGTCTCCCACACTCAATTACAATGCCTGGCGTTGAAATGGGCGCCAAGTCCGGTGCTAAACACAAGTATGCAAATTATAGTTTGGCATGGAGTCTCCCGCGTTTGAATTGCTGGCAGAGGAGGGAGAGAGGGGTTTACACCTTCTTGTTCCGAGCGTCCCAGAACGGTTTCAGTGTCAGAGGGGCGCGGCCCGCAGAGCGGTTGCTCGCGTAGAAGTTGTGTTCTTGGGCGTAGTGGCGGGAAAAGGGATAGCAAATGCTGCCATCGCGCCGACCAAGCCCCCCAAGATGGCAAATTCGATGTTTTGGTTCGTGTAGGAGAGCACAACACCAGCAATGTTGATTGTATGAAGAGAACCCGCAGCCAAAGCCTCGTTCTTGGCCAAATCCGACCGGAGGAGACTCGGGGCTACGATCCCGGCGATGACCAAAGTGATTACCACTCCGATGAGCAGTTGAAGGAGAGAGAGCGCTTTTTGCCTTTTCATGATTTTCCTTTCGGCCTTTAGGCGGCCTATTCAAAAGAGAACAGTCTCTAGCGTCCAAATAGAAGGTGATTCACTGGAATCGAACGGGGTAGATTCCCTAGAGCGGCATCCGGAAAACCTGGACGGATTGTTTTTAAGGCGGCCGGTGGGGCAGGCTTTTGACTTGGGCGGCCACCACCCTTTGGGGTTTTCAAAGGGTGTGGTTCTTCAAACCTTGCGGGTAGCACAGCCTAAGTGCTTGGCACTCAACCGTGTGGCCTACCCTTTGCGATTTTGTTTTTCGCAAAGGGTGCGGGCCACTCTTCGCTTTGTCGTGTTCTGCTGAAGTCATTCACCACGCCTCCGCAGCCGCTCAATCCCCAATTCTTACTATTCACGGCAAAACACTTAGCAATTTGATACCTGCGTGCTATCCTGTTCCCGTGTTCGCCGCCACGCAGCCTCGCCGATCTCTTGATTTTTTCTCTGGCCTAACCCCAGTTCCCTGCCCCTTATCCCCTTAACTCCTTTATTTGCCACACATCCGAAAATTCGCCCGTAAGCCCAAGTATTGCCACACTTGCGAGAACGCGTGTCTCTAAACCCACTGTTTGCCACACTTTCGAGCCCCCCGGGGACTCTGCGCCTCTTCGACGTTCGGACGTTCAGACAGACCTGTGGACGTTCCAACGTGCTTTCGAGCTATCCCCTGTATTATCAGGGTATTGTGCACTCTTTTGCACTCAACAAAAACTCAACTCCCTTGTTTTCAAGCGATTCCGCACTCTTTGCACAAAACCGGGGGGTGGGGGAACGGGAGCAGCAGTGGCATTTCTAAAGAAGAGCTTTAAGCGCCTGACGATCATCATGGACTCCAGGCATTTGTTCGCCGCTCCGCGCACCCAGCGAACATCGGCTGTCACCAACAGAGCGCTTACTTTCTCTTCACTAACAACTGAAAACTGTAAACTGACAACGAATTCAAGGAAGTCACGAGCGATGGCGGTCGTCGGGAGCGGCGGCGATCCCCATGCGGCGAAGCTCATCCTGGTAATATTTTTTGTGAAGGACTTCCCACTCCTCGCTGCCTTCGAGGATTTCTTTCTTCTGCGAGGTGATCCGCTTGCGCACTTCCAATTCTATCTTCTCTTCGTCTTTCAGCGTGGCGGTCAGAATCTGCACCACCTGCTGGCGAATGGTGTCGCGGTCGTCTACGAATTCCACTTCCTCGCTTTCGACGAGCACGTCCGTGATCTGGTGCGAGAGCCGTACGATTTTTTCGCGGGTGAGGCGCATCGTTTATGAAAATCCTCGTATGAATTCGACATTGACTGCGTGAAGCGCAGGATGCAACTACTGCACAAGCCGAAGCCCCACTTACAACTAGCAAAGAAACGGCTAGCGAAGGATCAGCTTACGGTCTCTGGCCAACTGTTGCTTCACTTTTTTATACATCTCCTGATATGAGACGCTGGTCCGGCGCATCTCGTCCTGGTGGTCGATCAGGATCTGCCGCACTTCCTCGTTGAGGCGGTCCTCGATCGTAAGCTCTTCCAGCATGCGCTGGCGGACGCGGTTGGCCACCGCGGCGGCAGCCTTGGTTTCGATCTGCCCGCCCTCGACCAGGCGTTTCACAACTTCTGTGGCCATGTGCGCTACAAAGTCCCGTGCGAGAAGCATCTCAGAGCGTTTCCTTTACACGAATGCAAGAGAGTGAGTTTACTGGCTGCGCCAATAAAGTGCAAGGAAGGCCAAGGAATCGCGCGGAAATCCCGGTCCGCAGGGGCGCAGCATGCTGCGTCCTTGCTCGGTAAACAATTCAAATATTGGAGAAGCCTCCGCAAAGCAAGAGCAGGAGCATTGGGCTTGACAGCATTGGGCGTGCGCGTTGACGCCTCTTACCGCCTCCTGTACGATGAACTGGGCAAGGGCGCTTAGCTCAGCGGTTAGAGCGTTCGGTTTACACCCGAAAGGTCGTCCGTTCAAATCGGACAGTGCCCACCATTGTCACCCAAACTCTTCAGC
>WNFL01058681.1_pt1 | contig 14010 bp, 11 predicted proteins | sample 5400361 | NCBI WGS metagenome assembly WNFL01 (sample SAMN13153351, study PRJNA577476) | soil metagenome | isolation source: 40 cm soil on Douglas fir-dominated hillslope | place: USA:California | collected 2013-09-17
CACGTCGTAACACATGTTCAGCACGAACACGTTGGTCAGCACCGCCGCGGAAAAGAACGCGCCGATCGTCGCTGTGCGCCGCCACAGCAGCAGCGCTCCGCCGACCACTTCCATGGCGCCCGAGAAAATGGTGTACGCAACCGACGCGCCCATGAAGGTCCACAGGATTCCCATCGGCGACGATTCACCATACGGTTCGATCAGACGAGCCAGAAACGGCGGACGGAACTGCAGCGGGAACACCTTGGCGAACCCGTAGGAAAACATCGTGACGGCCAGAGAGTAGCGCACCCACAGACGCACCCAATAATTCATCCGCTGGTAGTTCGGCCGGTTGCGATCGAGCACCGACCACGCCAGCGCGGCAATCAACGCGATCACCAGGAAACAGAAGTTCTGAACGTAATCCAGCGTGGAATCGCCGCTGCCATTCACTGGCGGATAAACCGTCGCTGGACCGCTTAGCCGAAAGACGTGCGTCGCGACCCAGGGAACGAAAGCGCGCCACATTTTGACATAGGGCTGGCTGACCCAAGCGCCGCCGGGGATCGTCCGCAGCAGATCGGCATGGCCCGGACTCGGCAGGTTGTACAGGATGAAGTACGCGGCGACGAAGCGGAATGCGATGCGCTGGAGTTGACTCCATTCGCGCGGCGCTTCTGCGACCGCGATCGGTGGCGCAGGCTCAGCCTGCAGTGCTGTCTGAACGGCTTGTTGCATCGGCGGCTCGCAATCGAGAGATTATATCAATCGACGCCCGGCGGCTCGGATCGTTAGTCATGTGGTCCTCGAACTCCTCGCCGCGAGATCGATGTCGCAATCTTGGTCGACCCGCCGCGCCACCCAAAAGTAGCCTAGGCTACCGCGCCACCCAAAAGTCGCTTAGCCAATCGAGCACCTCGCCGCGAGATCGATGTCGCAATCGTCATGTACTCGTCGCGCTACCCAAAAGTAGCCGTAGGCTACCGCGCCACCCAAAAGTGGCTTAGCCAATCGAGCACCTCGCCGCGAGATCGATGTCGCAATCGTCATCTACTCGTCGCGCCACCCAAAAGTAGCCGTAGGCTACCGCGACACGCAAAAGTGGCAGAGCCACCGCGCTACCCAAACGCAGGCATAGCCTGCTCCTCCCAGTGCCAGTTTTTCCACTGCCGGCGTTCCGGGAACATGCGGATCAGCAGCATGCCCGCGACAAAGCCTCCGATGTGTGCGAGCCACGCGGTCCCGCCGCCGCCACTGGCGCTGTCCGTCGATTCAGTGAGTGTCCCCATGAATTGCAGTGCGAACCAGAACAGCAGCAGAAACGCCGCGGGGATCTCCATGGTGGTGATGAAGAAGAAAATGGGGACCAGCGTGATGATCCGCGCGCGCGGGAACTTGATCAGGTACGCGCCCATCACGCCTGCGATTGCGCCGCTGGCTCCGATGGTGGGCGTGGGCGACCAGATGTTCACCACCACGTGAGCGATGGCCGCGATAACCCCGCAGACCAGATAGAAAATCAGAAAGCGCGCGCCGCCGATCAGATCCTCCAGATTGCGGCCAAACACCCACAGGAACAACATATTGCCCAGCAGATGCATCCAGCCGCCATGCAGAAACATGGAGGTGAACAGGGTGATTAGGCGCAGACGATCCGGAACGATGCCCCAGGTGTCCACGAAATCGCGCATGCTGTACGACGGCAGCGTGATCTGGTACAGAAAGACCGCCAGGTTAATCGCGATCAAGGTTCCGGTGACGAACGCAGTGGAGTGAACCCGCTCGGTGGAGCGCAGCGGAATCATAGCTTGGCCCGCAGCGGAATCATAGCTTGGCCCGCAGCGGGATCATAGGTTGGCCCGTAGCGGGATCATAGGTTGCCGCGTAGCGGAGATCATGCGCGCTGTGCGACCGTGACGAAATCGCGGTTGGAGCGCCGCTCGCCGCGTTCGATCAGTGCGCGGGCTTCGCTGGCCGCCGCGATGCCTCCGCGCGCGCCCACTCGGGTGCAGTTCAACGCCGCCATGGCGTTGGAGAACTCGAGCGTATCGCGCATGGACATGCCTTCGAGCACAGCATAACAGAAGGCCCCGTGAAACACGTCTCCGGCGCCCGTCGTATCCACGCAATTCACCACGAATGCGGGCGAATAAACGAAGCGTCCGTCCACCCGCGCCAAGGCCCCGTGCGCACCCAGCGTCATGGCGGCGCACTTCATTTTGTATTCGTCCTGAATCAGTGCCAGCGCGCGAAACGGATCCCGCTCGCTGGTCCATTGACCGGGAAAGTCGGAACTCGCGACCAGATAATCGATCGACCCCAGCACCCGGTCGAAGCCGTGATAAATCGTGTCGACGTCTACCGTCACCGGGATGCCGTGGCGCCGTGCGATCTGCGCGGCCCGCTCCACTGCCGGTGTGTCGTGCGCGTCGATGTGCAGCATCCGCGCGCAAGCGATCTTCTCCTCGGTGATGCTCTCCGGCAACAGGCGCAGGCATTCCGAGCGCTGCCATAGCACCGTGCGCTCGCCGGTGGATTGATCGATGATGATGTAGGCGGTCTGATTGGGGCAATCCTTGCGCGTCTCGACGTCGTCCAGATTGATTCCCGTGCCCGCCAGGCTTTCGAGTTGCACGCGCCCGCGCTCATCGTCGCCCACCGTGCCGATATACTTCACGCGCAGGCCGAGCTTGGCCGCCGCCACTAGCGCGCTGGCCATCTGGCCGCCCGGACTGAGCATCTCCCCCTCAAAGGCGACCTTGCCCGCATAGGCCGGGAAATGATTCACCAGGATCAGCGTGTCGGTGGCATTCAGGCCCACGCCCACCAGGTCGAAGCGTTGGTTTGAACTCACTGGATGATTACTCACTTCACTAAATCGAGGATCGCCCGTGCCGTGACGTCGTCGTCCTTTCCGATATTTACGATCTCTGAAATATGGCTTTCCCCGGGAACGTAAATCAGCTTCGCCGGCACAAATCCCTTCTTCAGAGCGACTTCAAATTCGCGAGCTTGCAGTGGAAGGCTCGGGTAGTCCCACTGGCAGTAGGTGATCACGAAGGGCGGCGATTTTGCCGCCACGTGATGCCGCAGGTAGTGGAGCGGCGACGCATCGCGCGCGCCCGCCACTTGAAACCCGCCCAGCCGGCTCACGTCGTAGACTCCGCTCAACGCCGCCACGCCCTTAATCGCGCTGATCGGAACGTCGTACTTGTTCAGATAGGCCTCGTCCAGCGCGACCAGCGCCACCAGGTGGCCGCCTGCCGAATGCCCGCCGATATATAGCCGTTTCGTATCGCCTCCCAGTGGTCCGATGTTTTTGTACACCCACGCGATCGCCGCCGCCGTGTCTTCGATCTGCGCGGGATGCGGGCTCTTCGGCATCAGCCGGTAGCTGGGAATCGCTAGGCCAATGCCCTCTTTCGCGAATCGATTGCCCAGCACCGTGTAGAGATTGCGATCGCCGGAGCGCCACGATCCGCCGTGGATGAACACGAACACCGGGAAGTTCTGTTTGTCCTTGGGCAGGTACAGATCCAGTTTGTGTTTGCCGGCATCAGCCTCGTCGCCATCCATATAGGTAATGTCTCGCCGCACCTCCACGTTCGGAGCGATTTCGGTCGGCGGCAGCCGCGTATCGGGCGGCTTCGCGGCATAAATCGGATTCGAGAAAATCCAGGGCCGCTCCTCGCCGTCGATTGTCAGCCACGCCTCCAGGCGATACGGGCCGGGCTCGCGAATGGTGTAGGTGAGCTTCGAATCGGTGACTTCCGCGACCACTTCGCCGGCGTGGATCAGCTTGATCTTGGCCTCGACTGGTAACCGCGCTTCGAGCCGCGTGTTGTTCAGCAGCGGAACCGGATCCCCCATGTCGAACACGCCCAGGTTATTCTGCGCGACGAAGGAAAAGCCCGCCGGATCGCACAGCCAGTCATGCGAGACGTACGCGTGCCCGTCGGCGAGCGACGCGCGAATCGCAGGCTCGGTCAGCTCGCGCGCCAGAATGTGTGTACTCACGAAGCGGAACGCGATTTCGTATGGATCGAAAGTGGTGCCGTTGAAAATCTGATTCTGATGCGCATCGTTGGCGGCGATTCCGGTGAACGGATGCAGCGCTGTTTCCTTATCGAAGCGCGCCAGGAACAGCGGCAGCGCGTCGGTGGCTGCGGCATAGACCTCGGCTGGAAACTGTTTCTGCTTGGCCACCAGCTTGTTCCACTCCTTCGGATCCTTCATGGCTTCGCGCATCCACTCGTGAAACTCTTTGTGAACGGTCGCGTCGGTGTGGCGATTGTAAATCTCCTGGCCCTGAAATCCGTCGGAGGGCATATCGGGACGTTCTTCCAAATGTGAAAGGAATCGCAGCGGCAGCGACTCGGAAGGATAGGTCAGCTCGTGATCGTTTTCAGCGCCTGCGATAAACAGCACGCCCTCGCGGAAACCGCGCCAGGTTTCGGGCTTGGGACCGCGATGATCCGTGAACATGATGACGTTCACGCCCGCGTCCTTCGCGGCTTTGAGGACTTCCGCGCGCGTTCCCTTGGTGTGGTCGGCGTCTTCGGCGTGGATGTGCAGGATGGCCCGGTAATCGTGATACACGCCCAGTAGCGGCGCGGCGAAGCGCTTCTGCATCCATTCGACGCGCTGCGCGTGAGTGGCTTCCAGGTGCGCCATTTCCAGGCGCTGCAGCGGCGTTCGCGCCCACGCGGGGACGCACAAGAGCGCAAGTAGAATCGGGGCCCGCATGGTCCTCATTCTATACTGAGAGTCTTCTGGTCTCCTCGTGAAAATTCAACTTTATCTGCTATTATTAGCGGCGGCCGCGATCGCGCCCGCGGCAACCGTATTGCGCTGCGGCGCAATTCTCGATGTCAAGACCGGCGCCTTGACGCGCGGCGCGAATATCGCGATCGATGAGGAAGGACGCATCCTGTCGGTGGGCGCCGCGCTTCCGCCGGGCGCCCGTTCCATCGACCTGACTCGCGGTACCTGCCTCCCCGGTTTGATGGACGTGCACGATCATCTCACTGTGGATCCGCAGCACTCCGGCTATCAGGGTCTCGGGATTTCCGTGCCGCGCTCGGCCATCACGGGCGCGAAGAACGCGCGTGTGACGCTCCGCGCCGGATTCACCACCATCCGCAACGTGGGCGCCGACGGATACTCGGACGTCGCGCTGCGCGATGGCATCGAGGCGGGCGAGATCGACGGCCCGCGCCTGCGCGTGTCCGGTCCCGCGCTCGGAATCACCGGCGGGCATTGTGACGAGAATCTGCTGGCGCCCGAATTCAAGTTCACCGCGCCCGGTGTCGCTGACGGTCCCTGGGCCGCGCGCGCGAAAGTCCGCGAGGTGATCAAGTATGGCGCGGACCTGATTAAGGTGTGCGCCTCGGGCGGCGTCATGAGCAAGGGCGATCAGCCCGGCACCCCGCAGTATTCGCTCGAAGAACTGAAGGCCATCGCCGAGGAAGCGCATAAGCTGGGCCGCAAGGTGGCAGCGCACGCGCACGGCACGCAGTCCATCAAAGACGCGATCCACGCCGGGATCGATTCCATCGAGCACTCCAGCCTGATCGACGACGAAGGGATCACGCTCGCCAAACAGCATGGAACATTTCTGGTCTTCGACGTTTACAACGACGATTACATCCTGAGCGAAGGCGCCAAGGTCGGCATGCTGCCGGAGTCGTTGGAGAAAGAGCGGCAGATCGGCAAGCTGCAGCGCCAGAACTTCCGGCGCGCGTTTCTGGCAGGTACCCGCATGGCCTTCGGGACCGACGGCGGCGTGTATCCGCACGGCGATAACGCCAAGCAGTTCGCGACCATGGTTGAGTGGGGCATGAAGCCCATCGATGCGATCCGCACGGCAACGCTCGAAGCCGCGGCGCTCTTGGGCCTCGACGATAAAGCCGGCACGCTCGAGTCCAAACGCTGGGCCGACATCATCGCGGTGGACGGCAATCCGCTCGAAGATGTCGCCGCGCTCGGGCGCGTTCGCTTTGTGATGAAGGAAGGCAAGGTTTACCGGAACGACTGGGCCACCGGATCGGGATCGGGCTCGCGGTAGCTCACCTGACGCTTACGTGTCCGGCGCCAGATCAGGAACCCCGTGACCGCCTGCGCAGCGATCGTGAGCCCTGATAACGCCGCTAGAATCTGCGACGGAATTCCCAGCCACCGCCCGGTGTGGAAACTGCGGATGCCTTGCACGATGCGCATCGCGGGATCGGAATAGTCGATGCGATCGGCCGCCAGCAGCTTGCCGCTGTACTGATCGATCTGCACGTCGCCTGCGAGCAGCGACGTTTCGCCCTTCCGCATCCCGACTCGATACGACGCCGTCCGACCCGCCGGGAAGAGCACCACCTCGGGCGACATTTCGGGCAGCGCCGCGGCGGCGATCTCGGCGGCGCGATCCGGCGAGATGAGGGAACCAGTCGCGATCACGGTTGACGAAAGCGTCGGGCGGTTGGGCGGCGTTGATCCGGTCAATCGAAAGATCAGCGGTGTCAGGGGAAACGTGAAGTATAGTGCCGAGACGCCCAGCGCCAGAAGGTATGCGTTGGAGAATGCTCCGACCGAGTTGTGCGTTCGCCAGGAGGCGCTACGCAAGCGGGGCGATCTGCGCTCGCGCCACCACAGCATGAGACCGGTCGCGCTCAACACCACGAGCGTGATCGCGCACACGGCCACTACGATTCTGCCGCCCGGCGCGATCAGGTTCCCGTGGAGCCGGTGAATCACGGTTAGCAGACTATCGCGCGTACGAACTCCGAGCACTTCGCCCGTGTGCCCGTTCACGAAGACTTGTTTCGAGCCCATGAGAAACGCAGTGGCCCGCTCGTCATTGCCCAGCCGCACACCGAAGACTGGCTCGCCTGGAAACGTCCGGCGCACGATCGCCGCCTGGTCCGCGAGCGAGACCTTTGGACTCGCATGAGCAATGACCAGCAGGTCGCGGTACAGCCAGCCCGCGATCTCATCGTCGAACGCCATCACGCTGCCGGTGAGTCCAATTACCACGAGAAACACACCGGTGGCCAGGGCCGCGTATTTGTGAAGCTGAAATGTCCAACGTTGCATTCGTATCGAATCGGAGACGGGTGAAGTGACCGGAAAATCCAGGCAGGCGAAACCGCCTGCCCCACCTTTCTTGGGAATCTCCTAAGAATCGCATGGCATACTGATAATTTCCCCGACGGCCGTGAAGAAGAATGTGATCATCGCGATTGACGGGCCGGCGGGAGCCGGCAAGAGCACCATTGCGCGTTCGCTCGCCCGGCGCCTGGGTTTCACCTACATTGATACCGGCGCCATGTATCGCGCGGTGGCGCTGCTGGCGGTGCGCGCGGATATCGACCTGAACGACGCCTTTCGCATGGTGCCGGTGGCGCGCCACGTCCAGATCGAGTTCGGGCGCGACGGCGAGGTGCTGCTGAATGGCGAGGATGTTTCCGTCGAAATTCGCGAGCCCGAGGTCAGCACGGCCGCATCGCGCGTGGCTGCGATTCCGGGCGTGCGCGAGGCTATGCGCGAGGAGCAGCGCCGCATCGGCGCCAAATCCTCCGTCGTGATGGAAGGCCGCGATATCGGAACGGTGGTGTTTCCGGAAGCGCAGATCAAGATCTATCTGGACGCCGATCCAAAGGTCCGTGCCGCGCGGCGCGCCAGAGAGACCGGCGGAGATCTGGAGCAGATCGCGCGCGATCTGGCCGAGCGCGATGAGCGCGACCGCGCGCGCAACGCAGCGCCGCTTCTGCAGGCGCCGGACGCCGAGTACATCGACACCACCGGCCAGACGGCGGAGCAAGTGGAAGAGGCGATTCTGAAGATCGTGCGCGCGCGCACATCTAACGGCGAGGCTCACGCGTGACCGGCCTGTTGGTCATGAAATTCGGCGGCACCAGCATGGGCTCGGCTGCGTGCATCCGCACTGCCGCGCGCCTCTCCGCCGAGCAGCACGCTCAGCGTCCGGTGGCGATCGTGGTCTCGGCGATGGCGCAGGTCACCGACTTGCTCCTGGATTCCTTGCGCAAAGCGGAAGCCGGCGATCAGGCCGACCTGGACGCGAATCTGAAACAGCTCTACGCGCGCCACTTCGAAACCTGCCGCGAACTGCTGCCCGCGGCGCGACAGGAGAGCGCGCTCGCTGGCGTGCACGCGCTGATCGGCGAATTTACTCGGATCGCAAAAGGCATGATGATGCTGGGCGAGCGTCCGCCACGCTCGATCGATGAAGCGGTCGCCACCGGCGAGCGGCTCTCGGCGTTTCTGATGGCGGAGTACCTGGAGACGCAGGGGATTCGCGCCGCGGCGATCAACGGCGCGGACGTGATCGCCACCGACGCGGTGTTCGGCAATGCGACGCCGCTGATGGAGCCGACGCGGGAGCGAGTGGCCGCGGTGCTTCGCCCGCTGCTGGATGCGCGCACGCTCCCGGTGGTCACCGGATTCAACGGGTCGACCATGGACGGCCGTCCGACCACGCTGGGCCGGGGCGGTTCGGATTTCTCGGCGTCGATTCTGGCCGCTGCTCTGGACGCCAGCGAGCTGTGGATCTGGACCGATGTCGACGGAATCATGACCGGCGATCCGCGGCTGGTTTCGGACGCGCGGGTCCTGGACGAGATCACCTACAGCGAAGCAGCCGAGCTGGCCTATAACGGCGCCAAGGTTCTGCACCCGCGCACACTGGCGCCCTTGGTCGAGCGACAGATTCCGGTGTGGAGTAAGAACAGTTTCGCGCCAGAGAAGCCGGGAACCAAGATCGTCCCGCACATCGGCAGCGCCCGCGGACCGCACGCGGTGACCTCCATGGCCGACGTCGCGCTGGTGTCGATCGAACCTGCCAATTCGGCGTTGAGCGGAACCAAGCTGATGGCTCGCGCGCTCGGCTCGCTGGCCCGCGCCAACGTCGAAGTGCTGGCGATCACCAGCTCGAGTTACCGGCAGAACTTCTGCTTCCTGGTTCGGCAATCGGAACTGGAGCGCGTGACCGAGTACCTGGAAGAGAGCCTTTCGCTCGAACTGGCGCACGGCTACTTGAAGCCGGTCGACGTCGACAGTAATGTCGGCTTGCTCGCGGTAGTGGGCGAGGGCATGCGCGGGACTCCAGGTTTGGCCGGGCGCATTTTCACCGCGATCTCGAAGCAGAAGGTCAACATTATCGCCATCGCGCAGGGGTCCAGCGAGCTGACCATTGCGATCGTAGTGCATCGCGATGGTTTGGAGCGGGCCGTGCGCGCGATTCACGAGGAGTGCGGGCTGGGACTGCAAAATCCGGCGTCGTGATATCCTCTGAATTACCCACCTCCCAGTGGTTGTATGCGCCCCGAAAGTTACTCCACCCCCGGCGGGATCGTCGTCACAAGGACCATTTCCAAGGTCCCGTATAGCCGTGGTCTGAGCGACCTGCTGAAGAAGCTCGACACGCAGCGGGGCATCTATCTTTCGTCCGGTTACGAATACCCGGAGCGATATTCGCGCTGGGATATTGCGGCGCTGGGGCCGCCGCTCGAGATCGTCGCCGCGGGGCGCGACATGGTCTTTCGGCCGCTGAGCGAGCGCGGGAAAACGCTGGCGAAAATCCTGGAGCCGATTCTTGCGACGAATCCACACTGGGAATCGTTTGGGGTTAGCGGTGACGCGCTCGAAGGAAAGCTGCAGCCGCTGCCCGCGCTTTTTCCAGAGGAGGAACGCAGCAAGCAGCCGTCGGCATTCTCGGTGCTGCGGACGCTGCTCGACGAATTCCGGCATCCGCTGTCCGGGCGCCTCGGCCTGGTGGGCGCGTTCGGCTACGATCTGCTGTTCCAGTTCGATCCGATCAAGATGAAGTTGCCGCGCGCGGGCGCGAAGGATCTGCACCTGTTCTTCTGCGACGACATCTACTTCATGGATCGCAAGAAGGAGCAGATAGAGCGTTTTCGTTACGATTTCGCGCGCGGAGAATGGTCGACCGCGGGCCAGCCACGCACCGCGCCACGGGTCCGCAAGCCGAAGCGCGTCGCGCCGGCTCCGGTGGCCAGCGACCACACCCCCGAAGAATACATGGCGGGTGTCGAAAAGGTGCGCGAGGGAATGCGCCAGGGCGATTACTACGAGGTGGTGCTGCGCCAGACCTTCTCGTCGCCCTACGCGGGCAGCCCGTCGGAGCTGTTCCAGCGCATTCAGCACGCGAGTCCGAGTCCGTATGAGTTCTTCCTGCAACTGGGCGACGAACAACTGATCGGCGCGTCGCCGGAGATGTTCGTGCGCGTGGAAGGACGACGCGTCGAAACGTGTCCCATCGCCGGCACCGCGCGCCGCACCGGCGATCCGTTGCGCGATGCGGACAGCATTCGCGAGCTGCTCAACTCGGCCAAAGAAGAATCCGAACTGACCATGTGCAGCGATGTGGATCGCAACGACAAGTCGCGAGTGTGCGTGCCGGGGTCGGTGCGCGTGATCGGACGGCGGCTGATCGAATCCTATGCGGGCGTGTTTCACACCGTCGATCATGTGGAAGGCACGCTGGCCGAAGGGTTCGATTCGCTGGACGCGTTCCTGAGCCACATGTGGGCGGTGACGGTGATCGGCGCGCCGAAGAAGTGGGCGGCGCAGGCCATCGAAGATATTGAGAAAGATGCGCGCGGGTGGTACGGCGGCGCGGTCGGCATGATCGGGATGGACGGCGACATCAACACCGGGATCCTGATCCGCACGGTTCATCTGCGCGATGGCGTGGCGCGTTATCCGGTCGGTGCGACGCTGCTGTACGATTCGGTTCCAGCCAACGAAGAACAGGAAACTCGCCTCAAGGCTACCGGCTTCTTCCGGGCTCTGGGCGCAGCGCCGGCGGAGGAGGCCAGGTATTCGCCGCAGGTGGAAGATACGCGCGGAGTGCGGCTGCTGCTGGTGGATTGCGAGGATTGCTTCATCCACACGCTGGCCAATTACGCACGCCAGACCGGCGCGGACGTGATCACGTATCGCTCGGGATTTCCACCGGAGCTGATCGAGACCATCCAGCCGTCGCTCATTCTGTTGTCGCCCGGTCCAGGGCGGCCCGAAGATTTCGGTGTGCCCGCGCTGGTTCGTCACGCCGCAAAACTCGAAGTTCCGGTGTTCGGTGTCTGCCTGGGACTGCAGGCGATGGTCGAGGCCTTCGGCGGCGAGCTGGGCGTGCTGGATTATCCGATGCACGGGAAGCCGTCGCTGGTCCGTAACAACGGGAGCGGTGTCTTCACCGGACTGCCCGAAGAGTTTCGCGTGGGCCGCTATCACTCGCTGTTCGCGATTCCGGAGAAGCTGCCGCGCTGCCTGGAAGTGACGGCGCAGAGCGACGACGGCGTGATCATGGGAATCCGGCATCGGGAATTGCCGATGGAAGCGGTACAGTTTCATCCCGAGTCGATTCTCACGCTGGACGGAAATTGTGGGCTGCGACTGATGGAAAACGTGGTCCGTATCTACGGCCACGCGCGCGCCGCCACCCGTGCTTAGGCTGTTGAGCAGGGTCGGTCCTTTTCTGGTTTCCTTCGCGGTCACTTGTACTTTCTTCATCAACTTCTGCGCCTGGATCTTCGGATGCGGCTGCCGCGCGTTGTGGGCCGGAGCAGACGCGACGTGCAATATCCACGCGCAGCACGGACGACACTGCCCCTGGTGCAGCCACGGATACGCCGGATACGCGGTGGCGATGGCGCTGATCTGCGTGCCCCAGTTGGTGGTGTCGCTGTTCTCGCGATGGAGCTGGCCGGTGCGCACGCTGATCTGCGTCGCGCTGTTTCCGGTCGCGGGCGGGGTGGTGGCGCTGATATATGGTTGGATCGACGGGTACTGGAAACATGTGTGAGCGCGGACGACGGACACGGTCCTGTGCGCTCGACACCTTTGAACGCGCACAACGGACAGAGTCCCGTGCGCTAAACACCTTTGAACGCGCACAACGGACAGAGTCCCGTGCGCTAAACACCCTCGAACGCTTACAAGGGAAAGGGTCCTGTGCGCTATAGTACTTGCCGATTCGACGTACGGTCCTGCATACTGAAGAGGACCCATGCAATTCGACCCAAGCGACGTACTCTTCATCGCGATCGTCATCTGGATCGCCGTCCAGATCATCAACGGGGACTGGGGCGGCGGTCGCCGCGCGCGCCAGCCGATCCGCTGATCCCAACGACATCCTTGTACAATCCGGTGCATGCGCCTTGGCGCTAGTGAAGAATGGCTGAGGTGATCGTCATTGGCGGCGGTCTGGCCGGTCTGGCCGCGACGGCTGCGCTGGCGGGCGCCGGTCACAATGTACGGCTGCTGGAAGCGCGCCCGTTTCTGGGCGGACGGGCGACGTCCTACGAGGTGGGCGCGGGCGGCGACGCCGAGACGATCGACAACTGCCAGCACATCCTGCTGCGCTGCTGCGTGAACCTGCTGGATTTCTACCAGCGGCTGGGGGTCGAGAGCGAGATCGAGTTTTATCGCGAGTTTGTATTTCTCGAACCAGGCGGCCGGGCGAGCGTGCTGCGCGCCGGCGTGTTTCCCGCGCCGCTGCATTTCACCGGCGCATTCGCGGGTTTGCGATTCCTGAATCTGGGAGAGAAGCTGGCGGTGGCGCGCGCGATCCGCGCCATCGGACGCGACTCGAAGCGGACCGATCTGGATACGTTCACCATGCAGCAGTGGCTGGAGAAGCAGCGCCAGCCGCCGCGCGCGATTGAACGTTTCTGGCGGCAGGTACTGGTGAGCGCGATCAACGAAGATCTGGATCGCATGAGCGCGGTACACGGGTTTCAGGTGTTCCGCCTGGGCTTTCTGGCGCGCTCGGATTCCTACCAGATGGGCGTGCCCGCGGTGCCGCTGGGACATCTGTATCGCAGCGAGGCGTGGGAGCGGCTGGGCAATGTCGAGATTCGCACACGCGTTGCGGTGGATCGGATCCACGTGGATAAGGGAGCCGTGACGGGAGTCAGTGCGGCGGGCGAAAGCATGACCGCCGACGCGTACGTGCTGGCGGTTCCATTCGAACGAGTAATGGCGCTGGCGCCGGAGCTGAAGCTGGACTTCTCGAAATTCGAGCACTCGCCGATCACGGGAATTCATCTGTGGTTCGACCGTCCGATCACGAATCTGCCGCACGCCACGCTACTGGACCGCACCATTCAGTGGATGTTCAACAAGAGCGAGGGTCGCTACCTGCAACTGGTGGTGAGCGCGTCGCGCAGCCTGGTGGAGATGCCGCGCCAGGAAGTGATCGACCTGGCGGTGCGCGAGTTGGCCGAGTTTTTTCCGGCGGTTCGGGAAGCCAAGCTGGAGAAGGCGCACGTGGTGAAGGAAATTCGCGCGACGTTTTCGGCAAAGCCGGGGTTGGAGAAGCTGCGGCCGGGAGCGCGCACGGCGATTCGGAACCTGGTGCTGGCGGGCGATTGGACGCGGTCGGGTTGGCCGGCGACGATGGAAGGCGCGGTGCGCAGCGGGTATCTGGCGGCGGAGGCGGTGGCTGAGGGGGTAGGGGAGTCGCGTAAGTTCGTGCTACCCGACGTGTCGTAAAGCTGGTCGTGTTCGAGCACGGGACGGGCGGTTCCGCGGCTGACCGCTTGCGGGTCCTTCCGGAAAGCCCGCGCCATCAGGCGAATCGGGTTCGTTTTGCAAAATTGCTTTAGGTTCGGCGGCTGAAGCCACCGCTGCGGGCTGAAAGCCCGCGCCACAAGACGGAATTGGTTTTGGTTCCGCGACTGTGGGCTGCTCGTTTGCGGGTCCTTCCGGAAAGCCCGCGCCATCAGGCGAATCGGGTTCGTTTTGCAAAATTGGTTTTGGTTCGGCGGCTACCCGTTCGCGGGTCTTGGTGAAAGCCACCGCTGCCGGCTGCCCGTCTTTGGGTCCTTCGGAAAAGCCTGCGCCACCATGCTGAGTCGACGGAGCGGGGCGGGAACGCTGGCGGTCGAGTTCGTGAACGGCGCGGTAAAAGGCTCGGTCTATACGGGTTTCGTGGCGCGAGAGGGTGTCGAGCGAATTCTTGCCGTCGCACTCCTTGCGGAAGGCGAGCGCGAGGTA
>WNFL01058792.1_pt2 | contig 14008 bp, 16 predicted proteins | sample 5400361 | NCBI WGS metagenome assembly WNFL01 (sample SAMN13153351, study PRJNA577476) | soil metagenome | isolation source: 40 cm soil on Douglas fir-dominated hillslope | place: USA:California | collected 2013-09-17
CCCATCATGGGCTCTATACCCACTACCCCCGGTCGATCAAACCGACTCTCCCTCCATGAGCCTCTATCCACCACCACCACCAAACAGTCTACCACAGCGAGCCAGACCGCCGTTTCGCTCTCCAACGGTGGTGGGAACCCAAGTACGCCAGCAAGGAACGGTGGTAATGTAGTCACGGTGCGGCAAATCACGACTACACCCGGGGGCGGTATGCCGAGTTATTCGGGCATGCAGAAGGGGCGGCAATCGTGGGCCCGCCCTCCTGGTGCCAACGGCATGCAGGGACGACCTAGGTTCAGCATGACTGAGAAGCGCGAGGCGGAGGCGAGGGTACTGGAGAAGCTCAGGGCGCGAGTTACCGACTCGAAGGCCGCTGGCACTAGCTCGGAGAGTGGGGGATTGACCAGTGCAGCGGCGCCGACGAATCTACCTGTCATTACGGTCACTATCCCAGAGCCGACTAAGCCTCCCGTTGTGACGTCGACCAAGACCTCGTTCGCTCCACCAGCTGCACCCAAAGTGGATGCTCTGAATCCCCCGCAGAGGGTGTCTGCTGCCACTACTACTATAACAACCGCCCCTTCATTATCGGCACTCGCACCGCCCCCTTCATTTGGCCTTGGTCTCGCCGCTCCCTCGATATCGGCTTCAACGACTGCCCCAATCCTTGCACCAGCCATCAACCTTCCCGGTGACAGACCTCCCGCCACCACCAGTACCGAGGCGCCTTCGCTGTTCTCGCCGTTCGCTACTGCGCCGCCCGCTGGGCCCGCTCCCACAGCGAGGAAAGTGGAAACAGTATCCAAGCCGCCCCTCTTCAGTGGTCTCACAGGGTTTGGAGCTCCTGCTCCCTCCGTACCTCGGCCCACACTACCGACGCTGAACTTTGGCGCTCCTACCACCACTACCGCACCGCCCACGATTCCGACTCCAACCTTCAACCCGACACCGACACCGACATCTCAACCCCAACCACCGAAACCCGCATTCTCTTTCCCAATGATGGGTTTCAACACACAGCAGCCGGCTGCTGTGCCCCCTGCTATGGAAAGCAAAGAAAAGGGTATACATTGGGCATTACTTCACGAGAGTGCGATTTCACTGACATTTTTGTATTCACAGAACCTCCCAAGGCTCCTTCGTTCTTCGGAACATTTCCCGCCCCCACACTTCCCAGTGCCACTACGACAGCCCCCGCTACGTCTGCTATCAGTATGCCTGGACCCTTTGTAAACTTTGGCAAACTAGGTGCAACCGCGCCAACCCTCACCACTCCGTCTATACCGAGCAGTGGACCGCTCTTTGGTAATAACAGGATTCCTCAGGCACCTGGTTTCACTGCTACTCAAACCACTGGTTCACACTTCGGGGCCCCGCCTCCTTATACTGAAGTCGTCAAGCCCGCAGGTGGCGCGTTCTTGGGCGCGTTCAGCAAGCCCACCGTACCTGCACCTGCACCTGCACCGACCACACACTCAACTGGCTTTAGCGGCTTTGCAAATTTCGGCGCTCCTAAGCCTGCTCCAGAGTCTGAGGGAAAGACTCAGCCCTTGCAGACATTACAACCCCCAGCATCTGGATCATTGTTCCCGCGCATAGGACCTCAGTCGTCACAACCCACCCCGTCTAGCCTCTTTGGTGCCCCTCCAACCGCTCCTGCTCCTTCCACTGCAACTGGAACCGCCCCCACCCAGCCGGCAGAGCCACTCAAACCCGTCTTTCCCGGTACTACCCTTCCCCTCCCTAAACCAGCGCCCAGCTTCAGCACGGAGGGTCCATTTGGCACGCAAGTTATGGCGTTCAACGCCCACAATAACTCTTCTGTTCTGGCACCTGCAAGTGGAAACATGCTGTACTCGAAAGTGACATCCCCTGCAGGTGATGGGAAGGAAGTCCCTGCTTCAGCGAATGCTACATCAGAGGGATCTGCTCCTCCCCCGTTGTTTGGAGGTGGAGGAGGGTTCTCGATCAAGGGCGCGGCTGCAGCTGCGGCTGCGGCACCTGCATATGCAAATGCACCTACACCTGCTGAACCGCCAAAGAGGAGAAATGGAGGATTCTTTGGACCTTCGATCATGACTGCCACTGCGTCTACTTCGACCGAGACACCTACGGCGGCGACTCCACCGAAGCGAAACGGCGGATTCTTCGGCGGTTCGGCGAATGCATCTGGTACTGCGACCACCTCGGTAGCAACCGAACAACCCAAGGCCAATGGTCTTTTTAGTGGTTCTGGCGCACTTGGCTCTGGCTCTACGTTCGGCTCGGGCTTGAATAGTGCTGCTGGTTCATCTGGTACGACAAAACCCTTTACTGGAGGCTTTGGTGGCTTCGCTGTGACTGGTGCCCCCAAGTTTGGCGCACCTACCTTTGGCAGCGCTGCATTAGCCGAGAAGAAGGATGGAGACAAACCTACTATGCCCGCGTTCGGTGGATTTGGCGGCTTCCCAAATACTGGCCCTTCAAGCTCTGGCGCGACGACCACCCCCGTATTCGGTGCCCCCACTACATTCAAGTTCCAGACGAGTAACAGCAATCCCACCGCTGCCGCCACCGAACAGCCACTTTTCGGCTTCGGATCAGCGAAACCTGGTGGGCTCTTTTCCGCTTCGACTACCCCTGCCATGGCTGGGGGGAGCACTGCTGCAACCACATTTGGAACCATGAGCTTTGGAGGAGCCCAGAAAACCTCTGCGCCTGAGAAGAACGTCTTATGATAATCGATGTCAGAATTTTTGGTTCTTGTAATGTTTTGCCGTGTTTATTCTCGTGCCATACCCAGTTCTCGCCATCATCCGGTCACCGCGTTTGTAAAGTATTGCTGTGTACTTTTGATTGAAAATTTCTTTTTTCGGGGAGTTTTTTTTTTGGGTCCCACGGGAGACCTGTCTCACCGCGTAAGTTGCAGTGAAAGAATCACCGACCGACGACCGTGACGACCGCGTGCAGTGTCTCACTCTCACGTCGGATGTTGACCGTTGACCGACACGAAATCGAAATCACGACGACCTACTTCCGCCACCCATACGCACCCACCCACACACCCACCCCCACCCCCACATCGTCCCTCCTTGGACCACTCTTCCCCCCCCCTCACGACCTTTACGACGCTGAGAACCAAATTCTAGCACAGACGATGTCTGAACAGTATCACTCGACGCTGCGTCCAGTCGCTCCTGGCCGCCTCCGACGAACCGTAGCAGAAAAGCCCTCAGACACGCCGCCCCCGCCTTATGAAACACCCGAGTTAAACCTAGCTTTTCCACACAAGCGTACAATCAGCCTCACCGACATCTCAAGCAACGTTTCCTCGCCAGTCACAGCGACCGCCCAACTCTTGGGGATCGATTTGGACGGACAGCGGGAAGGAGACAGGACCATTACAGAGGAACATGTCTCAGACCGCAGCAGAGATGAGCTCACGAAGCTTCTCCTCAAGGCGGAGGCAGTCATACGCGCACGTGAACGCGGTACGTATGTCCCCACATGCGCGTGTTTCACAGGCGATCCACGTCCACACGGTAGCACGTCTCCTGATATCCTTCACATTCAACAGAACTTGGTGTGGCAGCGGCTGTGGGGAAACAGCTTCTCGAAGCCAATCTCGAACTTCGTCAACGGCACAATTCCCTTATATCAAAGTACCCTGCGACACCTTCCAGTGTAACGCTTTCCAGCGTTCCTTTCCCTGGCACAGAACCATCTTGGATTCCCGAGTTGGACGCCTCCTCTCCCATCACCGCCTCCAAAACCCCGACTCTCAGTCGCGCGCCTAGCCATTCTCGCCGCTTTTCCGTAACTCCTCAAGCACTCGCAGCCCTCTCCGAGCACAACACTGACCTTCTTGCCCAACTCACCCAAATTGAGGACGAAACCTCCCGCGCAAACCTGGACGGTAAACGCAAACTCCGCCAGCTCGAGAAAGAGATTACGGGTCTACGCGCCGAACTCGATTTTGCTCAAGAACGGAATGGCGAGCTGGAGGAGCAGATCGAAAACGCTGAACACGTGAAGCAAATGGAGGATAAAAGGCACGAGCGAGGGGCGAAGCTCAAGGCACTACGTGCGCGGGCGAGCACGGCCACAGGCGAGGTAATAAAGGATTATGCTCCTGCGCGTCCTTTTAGTTGAAGTCCCATCCCGGCAATAAAGCCTCCCAAGAGACGCATCCCCACCACTCAGACGGAGGGCGTCGCTAGCGACAACGACGAAACCCCTCTAATCGCCTCACGGGCAGTCCTGGACTTTGAGGACGGCCTATCCTCCCCTGGCCCGCGCCCGGCATCCCTCGGTCCAGTCTCCGCCGGCGAGTTCGCAGTTATCTCCCAGCTCCTAGGCAAAATTGAAGAACTCGAAAAGGCCAATCGGGAGATGGTCGCAGCTAGTCGGGACCGCGACGAGCGCCTGCGTAAGGTGACTGAGGAGGCGAATGTTATTCGACAAGCATATGAGAACCTGGAGGACGAAGCGGATGATGAGGACGAGGCTGCTGCGTCGATGAGGAGTATGGTTTTCAAACGTGCTGCCGCTCTGAGAAACAGTAGCAGCTCGGGAAGCTTGGGACGCAGGTTTCGGAGGGAGAGGGGGCAATCTGCACCCTCGCTACGAGGGAAGGGCAAGGAGCAAGAAAGACTGAGCGTCCTCGGTACTCCAAAATCGGGTAAATCTCGTCGAGCGCTCAGCAGGTCGTTGTTTGAACCCCCCAGCACTCGAGATGAGGGCGAACAAGCAGATTCAGAGTCCGCAGACGACGTGAACACGTCCCGTCGTCGGCCTGACAGCAGGAGTGGGAGTGGTGATAAGACTCCACAACTTCGGTTCGTTACTACATCCGTAGACGATCTTTCCAGTGAGTTCTCCATCGCGGAGGATGGGTATCACAGGAGGTTCACCAAAATGCCCCCCTCCCCAATGATGAACAAGTTGCGCCTTGCGAGTCCTCGTGATGCTCTGGATCTGGATCTTACGTTCAATAATACTGGATTATCGCCATCCTCCGGGATGGAAGGATTCAGTTTCCACACCTCTTCTCCCCCTCCTGACAGCTCCTCTGCCCCACGTTCTCTGCAGTCTACTGTCAGCCGTCGTTCGCTTCTCCTACAAGGGCACACCCTGGGTAGCGAGCTTGGCAGTGAGTTTGGAGAGGGGTGGGGTGCAAGCGCCATCAAGGACGAACTCCTATTTGACGACGACAGTCTCGTAGACGGTGACGAAGAGCAGATAAACCCGGATCCCAACTTCAGTGGCTCTAGCCCACAAGCACCTTTCACAATCGAATTCCTCGAAAACCCGGCGGTCTCAGCCATTCGAGCTGCTCTCGACCCCCGCAACCAAGGCAAGCTACTTCAACAGGACGAGCACATTCTTCCGCTCGGAAGTCTCGCCGGCACACCTGGAGAGACATTCTTCCTCCTCGAGCATGCCGTTCAGGCACGTCCCACCGTGTGGAAGGAACCCAACGCTGAGCGCGTCAAACTCGCGCTGTTGGAGCGTACCAGGGGCCATCGGGCGTTGCCCAGTTCTGCTGATGTTGAAGCCGAGGCCGCTGAGGAAAAGAATGAGGATCCGTGGGCGGACAAGTACGAAGAGAGCGGGTTTGAGCAGAGTGAGATCAAAGATGCGAAGGGGAATAAAGAAACGTCTTATTCAAACGCAGAGCGACCGACAATGGAAGAACGCAACCGTTCTTGGAAACGCCGCGAAGCCGCAAAGGGGCGACTCGAGCGTACGGCTGCACGGCGACTCAGTCTTATCCCTGGCACTGGAGGCACGTTCGATGCTAACCCCAACAAAGAACGGCAAAAGGCCCTCGCCACGATCGAAGAGCTAGACGGTGACAAGGGGTTGGGCAAAAAACGCAAAGAAACCAAGGACGATGCGGTGGTGATGAGAGGAGAGAGCGTGGCTGCGAACCTTAGCAAGACTATCGTCGAGCTATGGATCTTGCTTCAAGCTGTCGTCATAATTGTTGTGTTTGTGTATTCGATGGCGCGGAAAGGTCCTCGAGCCATCCTGGACGCTGCCGAAGTTCGTCGCCCACGGTGATTCAAAGTCCGTTGATCGCCTTTTTCTGGCCGTATTGTCAATCACCTCTTTAATAGTTGCTGTATCACTTGCGTCACATATGTTATTTTCGCACTTGTCACTCCTTACTGAGTTTCTGTTTTCCGACGACCTCGATGATGCGATTGATATATTTAAGAGTACCAAGAAGACTCGATGGACACGAATTGATGATATTTACTTATAACTATGAGAATCGTTCAAGGAGCTTCATTCGGATGAAGGAAGCGGCATGACGAGATCGAAAATACCCGTCCCACTTTGCGTTGGCCGTCCTAACACGATGTTACTGGAAGGTGTGGTAAGATTATCAAAGTCGCCATAGAGAGTGGCGTCGGAGAGGAAGGAGGCGGTGGTTTCGTAGGAAGCCTTCAGTAGAGGAGAGCTATGGGTGGCGATGCCTACTCTGTTGAAAGGCTTGTACCCGCCATCGAAGGTCTATGTAACGAACTTGGTTTCTCACATTCTACAATAGCGAAGCGACTGGCTTACCATATAGTCTGCGATCAGCATCAAATGGCGAGTATTGACGTTGATTGCATAGGCCGCAAAGACGGTGCTGATCTCTTGAAGGATCGTCGCCCGCGCTGCTTCTACACCGTACGTCGTGAGAACAGCGCCGATGTCATTCGTCTTTATGCGGCTGGTGTCCACGATAGACTCCGACTTATGTGCCATGCCACGCAAATTACTTCCCTCGACGACGATTTCCTAGAGAAAGGAAAAATCGTTGAGATTAGAGAGTGTGGCATTGCCTTGAAGTACTCACTGCACCGTTGACGACAATATCGTTCTCGACGACTTTTTGGTATGCATCTGTACCCTCACGGGGGAAGTGGCATTTTGATACACCCGACACTTCTCGAACCACAGTATCGAGACAAACTCTCTCCAAGACCGCGATGAGGAGAAACTTGGGCATATTTATGGCGTACTAGCACCGAAAAGGGCTTAGTAAACGCGCAGAAGCGAGAAGACGAACGCACCTCCAAATCGAATTTTAAACCGTTTGTATTGTCAAAGGACCACGAACGCGTCCGTAAAGGAAGCGCAACTAGGAAGGCGTCTCGAGTTTTTTGAAGCACAGCCTTCCAATTATCCTCTTCGTCGTCGTTGAAAACGGTATCGTCGCCCTCAGCTTCACTCGTTGGATCAGCAGAATGCGTCTCTAGAGCTGCTTCATCTACGGTGATGTCGTCGTCCGCACCGACATCCGAGTTGACCTCCTCTGCACCTCCATCATCGTCGTCATAGGTAGCTTGCTCCTTCCTTTTGCTCCTTCGCATGTCCGCATCTGCGTCCCCGTCTCCGACCTCAGATTCATCGTCTCGATCGCGGTCCTCGAGTTCGTCATCTCCCTCCTGCCCACCAGGGCGATTTCGAGTCGCCTTGCCCTTACCAATGGTCGAAAGTTGCGTTTTCATATTGGAATCTATCTTGTGGAACTCGGATTTAATAGCCCTATTCAACGCCGGCGCGAATTTGCTCCCAAGCGCCTCGAGCAACTGGGTCGTTTTAAGGCAGTGTTCCTCCATGTATTCCTCGCGAGGGAAGAAATGAATGGTTACGGAGAAAACCTTGTAGCGCGAGTTGGCCACTCCTGTGATTCGTTCAACCACCGTGACCTTGTCAACCAGATCCGAGAATTTCAGCCGGGACGCTTTTCGACAGAAGGCCTTGACATCCTCCGCTGGTGTCCCTTTGCGGATAGGTAGGCTCATCATGGGCGTCTTCGGTTTCGTCGAGGCGGTCATGATGATTTCCCGAAGTCGAGGGATACCCAACGTGACATTTGCGGCGCCGTGTCCTGCTCGAAAGTCAGATGAATCCCGAAGCGAGACCTCGTATCGAACTCACCAGCAAAGTGGAACGTATTCAAAGTCATTTGTGTTGACGGTTCTCCGACACTTCGGCACCAGTGAGCACATAATAATTTAGAGTCCATGGCAGATACATACCCTTGAGAAGCTAAGAGCCCTACTGCCTCTCCGGGCTCCGCAAGGGAGCGGAGATATTTGACCTGCATCAGAGCACGGAATTGCCGTCCTCTCATGACCGTCGGGACCTTGTCACGCATATTGGTACCGCCCTTAACTTTCAAAATGTGGTTCTTATTTCCGCTGATGTATGCTTCAACCTTCTCAGCGAATTTTTCGGACGTTGCTCCGAGATATTTGACAGGATTGTAGAGTTCGAGGGTAGTTGGGGGCAGCGGGCCGTCTGGATGCTTCTTCTTCCCTTTCAGAGTCGCCTTCATATGCTCAGTTGCGTCATCTTGGTTGATGCGATCACTAGCGTCTTTCGGCCGGCACTTTCTAACAAAAGACCGATAATTTTTCAGAATGAAGGCGAACTGATCAAGGTGCGCTTGCTTCGTCACGTCTAGACCGTCTTCTCCGTATAGGAATTGATAGACAGATGAATCCGCGCCTCGGACGGTGTGGTCGTAGTGCACACGAATGCCTTCCAAGTGTTTGATCAAGCATCGCTGCAAGTATCCAGATCGACTCGTTTTGACCGCTGTGTCGATCAACCCCTCTCTTCCGGCCATACAGTGGAAATAGAACTCTTGTGGTTTCAACCCGGTCAGGAACCGACTGCTGATGTAGCCTCCCGCAATGGCAGCGGTCTCGTACGGTTTGAATGATGGGAGAGTCTTGCCACTGACCATCACCGGCACGCGACGTCCTTCTAGCTCTTGTTGACCCAGAAGGACCGAGATCTGTCGAGCATTGGTCGCCGAGCCTTTGGCACCAGAGTTGGTCATGACTTGCATGTGGTTGTCGGGGAAGCTGCGAAGTAGTCCCTTTGGTAGCGTAACATTGACCACATCCTGGAACAGTTCCTTCATCTTGCCCTTGACTGCATTGTCCAATCCGGCCATCTCCTTATCATCCCTGTACACCTTTACCAGTCGCTTCCTGAGCTCCTTGCTGCGTTCAGTTTTGGACATGGATGAAGGATCAAAATCGGCAAAGATGCTTTCGGTGGCTTCTGTGCCGTAAAATTTGCCGCCATCAAGTACCTTTTTCCTCGCCTTTTCGCCAGCAGGGGTGAGAGCGAGGTCGTCCATTCGACACGTGAATGCGCGATGTTGGAGATACTTGGTGAATAGACGACTCAAAGTGCCCAGCAAACGACCGGCGGTTTCGGCACCATATATCTCATATACGGCATGGACTAAGCCATAGGAGGCGGCACCGAACTGCGACTTGTCGAGCACTCCACGCACAAAGTCGCCTGCAACGAAGAGGACCTTTTCCTCTGACAACCCTTTGGACAGACGACCTCGCTCCTCCTCACTCTTAGCGTTCGTCCTGCCTTGCTTTGTCGCTTCTTTGGAAGGGTAAGAGCCTCGGTTCCAACTGGCATTCTTGATCTGAGAGGAAGACTTTAATGTGAGTCCTGCGGCATTGTCCGGCGTAATGTTCTTCAAGATGGTAGATATCTGCAACAGCGTTCAGTGTAGTCTAAAGCAGCTTCGAGTATTCCACAGACGATTTGCTTGCCTGTCCATAACGGCTGGGGCTTCCAAATGGCGGGGGGCACGGTGAGGACACGCCGGCGACTAGAATAATCATCCTCGGGTCGAAGTGCCCCATATATTAGTTGCTGGTATTCCTCGCGTGTGAAGAATGTCGCCTTGTTTGTCATCCAGAGTCCAGCAACGACGTGATCTTGGATGAGACCGCGCAGGGGTTTGCCAGAAGTTGGGACAAGGTACTGATTGTCGGTATTCGCGATGAACATCGCTTCAGATCGTGCCACTTGGCTCTCTAAGTCCCAATTTTAGCAAACAAGTTTCAAATTTCTCTAGGATGGCCACGTACGAGGGAAATGGATATTCATCTCGTCACCATCGAAATCCGCTAAGAATATCATCAAACGTTGGTCAGCGGTACAAGTGCGAAATCGCCCACCGTTGTATGAATTGCTACCAGAAGAGAAATGAGCAATAGTAAAGAGAGCAACACCTCGATTGCTTACCAGTTCGCGTAATGCATGCGAATGGTCTGCTCCCCTTGCAACACTTTCGCCTTGTGCGCCATCATACTCGGTTTGTGCAGCGTGGGTTGCCGGTTGAGAAGCAAGATATCGCCATCCCGTAAGTGCCGGAATACCTTCTTGCCAGCGAAGGGCACTTTGGTCCGTAGTCCATTCAGCGTTGACCCTTTCTCTCCCTGTCGAGAAGTGAGCAGCTGATTCGCGACTGCGGTTCGCTGCTCTTTCGACAGCGTATCCTGTAAACCGGGCCGGTGATCATCATTATCGCGGGCACCTCCTGGAATGTTGGGAGGCGACTCACAAGCGTCTGAGTCGAACCGTCCTCAAATTGCACCATAGTCGCTCCGGGGTACTGTCGAGGCCCACGAATAACCAATTCCCGCATCTCCGTTACGTTATATGGGGTAACGGGTTCCGCAAACGTCAGTTTGCGCGCAAATACGGGTGGTACACCGATCTCGTTCGTTTCAATATTGACATCTGGTGAGATGACGGAGCGGGCAGCATAGTTGACTCGTTTCCCCTGTCGGCACAATCAACGGGGTATTCAACATCAACACCACCATGGAATTGATTACCATCATGTGCATTCGGAATAGCCCATCTTTCTTTTCCAGTAACTGCTTGACACCAGGAGGTGGAAGCTTCCCTTGCCGGACCGGGGTAGTACTCTTGCTGTTGTCGATGAAGCTGTTCACGTCATTCTGTAGAGTAACCATGAGATCCAGAAGTTGCCCGAGCAGCTTCGTCGCATCCGCCGGTGTCGAGAGGTCCTCTCCGTTCTTGGCTTTTGCATCGCTAAGCGATTCGTTGACATCCCGTACTCGATAGCTTGTATGGAGAATTTTGTTGAGAAGTTCGTTTTGAGGATGCTCGAACAGCTGCTCTCCCATCTTCATTGCAGGTCGGAAGCGAGTCGGAGGTACCACCATGAGCTCGATGAAGAATACATCAGCAGAGGCGGGAGAGAGACCGTCACGGTTGACCTGCGCATAAGGTCCTTGTCGGCCATATATGAGTGAGCAAATAGTTGCCTCCTTCCTAAACAAGCGGCGAAGGTGTGCGCGGACTTCCTCGGGGGCCAAAAGCCGTTCGTTTCGCCCTCGAGCCCCTTTGACCCTCCCGTTTGCGGCTCGAGCTGGCTCTGCCACTATGGCCCCCTCCCCCTGAGCCACCGACGCGGTGGCAGCCCCAGCACCTCCCTCTTCTTCCTCTTCGCTGTCAGTGTACACCACTTCATCTACCTCCATCTCCGAATCATCGGGTCCCGTGCTCGTTTCGTTTGTCTGGTGAGGTCTCTTCATCGCAGGTTGACGAAACACCTTGTCCATAGCGAGAATATCCGGTCGTCGAAGACCACTCGCAACCTGCTGCAGCTTCTGTTTCGGGCCGAGGTCATATTCGATAATCTTCGTGTACCCTTCTTTGCGAAACGTGTACGCAAGCCTAATAAATGTTCGAGTTAGGACGACTATAAGGGTATTCAGATGACCTACGCTCCGCATTCTGAGCGTGAACAGCGTCTGTGGTTGCTCTGAGCAGTTTTGATGAATTCTTCTATCACTTTCTTTCTCGCCTGGTAAACAGGGCCGTCCTTATAGTCGCCTCTCCTGGCATATGACGCCTTGCGGAGGTATTCTTGAACATATCGTTCAAGCCGCTCCTCAAATTCTTCTACGGTTTCCCTGGCAGTATCCTCTTTGCCCTGCCGTTTGTGATTGGCGACGTTCACTCTGTCTAGCAGGTTAGCGTCATTGAGAAGGCCATACTCGAGCAGTTTGAGCTTTGCTGCGGCTTTGCACACCTAATGCATTGCAATGGCCCTTTATTAAGACATGTATTCAATGAGATAAACTTGCTTACTTCTATCCGCCTGACCTTGAAGTGGTGGCAGAAGAGACATGTCGCTCGCAAGAGCTTGTAGACGGTGGTCATGAATAGTGGGTGATATACGGGAGAAGGGAGTTCGATATGGCCAAAGTGGCCGGGGCATGTGAAGTATCCCAATCGACATGTTGTACATCTGAAAATTAAGCAAGATGATGCCGATTCAAGAGGAATGGAACATACATGTCTCTGTGAGTGGTAGGACCTAGTGCAGGGTCATAGAGGCCACCGATATTGGGTTGGTTTAGGTTATCGAAGATGACGGGGTTGGTGATTTGCTTGACGGATATACGACGGATGTCGTCGGTTGTAAGGAAGGAGAAAGATACCGAAGATATACTGGACGATATAGGATGCCCTATGTCCATCATCAATAATTTTCTTCGCTGGTGGCAAGTTGCAAGCCTACTTTGGCTTATCACCCCCTACGGTTTTACTCTCCAATCAGCTCAGCGGAGTAAACCATCCATTTCGTATATCGTAACAACCACTCTTGCCTCTATTTGAAGCCCAATCTGCCCTTTTTTCGGCTTCTGCTCTGTGCCAAACTCTTTCTTAACGGCCGTTTCGAAGCCTCGCTGTTCGTACTCCAATGTGCCGTGGCCAGCGAGGTCAAAAACTTGGCCCATAGACAGGTCATGCTGCGAATTATTTTCCGTCGCGGTCCGGCGTTCTACGACGCTCTCATGCCCGGGGGACTTGTCACCGCAGAGACATTTTAGTCTCAATAGAACCTAAATGAAGAAATGTTTTTTTTTTAACCACGTGTCACTCGAGGAGAGTGAGTGTGGGATCGGCTGGGTCACGGGATGTCGAAGGAGATGGCCAGGGAGGTCACGGCTTGAACTCAAGTGATCTATCATACGCGCTGCACGCGCTTAAAATTCCACGTTTTAAACGCATTAGCGGCTTATCTAGGGCCGAAGCGAGAGTGGAGGACCTTCGAAGCGATTCATTTGCCCTCATAAATGCCAGGCCGGATCTAACCCTCGTGAACGGTTTTCTAGTAGGCCATCATGTCGACTGATCAAGTGGCCGGTGGGTGGGGGCAACGCGGTCTGAAAATCCTTCCATTGCGGCTGGCGTGGTGCCCATCACGCATGGAGGCCCGGGTGCCCTCCGCTGCCAAAATTTAGTCGATGCACACCTATCCTTGGACCTGAGCGATCAGAACGTCGGTGCTAACTCAGTGGCCAGCGATCACCGCTGTCCTGGTTGCATTTACTGGTCGCCGAATGACCTCAGGAATGTCACTAAAGAAGGATTCATTAACGCACCCCTGCTCATTGCTTTACAGTGTCTCAATCACTCCAATGACGGCGCCTTCGAAAAATAGGTTAGTTATCCCCAAAACTTGCCACGCTCGCGCTCCAGTTGCCGGACTGCGCTCGACTGGGCATCTCGTGATCCAAACTCTGCTTAAACTCAAGATTAATCAAATGAATATAATGCAAAATATGCGACAACCGTGATCTCTCCGGTTTCAATTGAATGAAGAAGGGAGGAAGCCTGTCTAGTCTAGCAGAGCGCGCATTCTTCAGACTGGTCACAAGGTCACTTCCAGCCCTTGCAGCGCGGCCAGCGAATTAATGAGTACGTCTGATACCCACTGTCATACCCACTGTCATACCCACCCCCAGGCTTATCGCCCACAAAATTTACCGCTTCTGCGGTGCTACTGTAGCGAAGACGCCCGGCCGCGAATCGTGGTCCCTTTTCCTTGTGGAGACGCCCAGGAACACCGGACCGTACTGTACTGAATACCCCAAGGGTGTTCAGTGGCCGTGTCAAATTCTCGCCGATTTCGCAGATCCTCCATCGGGGGGAGCGATAACGGTGCCAGTATGCCCAGTATGCGTATGTAGTGTGGATTGTTGATGGTATGAACAACGGAGAAAGAAAGGGGTGCGGAACACCCGCTATCTACTCGGTCTTCTGCGGTCCGTTTGTCCTACGACAATTTCGACGTTGATTCGCATTCGCCTCTCGATCCCTATTACGTCTCGCCCGCTTAGATACCCACGCATTCTTACATACAAACATACAAACCTGC
>WNFL01305992.1_pt3 | contig 14007 bp, 8 predicted proteins | sample 5400361 | NCBI WGS metagenome assembly WNFL01 (sample SAMN13153351, study PRJNA577476) | soil metagenome | isolation source: 40 cm soil on Douglas fir-dominated hillslope | place: USA:California | collected 2013-09-17
GCGGGACCGCCGTGGTCGTGCGCACGGTGGCCGACCCCGCAGCGACCGACGAAGTGCCGTAGAACTTCGTCGCGAGCGTGCCGCCGCGGCTGCCCGATGGGGGGATCGGCACACCCAGAGAGATGAGATACGAGAGCGCGTCGGGCACGATGACCTGCTTTCCGGCGGGCACGGTGAGGAAGCCAGAGCCCGTGCCGCCGCCGAAGGCCGATGTGTAGACGAGCTCGGCGACCGCGTCTGTCGCGCCGCGATTCGTGAGCGTCAGCTGCGACGTGAAGAACGAGCCGTTGACGCCGGCCGTCGACAAGACGATCGGCACGAACCGAGTCTCGTCCGGCGCCGCGGGCCTGGCGAAGACCGTGAGGTTGACATGAGTCCCCGTCGACAGGCTCGGGACGAAGAGCGAGTGGCCCGTGCCGAGGAGCCCGTTGCGGCTCGATGAGACCGACAGAGCTGAGTCGGAGAGGACTCCGTCTTCCGGGTCGTAGCCGAAGCTCTCGATCACGACGGGGCTCCCGGCCAGGATCGTCAGGCCGTCCGTAGGTGAGGTGATCCCGACCGTCGGTCCCTTGGAGGCAACCGTGAAGGCTCCGTCCGAGGTGGCGCTGGTCTGGTTGAAGCCGTCGCGGGCGACGACCGTCAGCCGCGCCTGCTTGCCGCCAGCCACCAGGCTCGTGTCCCAGTCGAAGGAGGTCGCCGTCAGGCCGACCGCGATCGGCGTGAAGCTCGATCCGTCGGGCGCGTAGAGCAGGTCGAAGCTGAGCGGGTCTCCGTCCGCATCCGATGCCGTCCAGCTCACTGTCACCTTTCCGCTGAGCGACTCGCCCCCGTTCGGACTGACGAGCCTGACGGCAGGGGCATTCGGGGACAGGCGCCGCTCGGCGATCACCGCGCTCCCCTTCTTCAGCACGACCTTCGACGTCCCGGATGCGGCAATCTGAAACGAGAGGGCGAAGCTCGTCGCGGACAGCACCGCCCCTGCCGCATCTTGCAGCTCGAGCGCGTACTCACCCGAGAGCGGCACGCTCGCGTCGGCCTGGCCCGTGAAGCGTGAGAACGGGTTGAAAGACGCGGTGCCGTCCTTGCCGACAGCCCCCGATATGCTGATCCAGCTCCCGGGACTCGCCTCGACCCTTCGCCCGTTGCTGCTCAGGGGACCCAGGAACTGGTTGTAGAGCGCCTCCCACGTCCTCTTGTCCGTCCAGCTGATTGCGCGGAGCGCGTTTCCCATGAAGTCGCGTTTCACGTAGCTGCGGTCCGGAGGCGAGCCGCTCCCCTGAACGGAGACCTCGCGCCGCAACGAGTCCATGCTTCCCGTATCCACCGCGCAGCCGTTCGTGAAGATCTGGCAGGCCGCATTGTCGACCGAGTTCTTCGTGCTGAAGACGGATGGAGGCTGGTAGGTATCGCCGAACAGGAAGAGGTGGCCCATCTCGTGGGCGACGGCGACGGGAGTCTCACCGCCTTTGAGCTTCACGATCGCGACCGGCGCGAAGCAGGCCCCGCCGATGCAGTCGCTCGCGCCTGGACCTCCATAGCCCTGGTCTCCCGTGAAGAAGAAAGCGTGCGTGAACGGGATCGGGTCCTGCGTGCTCGCGTTGTAGGCCGCCGTGTAGCAATACGCGGCCAACGAGAACGTCTGATCGACACCCTGCCAGCCGATCGGACACGACACGACGTCGGCCCTCATCAGGTCCGCGCTGATCGGATACATCGCACGCAGCAGGTCGAAGCGGCTGGGCGCCGCCGCGTACTCTCTCCTGAGAGTCGCGTCGCGACCGGGCCCGTTGGCGTCCAGGATCACGGCCACCCTGATCGCCCGGTCGGTTCGGCTCTTCTTGAAGACGCGCGAGCGTAGCCGGACGACCAGGTTGTGTGCGTCGTCCGGATGGGCGGCTCTCGATGGGTAGACGAGCGGGTTCTTCGGGTCGATCTCGAACGAGATGTCGAAGGTCCCTTCGGGGATGAAGGTGCCGTTGAAATAGAAATTGAGAGTTTCCTTGGCCAGGGCCCGGTCGCCGAGCGGAATGGGCGTGAAAGCGTTCTGCACCATCAGGAATCCGGGCTGAGCCGCAAAGGGCGAGTTCGGCAGAGGGCCGTTCGGCCCGATGACGTGCAGCCAGCCGACCGACTTCTCCTTGCCGGTCTCACAGTCCGCGTCGTCGCACGTCAGGCCCACTCGCACGACCGTGTTGTGCTCCGCGACGCACGGCCTGTCGGAGGCGCACTCCAGCGGCACGCCCTGATTGATCTCCGGAACCACCACCAGGCTCGTGACGTAGAAGAGGCCGATCCCGGTCCCGCGGGAATCGTCGGGGTTTATGACGAGCACATCGAGCGCCCCTTCCCTGAGGGGCTTGAAACCCGTGATCCTCGTCGTGATCGTGTGGTCGTCGACGACCGTGGTCGAGCCCGTGGACAGGCCGCTGATCACGACGCGCGCGCCAGGCTGGAAGTTGCTCCCCTCGATCGTGACGTCTACCGGGTCGTCCTGCAGGCCGGGGGGACCCGCGTTCGACACCACGCCCGGGCGGATCGAGGTCACCTCCGTGGAGCTCGGGTCGTACTGGACGTAGTAAGGCGGGAACGGCGCCGCGCAGTAATCGCCGGCTCCCGTGTCGGTGGACCAGAGCACGCCGCTCTGCACCTTGAAGACCCAGACCGTCTTCCCCTGCGCGGACGTCCCGAGGTTCAGCGTGTGAAACGTGCAGCTCCCTCCCAGCGTGACGTCGAAAGCGGTACCCGTGGCTGCCTTGTGGTGCTGGTCGTCGAAGTAGCACGGCGGATCGAGCGTGTCCGTCGCGAGCCCCACCTCTGTCTGCGCCAGGTAATAGGTTCCCAGCGAGCCCGTCTGTACGTGGAACGTGGCGGACACGGCGGACGCGAGAGGTGCCGAGAGGTTGACGGGGCCTGTCTTGCCCGTCAGGTCGAGGGTGCCCATCAGCGGCCCTGGGTCGAGGGTCAGGTTGATCGTCCCGGTGGTGCCGAGACACTTGGCCGATGCGGGCACGGACACGGGAATGCTGACGGTCGCCGGCCCGATCAGCTTGGCCGTGTAGACGGTCTGGGCGCCGGCGGGTGCCGCGGCGACGAGGAGCTTTGCAGCGACGAACAGGCCCGTGTTCCGCATCCGAGGCCTCCGAGCGTGACCCGAAGGTGCTTGCGCTGCGGCTCGACCCGCACGCAGGAAAGACGCGATTTCGACGAAATCGCCTCGTTGGGGAGGAGAAGTGACTCGGGCCGGACGGTAAGCCGGATTCGGTAAGGGGATCGCTCGCGCTCACCCCCCGGCGATCATTCCTCTAGGCCCGCTCTCTCGAGCGGGCTCCTGCGGCCAACCCGGAAACGTCGACCTCGCGATCGCGGGGGCGGGCGCCCCTTCCGTTCCCCTATTCGGCCTTGCTCCGCGTGGGGTTTAGCCTGCCGACCCCGTCGCCGGGGTTCGCGGTGCGCTCTTACCGCACCTTTTCACCCTTACCTCGCAGGCCTTGCGGCGAGATCGAGGCGGTGTCTTTTCTGTGCCACTTTCCTTCGGGTTGCCCCGACCGGAATTTCTCCGGCACGCTGCCCGCTGGAGTCCGGACTTTCCTCCCCCTCGAGGGCCGAGGCCCTCGAGACGGCGATCGCCTGTCCGGCCCGAGTCGCGGCGATTCTACTCGCTGCGCGCGCAGTGCGCCTACGGCTCCACGACCATCGGCAAGTACGACCCGTCCGAGGTCCTCGATCCGACCGCTGCGCCGTCGTTGACGACGCCATAAGCGACGAAGTCCGACGTGCCCGAGGCCACCTTGACGCGCACCCATCCGCGCGTCACTCCCGCGCCGACGAGGATCGAGTCGACCTGCGTCCATTGGCCGCCGGCCAGCGTGCGCGTCAGAGTCTGCACGGGCTGGCTCGAGCCCGACACCGTGTCGTAGACCTCGATCGCGTACTGGACAGGGCTCGCGTCCCCAACGCGCGCGTCCGCGATCGCGAGGTTCGAGCGCACGTCGGCGTCGTGCCTCAGCCCGAAGACGACCGCCGAGCTCCTCGCACGCTCCGACGCCCCGATCGCCGGATACGCGAGACCGTACGTACCCCCGATCGACGTGTTCGGGTTCGGGCTGAACGTGCGCGCGAGCGCGAACGCTCCCGTGACGAGGAGCGTGCCGCCCTGCTTCGTGCCGTCGGCCGGGATCGCGAGCCCGAGCCCGCGGAGGAAGCCGATCGCGTCCGTCGCCGCGAGCTGCACGCCGGGCTCGAGCGTCGTCGTGACGACGCCGCCTCCTTTCTCGCCGAAAACCGGGGACGGCGTGTAGCGCAGAGTCACCGTCGAGGACGACGCGGACCCGTTCGTGAGGGTCAGCTCGGTCTCGTAGTGCGTCGCGCCCGGCAGATCGAGCACGATCGGCACGAGGCCGTCCGATCCGCCGGACGCGATGAAGCTGCCGTCCGACGTTCCGCCGCCGGACGAGCCTCCGTCGTTCACGACGCCGTACGCGAGGAAGCGGTCGGAGCCGGACGTCCGCCGGACGCGCGCGTATCCGTTCGCGAGGCCGGGGCGCGCCGCGGAGAGGACCTCGTTCACCTGATGGAACTCGCCGGGCTGGAGCGTGAAGGCGATCGGACTCCCGGCCGCCCGTCCCGTCCCGCCGTCGAAGACCTGTACCTCCACCGAGATCGGACCGGCCGACGTCGCCGAGGACGAGCCGCCCGGGCTGTGCACGACCGCGAGGTTCGAGCGGTACGCCGCGTCCTGCCTCAGGCCGTAGACCCACGCGTCGCCGCCCGTCCCGCTTCCGGAGCGGGTCGCCGGCGCGAAGGTGCCGTACGCGCCGCCGACGCCCGCGTCGGCGTTCGGCGTCGTCGTGCGCGAGCCCGCGAAGACGAGCGACGGGTCGGCCACGCCTCCGAACGTGACGAAGAGTGTGCCGAGCTTCGCCGACTTGTCGTCCGCGAGCGTCACGCCGTTCGCGCGGAGGAACGCGATCACGTCGGGCAGGTAGAGCTCGCGCCCCGCGGGCAGCGAACGCGCGATGGCGGGCCCGCCCGCGCCCGAGGTGCCGGGCGCGGCGACGTAGCGGAGCTGAAGCGTCGCGTCCGCGGCCGACCGGTTCACCGCGGCGAGGTCGGACGTGTAGTGCGAGCCGGCGGCGCCGAAGAGATCGAGGACGACGGGCACCTGCACCTCGACCGAGTCGGCGAAGGCCGGCGTCGCGCCCCCGACCGCCGCGACGACCCTCAGCCGCCGTGTCGCGCCCGCGAGCGTCGCGGTGAAGGAGACCGCGTAGCTGCCAGCGGCGAGGTCCGCCGAGGCCGTGATCGTCGCGCTCGCAGGAGAGCCGCTCGAGACATACCCCACGTCGCCCCCGGACGACTCCCGGCCGGGGTCGAAGCGTACCGTCAGGCCGGACGGAGAGCTCGCCGTCACGCTCGCGGCGAGCCCGGAGGCGGACTCGAGCGTGATCGACGTCGCGGCGGAGCCGCCGGGCGCGAGGGAGACGACCGCCGGCGTCGCGCCGACCGCGAGATCGAGGGACGCGGGCGTCACTGACGGCCACGCCGCCGCGAGCGCGGCGACGTCGGGGGTTCCAAGACCGGTCGCGAGGTCATAGCCCGTTCCCGCGGAGTAGCCGGTGAGGCCGGGGACGGAGTTGTTGCCGGACGTGACGTCGTGGAAGACGGCGGGCCCGAGGCCGGCGTACTGCGCCGCGCCCAGCGCATAGAGGGCCGGGTTGAGCGAGCCGACGCGCCCGCCCGCGTGCTGGACCAGGAGCGCGGCGAGGCCCGCGAACGCCGGGGCCGACGCCGACGTCCCGAGGACGGCGAGGAGCCCGGACGAGGAATCCGAATGCCCGCGCACCATCATGTAGGCGTTGCGGCCCGCCGCGTTCACGGAGATGTCCGGGACCGCGCGCATCGTTCCGGCGTCCAGGCCCGCGACGCGCTGCCACGTGGCCCGCGCGAAAGAGCTGGAAAGCCCGCCTCCGGTGCCGTAGAGCTTCTGGCCGCCCGCGACCGCGCTCTCGTTCCAGACGACCTCCGGGATGTAGGCGAGGGCGGAGCGCTTGGTCGTCGGGTCGTTGACGGCGTCCCAGGAGCTCGAGCCGCCCGAGTCGTCGAGCTGCGAGCCGCCGACGCACGTCGCGTACGGCGGGCTCGAGAGTCCGTTGACGCCGAGGACCGTCCCGCTGCTCGCGCTCGCGTCGTCGCAACCCGCCGCCCCGCTGTCTCCTGAGGCCACGAGCACCGAGATCCCCTGCGCCGCGGCCTGCGCCCAGAGGTTCGCGTAGAAGGCGAGGTTTCCTTCGTCGAAGTCCCTCTCGCACTGTCCGAACGAGACGGAGACGACGTCGGCGACGTCCTGGTCCACGGCGTAGAGGGCCGAGAGGTCGACGCCGTCGGTCGAAGCCGTGGACTTCGAGACGAGGAGCTTCACGGCCGCCTTCGGCGCCACGCCGCCGCTCCACTCGATGTCGAGGTCCGCCTCGAGCACCTCGTCGGAGCCGAGGATCCCCGGGTCGGGTCCGTTCAGGACGACGCTCGGGTCGTTCGCGGCGAGCCCGAAGAACTGGCGGAAGTAGCGGGTGTCGTCCAGGTTCACGTTCGTGCGCCCGACGATCGCGATCGTGACGCCCCGGCCGTCGACGCCGCCCGCCAGGAGCGGGTCCGCGCCGTAGATCCGAGTGAAGTCCGCGGGGGCCAGGCGGTGCGAGCCGCCGGTGTTGTAGAGCGGGGCCGGAGCGCCGGCGGAGGAGATCTCGTGCGAGAGCGGCCGCTTCCGGCGGAAGTCGTGGAGCGAGAGGACGCCCGCGACGCTGCGCGCCAAACGCGCCGGGACGCTCGGCGCGACGACGTTTGCGCGGTGGAGCTCGCCCCGGTACGCCACCTCCTCGAGGCGCGTGGCGAACGCTCGCTCCACTTCGGCGACGCGACCCGACACCAGGAGCGCGAGGCGGCCCGCCGCGACGGACTCGACCCCCACGCCTTCCCCGCCGAGCCACGAGGCGAGCGCCGCGATCTCCGCGTCCGAGGCTCCGAAGCGCGCGCCGAACTCCGCCGGCGAGAGCCAGCGGCGGTAGAGCGGCGACGCCGGGTCGTGCTGGGCCTCGAGGAGGCGCGCGAGGCCTTCGGGATCGCGCGGCGCGAGGACGACGACGATCCGCTCGAGGGGCTGGTCCGCAGGCGCGGGCCCGAGAGAGAGCGCCTCGCGGAGCTCTCCGGGGACGGCGCCGACGGCTCGGCGGGCGTTGGGGTCCGGAGGCAGGGCCGTCGCGGAGAAAGAGATAAGGAAGAGGAGCGAAGGGAGGCCGAGAAACCGCGCGCGCACGAAACTGCCATACCGGGTCAAGACGAGCCTCCCATCCGAAGTGTCGCCGAAAGGCAAGACCTTCGCCAACGCTAGCGTCGCGTCGAGGGGACGGCCGCGGCCCGCGGCCCGCGGCGCCGGCCGAAGAGGTCGATGGAGCGCGCGATCCTCGGGACCGTGACGAGGAAGACGCACGCCAGCGCCAGCACCAGGAGGAGCGCGACGACCGGCAGGAAGATGGAGACGAGCGCCTGCAGGAAAGCCAGGACGTCCTCCGCCAGCGACAACGCGATGTTGGCCACGCCCGCTGTCAGCGCCGTCGACGTGAGCCGCGTCGCGCTTTTCACGAGATGGGACGCGAGCGCCGTCACCCCGCCGGCGCCGCCCGCCAGGATCTCGAGCGCCGGGCCGCCGTGCGGCTGGACGACCGCGACGGCCAGGAACGCGCCCACGAGCGGGCGCACGAACGAGTGAAGGATGTCCCAGAAGTGGTCGAGACCCGGGATCTTGTCGACGAGGAACTCGAGGACGAAGAGGCCCGCGCAGGCGATCAGGAACGGCGTCGAAGCGAGGAGGCGATCCGCCCCTCCCGGGTAGTTCTCGGGAAACGACCGGGCCATGAACCCGTAGACGAGGAGCACCGCGTACGAATTGAGGCCCGCCCCGGCCGCGAGCCCGAGGCCTGTTCCGAAGAGCGCCGGCAGGCTGCTCAAGAGGCCCGCGTCACTTCCCCGGCTTCATCGCGGCGATCTCGGCGAGTCCCGATTGCGCCCGGCGATTCGCGGGGTCGATCGCGAGAACCTGCTTCAGCGCCTTCACGCGGTCCGGCTCGTTCCGCTCGACCTGGCAGGCCTCTGCGAGCTCGAGCCAGAGCTCCGCGCTGGCGGGCATCCGCTCGACCGCGCGGCGCATCGTGTCCGTCGACTGCTTCACCCACTTCGGGTTCTTCCGCTGGATGCGCGAGAGGAGGATCCAGTACTCGGGCCGGTTGCCGTCGAACTCGATCGACTGCCGGACCATCTCGAACGCGGGCCAGAAGTCCTCCTGGTCGAAGAGCGCGCGCGCCCTCAGGTAGTTCGCCTTCGCCATCTGCTGCTGCACCTCGACCGTCGGGCCGCTCGACGCCATCGCGACGAGAGTTCCCTCGTTCGCGAGCGTCGCGTCGTAGGCCCCGCGCGATTCCTTGCCGAGGAGCGTCTGCTCCGCGGCGCGCACCCTCTTGAAGAGCGACTCGAGCGCCTCCCGCGCGTCGCCGAGCGTCGGCTTCAGGTGGTTGTCGGGGTGGAAGAGACGCGCGCGCTCGTGCAGGGCGCGGATCACCTGGTCGGGCGGCGAGGCCCGCTCGATCCCGAGGATGTCGTAGTGCGAGGCCCAGTCGAGGCGGCGGTAGGTGTTCCAGACGAGGCTCGCCTGCTGCTCCATCTGCTCGGCCGCGCGCGGGGACGGGGGCACGCCCGAGATCTCCACGTTGAGGTACGTGATCCCCTGCGGGCCGTCGAGCCTGCGGTCGCGCTCGCCGGTCTTCAGATCCAGGATGCCGAGCGCCGCGAGGCGCGCGATCATCGGGGAGTCCGCCGTCAGCTCCTCTGCGGTGCGATGCCCGTCGACCCGGGAGAGGAGCTCGGCCTCTCCGGGCGAGAGGATGACGGATTGATACCGCAGCAGGAGGTCCGACGCGAGGGCCGGCGTCGCTCTCGCCGCCACGTCGATGCGCGAGCCGCGCGACGAGCGGCGCAGCCCCTCGAGGATGAGGCTCGCGTTGGAGCGGTCGAAGCGCACGGGGAGATCCGGCGCCTTCTCGAGCGGCGTGATCGTATACGCCCCCTCGCCCCATGTAATGGTGTCGTAAAGGATCCGCTCGGCGAGCGCGCGCACGCACGCCTCCGCGACGTAGCCGGGGACCGCGCCGGTCTCCGAGAGCGCCTTCGACAGCCCGCGGCCCGGCTCGGCGAGCGCACGCTCGAACGCCGCGAAGAGCACGGCCTCCGTCGCGAGCCCGAACGTGCGCAGCAGCTCGCCGACCATCTGTGCCTCGCGGTTGGACGCCGCGGAGACGAGCTGCCCGCGATCGAGCCAGAAAGTCCGCTCCTCCCCCATCCGCGAGATCAGGACGTGCACGGTCGCCCGGTCCCGGTAGAGCGCGCGGAAGAACTCCGCAGGCGAGGTCCGGTCGAGCGTCCCACCCCGGATGATCGAGGCGGCCGGTTTCCTTTCGGCCATGTGGGAATGTTAACCGGGGACGAAGCCGATCGCGCCCGAAGCCGACTCCCGCCAGCGCAAGATCTTGCTCGCGACGGCCTTGCCGGCGACGGCGGCGAGCGCGTCTTCCGTCGCCCCGAGCACCGCCTCGGCTCCGCCGAAGGCCTGCAGGAGGCGGCGCACGCGGGCCGGACCGAGGCCCGGGATCGTGAGCAGCGGGCTCTCGAGCGCACGCTTCCCGCGTGCGTTCCTGTGGTGCTTCAGGCCGAAGCGGTGCGCCTCGTCGCGCAGGCGCTGCAGCAGGCGCAGGCCCTGGTGGCGGCGCGGCAGCAGGATCGGAGCCGAGCGGCCCGGCACGAAGACCTCCTCCTCTCTCTTCGCGAGTCCCGCGGCCGGCAGCTCGATGCCGAGGCGATCCAGCGCGCCGAGCGCGGCGGAGAGCTGCCCCTTGCCGCCGTCGATCAGGAGGAGATCGGGCATCTCGGCGCCTTCCTCGCGGCGGCGCGAGTAGCGGCGCGACACCGCCTCGGCGATCGACGCGAAGTCGTCTGGGACCGGACGGTCGATCTTGAAGACGCGGTACTCGTCCTTCGCGGGCTCGCCGTCCTTGAAGACCACGCACGAGGCGTACGTGGACGACCCCTGAAAATGCGAGATGTCGAAGCACTCGATGCGCGCGGGTCGGCGGTCGAGGTCGAGAACCTTCGCCAGAGCGAGCGTCGCCTTCTCGCCGCGCTCCCGCACCCGCTTGAAGCGCCGCAGGTGATTCTGCCGGGCGTTGTCGCGCGCGATCTTCACCCGCTCGGCGGGCGTCCCGCGGCGCGGCATCTTGACCGTCACCTGCGACCGAGAGCCACGTCTCGATCGGCGCGACCGCCTCGTCCGGCAGGTCGACCGGCAGGAGGACCTCCTTCGGCAGGAAGCTCGTCCCGCCCGCGCCTCCGTGCACCGAGTCGTAGTACTGAGAGAGGAGGGAGACCCAGAACTCCTCCGGGTCGACGTCGCCGATTCCCTCCCAGTAGTACTCGCGCGAGTCGAGCACCGTCCCGCCGCGCACGACGAGGAGCGAGACCGCGAGGTTTCCGCCGTCCGCGAACTCGCCGAAGACGTCGACGTCCTCCCCCGACAGGGACTGGACGCGCTGCTTCTCCGCGAGCTCCTCCACGGTGCGGAGGCAATCGCGATACGCCGCCGCCATCTCGAAATTCTCGTCGGCCGCGGCGCGGTCCATCTTTTCCTTAAGGCGCCGCTCGAGCTCCTCGTTCTTCCCGGAGAGGAAGAGGAGCACGTCCCCGACCGCGTCGGCGTACGCCTCGCTCGTCGTCAGCCCCGCGACGCATGGTCCGAGGCACGCGTGCATGTCGTAGTAGAGGCAGGGACGCGGCAGCTTGCCGTCGATCTCGATGCGGCACGTCCGGATCTGGAAGAGCCGCGTGATCATCCGCATCGCGCCGCGGCGCGTCCGCGCCGGCAGGAATGGCCCGAAGTACGAGTGCCCGTCCCTCAGGACTCGCCGCGTGACGAACGCCCGCGGCCACGCCTCGCCCGTCGTCACCTTGATGTACGGGTACGTCTTGTCGTCGCGGAGGAGGACGTTGTAGCGCGGCTTGTGCTTCTTGATGAACGCGTTCTCGAGCGCGAGCGCCTCGCTCTCCGTGTTCGCGACGACGGTGTCGATCGACGCGAACTCCGCGAGCACCGCCTCGATGCGCACGTCCTTCGGCGCCGTCGAGAAGTACGACGCGAGGCGCTTCCTTATGGAGCGCGCCTTCCCGACGTAGAGGTATCTCCCCTTCTCGTCCTTGTAGAGGTAGATGCCCGGCTGGTCGGGATAGATGGAGAGGTCGGGGGGCTTACGCATCGGCTGTCAGCGGTTCGGGATCGCGGTGATTCCTTTGCAGGAGACCAACGCCGCGTCTCCCGTGACCAACGTCAGGTCGTAGACGCGCGCCGTAGCGGCGATGAAGTGGTCTGCCGGATCGTTTGTCGTCAGGGTGATTCGCTGGCTGTTCTCCATCCAGAGGTCGACGGGCAGCCCCAAGCGGATCCTGCCCTTGGCCGCGAGAACTTGCAGCTCCCAAATGCTCGCCGAGGAGAGCCAGACCTCCGAGCGCGGCGATTCCACCAGACTCACGACGCGCCGAGTGAGCCTCTGTCTCGCGCTCACGCTCCAGACCCAGACGTGCGTGTCGAGGAGCAGCCTCAACGCTTGCGGCGGCGCCGGGAGTGCCTCTCGGGATCGAGAACGCTGTCCGGGTCTCGGTATGCGTTGATGTCATTCAGGTCGATCACGGGAGAGACGATGTCCCCCATGAACTCGATCGTGCCCTCCATTCCCCCGAGCTTCCGCTTCTTCTCCCTCCCCCGCGCGGGCACGACCTCGACGACCGGCTCGCCGCGCTTCGTGACGACGATCGGCTTCCCGGTGCGCTTCACCTCAGCCATCACCGCGAGGCAACGGGCCTTGAACTGGGAAATCGGCATCGTGTCCATCGAGGTCATTTGACCATGGTCCATGCCCATGGTCAACTTGGTCATAACAGCTTGCCGAGCCTGGCCGCGATCGAGGAGACCTTCACGTACCCAAAGAACCGGCCGCTGCCGACGAGCCCGAGCGTGTCGTACCCCTTCGTGAGCGGGTCGCTCGAGTAGAGGGCACCGAACGCGCGGCGCGTGAAGGCCTGGAACGCGCGGTCGTACGGGTACCACCACGGGTTCGCCGCCGCGTCGCCGAAGTCGAGCGAGACGTGCTTGACGTTGACGAGCTCGTGGAGGCCGAAGACCGAGTGTGTCCGCCCGATGCCCGAGCGCTTCACGCCTCCCCACGACGCCGTGGGCTCCCCGAACGAGAAGAGGTGGTCGTTGATCGTCACGGTTCCCGCCTCGAGCTCGTCCGCGAGGCGCCTCGCTGTCGCGCGCGAGCGCGTCCACCCCGAGGCCGTCAGCCCGAAGTCGGAGTCGTTCGCGAGTCGGATCGCCTCCTCGAGGCTCGGCACGACCTGGATCGGGAGAAGAGGTCCGAACGTCTCCTCGCGCATGACGCGCATCGAGTGGTCGACTCCCGAGAGAACCGTCGGCGGGAACCAGAATCCCTTCGCGGACGGACGCTCGCCACCGGTCAGGACCTCCGCACCCTTCCTCACGGCGTCCGCGACGTGCGCCTCCACGAGGTCTCGCTGCTCGCTCGTCGTGAGCGGGCCCATGTCGGTCGTCTCGGCGAGCGGGTCGCCCATCCGGATCCGCTTCGCCCCCGCGACGATGCGCGGGATCAGCTCGTCGGAGATCTCCTTGACGACGTAGACGCGCTCGATCGAGGCGCACGTCTGCCCCGCGTTCATGAACGCGCCCCAGACGATCCCGGCCGCCGCGCGGTCGAGGTCGGCGTCGGCGGCGACGACGGCGGCGTCCTTTCCGCCGAGCTCGAGCACCACGCCCGTCAGGCTCGCGGCCGCGCGCTCCATCACGCGCCGGCCCGTCTCCACGGAGCCGGTGAAGACGACCTTCGCGATGCCGGGATGCGAGACCAGGTGGTCGACGTCGCTTCCGGCTGCCGTGACGACGTTGACGGCGCCCGGCGGCAGCCCCGCCCGGCGGCAGAGGTCGCCGACGGCGAGGCCCGTGAGCGCCGTCGCCGAGGCCGGCTTAAGGACGACGGTGTTCCCCGCCGCCAGGCACGCCGCGATCTCGACGAACGGGATGCCGAACGGGAAATTCCACGGCGTGATCACCGCGATGACGCCGAGCGGCTCGAATTCGACCCGGGCCTCCTTGTGCGCGAAGAGGATCTGCGCGTACTCGACGGCGCGGGGCGAGAGGAGCCGCGAGGCGCGGCGCGAGAGCCAGCGGAGAGTGTCGGCGACCGGGATCACCTCGACGGCCCGCGCTTCGCCAGCCGGCTTGCCCTGCTCGGTCGCGATCAGCCGAGAGACGTCCTCCTGGGCGTCGCGGACCACCTCGAGGAGGCGGGCCAGATGGCGCTCGCGCTCCTTCAGCGGCGTCCGCGACCAGTGCTGGAACGCCTTCCTCGCGGCGGCCACGGCCGCGTCGATCTCGCGCGGGCCGGAGCGCCCGACCTGCGCGAACGGCTCCCCTGTCGAGGGTCGGATCGCGTCGAACGTGCGCCCGGTGTCGACCTCCTGCCCGTCGATGAGCGGGAGCGTCGGAAAGCCGCCGCGGCTCAAATCATCGCCCCGCGCGACGCCCCGGCCTTCTCGACGTAGAAGCGGACGAGGCGCTGGACGTAGTCGTCGAACGGCGGACAGGCGACGCCGAAGCGCGCCAGGTCCGCGGACGCGACGGCGCTGTCGTACGAGACCGGGTGGTCGAAGTAGTCGAGCGTCTGCGTCGGCATCTTGAACGCGGACTGGATCGGCGGAGGCCCGAACAGGAGCTTCGCGATCGGGAGCGGCACCGGAAGATACACGAACGACTTCCCGAGGGCGCGCGCGAAGAGCTCCTCGATCTCGAACGCGCGCTTCGGGCTCGGGTCCGTCAGGTGGTACGTCTTCCCGACCGCGCCG
>WNFL01003733.1_pt1 | contig 14002 bp, 11 predicted proteins | sample 5400361 | NCBI WGS metagenome assembly WNFL01 (sample SAMN13153351, study PRJNA577476) | soil metagenome | isolation source: 40 cm soil on Douglas fir-dominated hillslope | place: USA:California | collected 2013-09-17
TGCGTTTTTCGGTTTGTCGGTCAGATAGGCATACGCGACCATGCCGAGGATCACGGCCGGCAATCCTTCCAGCAGGAACAGCCAGCGCCAGCCCTGCAATCCCAGCACTCCGTTCAGATTATCGAGGATCAGACCGGAAACTCCGGCACCCAGCGCCATTGCGACAGGCTGCGCCATCATCAGGTAGCCATTGGCGCGCGCACGATGCGAATTCGGAATCCAGTAGGTCAAATAAAGCAACACGCCCGGCACGAAGCCTGCTTCGAGCACGCCTACCAGAAACCGGACCAGATAAAGACTGTTGGGACCGACCACGAGCATCGTGGCGGCGGAAGCAAGCCCCCATGAAATCAAAATGCGCGCGATCCAGATGCGGGCGCCATAGCGCACCATCAGAAGGTTGCTGGGAATCTCGCAGGCCACATAGCCGATATAGAAGATCGAATTCGCAAGGCCGAAGGTCGTCGCCGTGAGCAGGAGATCCTTGTTCATCGACAAGGCAGCGAAGCCGATATTGATGCGGTCGAGATAGTTGAAGATGTAAAGCACGAAAAGAAACGGAATCAGCCGCCACCAGACTTTCTTGATGGCGGCATCGCGGTCCATCTGTTCCGACGTGCAGCCCGCGACTGTGACCGTGGTCATGAAACGTCTCCCCAATTATTTTCTTTTAGGCCTGCGTCTTTCAGGCCAACTCGCTTCAGGCGGCGAGCTTTGCTTTAGTCAGGTAATAATCAATTTCTTCACGGGCGTCGGATCGAGGTTGCAAATGCGCGCCGCGTTCAGCCCGAGAATGTTGCGCTTGGCCTGTTCGGTCAGGAACGGCAGATCGCAGATTTCCTGCGGCAGATCGAAGTCGAAATGCGGCCAGTCCGACGCGAACATCAGCTGGGTTTCGGCCTTGATCATCTCGAAGGTGTTTTCCAGCGCCTTCGGATGCGTCGTTTCCATCGGCTGCGTCGTATAGAAACAATTATGATTCATATATTCGCTGGGCATGCGCTTGAGCTGCGGAGCCTCGGAAGGACGCATCAAGTATTGGTCATCGAGGCGCTGCATCAGGAAGGGCACCCACGCCAGGCCGCTTTCGACCCACAAGGTCTTGAGTTTCGGGAAGCGCTCGGGAATCCCGTTCAGGACCCAGTTCGTCATATGGACCATGTTGCACCAGACGAAGCCCAATGCGTGCATGCCGAGAAACCGGTTGACGGTCGCCAGCGAAGGATCCTGCCAATGATAGCCGGCGTGAAAGGCCAATGGCTTGCCGCGTTCCTCGATCATGGAATACAGACGCATATAGTCGTTGTGGTGCACCGGCTTGTTACGGGTACTGGTCACACAGAAGCCGATCACGCCCTTTTTGTCGCCTAGCTCCTCGACGGTGCGCATCGCCTCTTCGGGCGTATTGAACGGCAAATAGATCAGGGATTTTATCCGGTCGTCGCCGGACAGAATCCGATCGATCAGCCAGCGATTGTAGGCGCCACCAAGCCAGACTTCCATTTCCGGCTGAGGATGCATGCCCAGAAACAGCATCGGCGTCGGGAAGACCACCATGTTGTCGATGCCGAGCGAATCCATCGCCCGGCGCGTCAAGGTGACGTCGCGATGGACATCGGTTTCTTCCACGATTTCCCGCTGACCGTCCTGATGCGGGATACGTCCACCGACCGACTGATAGCGAAGGCCGAGGTCGCCGTTCAGGCCATAGGGCGGTGCGCCGATCCGCTCCGCCTGAAATCGCATCGCGTTGTCCCGCACCACGGGATCTTCGATGTAGGTGACAATCTCTTTCCAGGACACCGTCTCGACGTGATGGGCGTCGATGTCGCAAACGAACCAATCCTGCAGACCGCGCTTGAGCGCGTTACGCCTGGCATGGGCGAGGATGTCGCGGGTGTCGGTATGAACGTCGATCTGCTGGACCGGCGAATATTGCGGCCCGAACTTGCCTTGAATGTTCATGATTTTTCTTTCGCGAAATAGCTGTCCTCGTCCGGACGCCGCCGATACCAGAGCGCCAGTTCCATCGGACCGAGATGCAGCGCGCGCAGCATTTCGGAGACCGCCGAGAGCAATTCGGTGGGCGTCATCTCGCCGTCGCGTGTGCCCGCGATCGGTGGGAAAGTGCGTTCTTCGCCGTCCGATTTCGCGACATAGAGGCGTATCGCCGCCGTCAGGATCTGCGCGACAGCCTCGTCCGATACGCGGGACGCTTCGCCTTTTTCGACGAGTTCGCGCGAGGCGCGGAGCAATTCCGGCGCGGCCGAATCGATCCAGCCATAAAGATCGTTCCTGCGGTCCGGTTCAGACGCTGACATAGATTTCTCCGTCCCGGATCGTCAGCTCGGCCTTGCGCAGCCGCACCCGGCTGTTGCCCTGATGAAATCCGCTTCTGATGCTGAATTCGTAGCCGTGCCAGGGACAGACGATGTGGCTCTCGGCTTCGTCATATGCTTGCGACCGCGTGGTCTTGTCGCTCGCGACCGGTTCGAGCACGCGCTTCATGATGCGGCCCTGGCAGACCGGTCCGGCGCGATGCGCGCATCGATTGTGCCAGGCGTAGAATTGGTCCTCTAACCGGAAGACGCCGACTTCCGCATCTCCGCAGACGACCACCTTGCGATCGCCGTCGGCGTAGTCGTCGACATTGCCAGCCATGTATTCGGCCATCCGCTTCCTCCAAATTCTTCTTGCCGCCACCCATGCGGGACTGCCGGTCGCCCGTCTGGCAACCGCAGGTCAGCGTCGGTATCAGATTGCCATCCTCGGCGACACCCGGTCGAACCGCCAATACTTTATTTGGATGGAGCGATACGCCACGTGTATCGCGACCAGGCCTTTGGCCCACCGCTCAACAAGGCGTGCCCGACAGCGTACTTTTAAGAATATACGCCCGTGTAAGAATATGCGCCCGTGGTCGTCCGCCTAATGCGACGGCTCGATGACCGTTGCAACGCCGGGCTCTAGGATTTTCAGGCGCGGCCCGAAGCCAAGCGTGTCGAACGACGCGCGCAGATCCTCGGCGTTTTGGCGGAAGTGCGCCCATCCATCGGTGTGCAAAGGGACGATCACGGCATCTGGAAACGCGCGCGCGGTTTCAATGGTATCGTTGGTATCCATGGTGAGGTGGAACGGGCCACGGGTCTGCGCTGCGCCTGCGAACGGCAGCACCACGCCCGCCTTGAAGCGCCGCGCGACCTCCGCCACGCCGTCGTACCAGACGGTGTCGCCGCTGATGTAGATCGGACGGCGGTTGTTATCGTTCGAGGTGACTACAAAGCCGATGACGTCGCCGGACAGTGGTTCGATGCCGGCGGGGCCGTGGCGCGCGGGCGTTGCGGTAATGGTCAGGGAATGGCTATTGTTGCCGGTCAATTCGGTGGTTGCCCAGGGCGCAAGACCTTCGGCGCGACCGCCGAGGCGCTTCGCGCCAGCCACCGTCGTCAGCACCCGATCGGCTTTGGCGAGAAAATCCTTGCCCGAATGATCGAGATTGTCCGCGTGCTGGTCGTGACTGAGCAGCACGGCATCGACTTTGCCGATCGCTTCGGGCTTAAGCGCAGGGCTGGACAGCTTCTCAAGCTTCACATGCGGCAATTGATAAGTCCCGGGCGCATCGAAGGTCGGATCGGTGAGAAGCCGAAAGCCGTCGATCTCAATCAGGGCGGTAGGGCCGCCGATCAGCGTAATACGAAGCGAATTCATGTGGACCTCGCTGCTTTATTGCCCGACGCCACGGCCGGACGCGTCACCAGATAAATGCCGAGCGCCACCGGAACGATCCCCATCAAATCCCTGACTTCGACATGTTCACCAAGAATAATCCAGGCGAACAGCATGCCAAGCGGCGGCATCAAAAAGTGATAGGCGCTCGCAGCCGTGGCGCCGCACACCTTGAGGAGATGAAACCACAACAGATAGGCCAGTATCGATCCGCCCAGCACCAGGAACGCGAAAGCGCCTAATAACCGCATGCTCGGCACGATGTCGCCGATGTCAGCGAAAGTGAGCGCGAATGGAAGCAGCACGACACCGGCAGTCAGATTCTGGACCCCATTGCCGATCCAAAGGCTGCCCTTCGGCGCCAGCAGTTTGAACAGGATGGTGCCAAGCACGATCGACGCCAGCGATGCCAATGTGAACAGGATGCCGTGCCAACTATCGGTGCCGACCGACATCCGGTGCCAGACGATGAAGCTGACGCCGGTGATGCCGAGCAGTAGCCCCGCCACCTTGCGCCAGGTCAGCGCCTCCCCGAGGAAGAGCGCGGCCAAGCCTGCGGTGAACACAGGATTGGCGCTGACGATCAGCCCGCCGAGGCCGGCCGACACGGTTTGCAGCCCGGTATAGCCGAGGCCGAGATAAAGCGCGTTGTTGGCGACGCCGAGAATGGCAAAGACGCAGGTGTCGCGCCATGACAGCGACCATGCATCGCGGCGCAACGCCGAAACCCCCAGGATCAGAATTCCTGCCAGCGAAAATCGCGCCGTGAGCAGAATAAGCGGCGGACAAGCCGTGACGCCGATTTTTCCCGCGACAAAGGCAAAACTCCAGAGCACGCAGAAGATGCCGATATAGATCGGCAGCGGGTTGAAGGTGGCGCGGGGAACCGCAATCGACGGCGCGACGGACATCGGAATTCTCCTTTGTCCCCGATTTAGGCCCACGCCTTGATATTTGGAAATTAAATGATAAACTTACTATCAGTGGAATTATAAATGAGCGGTATTCATGTTCGATCTCGAACTGCTGCGCAGCTTCGTTTCGGTGGTCGATTCCGGCGGCTTCACCCGCGCCGGCGAACGCGTCCACCGCACCCAATCCACCGTCAGCCAGCAGATCAAACGGCTGGAAGACGATGTCGGCCAGCCGCTTTTGAACCGCACCGGAAAGGACGTGACGCCGACCGAAGCCGGCGAGCGGCTGTTGTCCTATGCGCGGCGGCTGTTGGCGCTGGCGGAGGAAGCGCGCGACGTGCTGGCCCGGCCGGGCAATGAAGGCGCGGTGCGCCTCGGCATCCCCGAGGATTTCGCGGCCTATCGCCTGACAAAGCTGCTGGCGACGTTTTCCCGCGCGCGGCCGGGCTTGCGGCTCGATGTGCGGGCGGATCAGAGCACCTATTTGCGACGCGATCTCGAACGCGGCGAACTCGATCTGGCGCTGCTCAAGCGCGCCGCCGGCGAAAAGGGCGGCATCGCGGTGTGGCCCGAGCGCGTGCATTGGGTCACCAGCAAGAGCCATCCGATCGACAGCGCAACCGGGTCCGTACCCCTGATCGGTTTTCCCGCCGGCTGCCTGTACCGGGCACGCGCGATCCATGCGCTCGAAAGCGCCGGGCGCGCCTGGCACATGGCCTATACGAGTTCAGGCCTCGCCGGCATTCAGGCCGCGGTCGCCGCCGGCCTCGGCTTGAGCATTCTCTCGGAGATGGCTATTCAGGACGACCATCGCGTGCTGACTGCAAAGGACGGCTTCGCGCCGATCGACAAGACCGAACTGGCGCTGGTGGCTTCACCGGACGCCAGTCCGGCGACGCTGCGGCTCGCCGATCGTCTTGCGGAGTTTTGCGATACCGTGCAGGCGAAGGCGGCGTAGCGCCCGGCTCTCCTCGCGTCGTCATTGCGAGCGCAAGCGAAGCAATCCATCTCTCCACTTGTTGAGGCATGGATTGCTTCGTCGCCACCGCTCCTCGCAATGACGGGCTGAAACATCGGATTCAAATTTCAAACAGCGAAAGGATATGCGTTCGTGTTCTCGCCGCGCGATGCGCCCGAGGTTTGCATCAGCTTCACCCTCCTTCAGAACAGAGGGCGCAGGGAAAGCCGGATGCCGATTGCACCCGCGGTCGTGCGCACAAAAAGCGCACGAGTGGACCACAGGTTCAACCGGATCATTCCGGCTTTCCCTGCGCGAATGGTTTACGGCTTACTTCGTGCTCTCCCCGGTGACCGGGCTCTTTTGCCACCGTCGTCTTGCGGATTGATGATACGTCTCAAACCCGGTTGGGCCGGATGCATCTCCACAAGACTTGACGCCAGCATCGGGGCGTCAGGACCACACGACTTCGCCGTCCGCGACCATCTCACGCCAAAGGTCTTGCCGGGCCTCGTGCCGTCCGGCGAGTTCTGGCGAAGACGGTTAGCAGCGTCGTTCGTCCGCGCACCGGCCGATCGCTCACGGGAAGACCCGCCCTGCGATCCCATTGCGCGCCCGACGCTGTCGCGTCCATCGCATCCCACCGCACGTTCGTGACGACTCGCGATCCGCCCCTCATCCGGGTGGGATGGGGCGAGCTTGTAGAGATGATTTGCCCGACGGGTTAAGCGGAATATTTTCGCCAACAGGGCTGGACAGGTTTTTGCTGATTTGCTCGTCGGGCAGTTGTTGCAACGTTGGAGAGATCGATTGCAGCGGCAGAGTTGGTGCCACCTCTCCCATCGGGAGAGGCCGGCGCGTAGCGCCGGGTGAGGGGTTCAGGTCTGTCGATAGAGCGTAACCCCTCACCCGGATCGCAAGGGCGATCCGACCTCTCCCGATGGGAGAGGTGAAGCGAGGCGAATCTCGGCGGTTTGTGGTTGGCCAGCGAAGGCGGCGCAGATCGCGCGTGGGCCGCTACGCCTTCTCGACCAAGGCTTCTTTGGCGAGAATCCAACCAGAGAGGCCATACGACGAGCTTAGATCAAAAGCTTGTATTCCCATTGCCGTGAGCGCTTGCGCCGCAGATGCGAGATCGGCCGCCCACGGACCTGGGGCACCCGCCATACGATGTGACTCTAGCTATCCGAGATCCATGATCGGCGAGCAGCTGCTCAACGGGAATTGCGCTCAACGAAAAGATAATATTACCGAACGCATCGTTCTCGAATTGATATCCTTCAACACCGTTGAAAACGATAGTGCGGGGTCGCACTTCGCGTTTTGCAGGATCTCTTGGATCGGGCTTCGTATAAAGCTTGATCTGACGAGTCTCGCAGTTCACCTCGTACGACACCAGAAAATCGTCATGGAGCGATGGGAGCATGACCGCACTCAATAACAGCGCGAGGCGGCGATGGTGTGCAGGCGGTGATCGCCGAGCACATGCGCCATGAAGCCTGGGGTCTGGAATATTTTTGCAAACGCCACATCGCGAATGCTCAGACCCCCGGTATAGGCGCCGAAGGCAGGCATCACCGCACGCTCGCCGTCGCAGGCAAAACATCGCCGCTCCATCGAACGTCCGCGTGTCGACACCCGTGCCTTCGGATGCAGGTGTCCGGCGATTTCACCGGCCGCACCGGTGGGCTCATGGCGAAACGCAATCGGTCCGATTGCGACTTCTGTGGCGATGATGCCGCCAAGATCGGGCGGCAACGCCGGATCGTGATTGCCGGAAATCCAGATCCAGTCGCGACGCGCCTGCATCGCCGAGAGCGCGTCGCGATCCGTCGCGGACAGCCGGTCATGAGCGGTGCGGTCATGAAAACTGTCGCCGAGCGCAATTACCATGCGCGGGGCGTGCCGCGCGATCACGCCGGCGAGGCGCCCGAGCGTCGCCGCGGTGTCGTAGGGCGGCAGCAGCACGCCGCGGGCCGCAAAGCTGGAGCCTTTTTCCAGATGCAGGTCGGAGACCACGAGCAGGCTCTGCTCTTCCCAGAATAGCGCGCCGGAGAGATCGGCAACTAAATCCACACCAGCAACATTCACTAAGGAATGACTCGCGATGCCGACAGCAGGTCTCGTCATGGCCGGGCATAGCCGTCTGAAGGACGGCGTCGCTTCCGCTCGCCTGCACCCGGCCATCCACGTCTTGGCCTCACAAGGAAAAAAGACGTGGATGCCCGGGACAAGCCCGGGCATGACGGTGTTGGTATTTCGGAGCCGAATAAACTCATTTTAGCCTACGACATCGCCTCTTTGACGAGTTCGTTGGCGGCTTCCGCCAGCAACTCGTCGGATGCTTCGCCATAAACTGACTCGCGGCCGATTTCCAGCATCACCGGCACCGCGAGCGGCGAAACATGATCGAGTTCCTTGTGGATGATCCGCCCCTTGATTCGCAACAGCATATCACCGAGCCGGCGCAGATCGAGCAGGCCGGTCGCGGCGTCGATGCGCGCGGCGCGCAACAGCACGTGGTTCGGCTGGTGCTTGCGCAATACGTCGTAGATCAAGTCGGTCGAGAACAGCACCTGCCGCCGGGTTTTTTCTTCGTCGGTAAAACGCCGCGCGATCAATCCGGAAATGATCGCGCAGCTGCGGAACGTGCGTTTCATCAGCGCGGATTCCGCAAGCCATGCTTCGAGATCGTCGCCCAGCATGTCCGAATCGAACAACGCGTTGAGATCGAGCCGCCCCTGCCGGATCATGAACGACATGTCGCCGAGCCCCCACACGGCAAGCGCATATTCATTGGCGACAAAACCGAGCGGTCGCACCCGCGCGCGCTCCATCCGCCGCGTCAGCAGCATGCCGAGCGTCTGATGCGCCAGCCGTCCTTCGAACGGATAACACACAAGGTAATGCTTGTTGCCGCGTGGAAAAGTTTCGACCAGCAGTTCGCGGACGCCGGGCACGCGCGAAACATCCCGCTGCAACGACAGCCAGTCGCGCACCTGCTCCGGCAGCGCATTCCAGCCGCGCTTGTCGTCGAGCAATTTTCGCACGCGCTCGGCGAGGTAGGTCGAGAGCGGAAACTTGCCGCCCATATAGGACGGCACTTTTGCATCCTTGTCGTTGGCGCGCGACACGTAAACCTGGTCTTCCGAAAGCGCTTCGTAACGCACCACCTCGCCGCCAAAAACAAAAGTGTCGCCGACCACGAGCCCCTCGATGAAGACCTCCTCGATCTGCCCCAGCATCCGGCCGCCGCGCCCGAGCGCACCGGTCGATCCCGAACCACCGGCGCGCGAGCGCACCAGCCGCACTTTAAGCATCGTCTCCTCGACGATGGTGCCGACATTCAAACGATAGCTTTGCCGCACCCGTGGATTGGTGACGCGCCACCGCCCCTGCTTGTCCTGCTTGATGCGCGCGAAACGCTCATAGGTTTTCAGCGCGTAGCCGCCGGTGGCAACGAAATCGACCACGTCGTCGAAATCACTTCGCGTGAGGCTGGAATAGGGCGCAGCCGTCAGCACCTCGTCATAGAGCTGATCGGACAGGAACGGTTCGCCGCAGGCGCGGCCGAGCACGTGCTGCGCCAACACATCGAGCGCGCCGGTGCGCAGCGGCGGGGTGTCTTGCGCGTTTTCCGCCACCGCGTCGATTGCCACCGCGCATTCCAGCACTTCGAAGCGATTGGCCGGCACCAGCACCGCGCGCGAGGCCTCATCGATGCGGTGATTGGCGCGGCCGATTCTCTGCATCAGCCTTGAGGCGCCCTTGGGCGCGCCGATATTGATGACGAGATCGACGTCGCCCCAGTCGACGCCGAGATCGAGCGAGGAGGTACAGACCACGCCGCGCAGTTTTCCGGCCGCCATCGCGTCCTCCACCTTGCGGCGCTGCGCGACGTCGAGCGAGCCGTGATGCAGCGCAATCGCGAGGCCATCGTCATTCATGCGCCACAGATCCTGAAACAGCATCTCGGCCTGGCTGCGGGTGTTGACGAACACCAGCGTGGTCTTGTTCTGCTTGATCAGGTCGTAGATTTCGCCGAGCGCATGGCGCGCGCTATGGCCGGCCCAGGGCAAGCGTTCGCGGGTGTCGAGCATCTCGACGATCGGCGCCGCCGCACCTCCGGCGACCACGATATCAGCCACTTCGATATTAGCCACTTCGCTCGCGCCATCGCGCTGCGGCACCAGAAACCGCGCCAGCGATTGCGGTTCCGCCACGGTGGCCGACAGCCCGATCGAGCGCATCTGCGGCGCCAGCCGCCACAGCCGCGCAAGGCCAAGCGACAACAGATCGCCGCGCTTGGAAGTGACCAGCGCGTGCAATTCGTCGAGCACGATGCGTCGGAGTGAGGAAAACAAAAACGGCGCGTCGTCGGACGACAACAGCAGCGCCAGTTGCTCGGGCGTGGTCAAGAGAATGTCCGGTGGATAGCGCCGCTGGCGCTGCCGCCGCGACACCGGCGTATCGCCGGTGCGGGTCTCGACCTTGACCGGCAAGTTCATTTCGGCGATCGGCGTTTCCAGGTTGCGCGCGATATCGACCGCGAGCGCCTTCAGCGGCGAGATGTAGAGGGTGTGGAGACCGCGGCTGCTTCTTCCCTCCGGCGCGCGGGGAGAGGGTGGCGCGGCAAGCGTAGCGCGCCACTCCGGGTAAGGGGGCGCCTCGGATGTTACCAGCGCGTCAGCAACCCCCTCACCCGGCTTGCTCGCTTCGCTCGCAAGCCGACCTCTCCCCGCAAGCGGGGCGAGGTTAAGGGAAGCAGAAGAAAGCTCCACCAGCGTCGGCAGGAATCCGGCCAGCGTCTTGCCGGCGCCGGTGGGCGCGATCAGCAGTGCCGAGCGATCATCGCGGGCCTTTTCGAGCAACGCCAATTGATGTTCGCGCGGCGACCATCCGCGCGCCGCGAACCATCTTTGGAAGCGGTCGGGCAGCAGAGGCTCGGCTTCGGCCGAAGGCGCGGGCAGGACAAGGGACGGCACGCCTGAACAGCTAAGCCGTCAGGGCCGCTTCGTCGAGGGCCACTCGGTCACCTCGCCCCGCTCGCAGGGAGAGGTCGGATCGCATCGGAGATGCGATCCGGGTGAGGGGGAGTCCCCGCGAGTACATTTGTCACCGTCTTTGCCCCGCGAGCCCCTCACCCCAACCCTCCAAGAGCGGGCTTCGCTCGTCTCGACCCCGCGAAGAGCGGGGCGAGGGAGATCGACGCCGATCGTTATTCAGTGACCGGCCGGTCGGAAATATCCCAGTCCTTGCCGTTGAAGATCGAGATGTAGAGCGTCTTCATCGGCGTGTAGTCGTCAGGGGTATAGCTGTAGGTGATGCCGTCGAGAAAAAACGGCGAATGAAAGCCGGTCAGGGTCGTCGCCTGCTTCAACACGTTGGCGCGCGTGAGATCGTCGCCGCAGCGCCGCAGGATTTCAGCCATCGTCGCCACCTTGCCATAGCCCGCGAACGCAATTGTATTGTCGGGATCGACATTGGGCAGATATTTCTTGCGCAACTCCTCGAATGCCATGACGTCCGGATCGTTGGACCAGCGCGGCACGCCGACTTCCTTGCTGTAGCGGATGGCAACGATGCCGGCCGCATTTTCAAAGCCCGCGGCGCTGAGGATCGAGCGGCCGGTGGATCCAGCCGAAAGCAACTGCAGCGGCTTCCAGCCGAGTTCGACCACTTTGCGGATCGACTGCGACGCCGCCTTGCCGGTAGAGATGTTGTAGAAAACATCGGCGCCCGATTTTGAGAGATTGATGAGCTGGGAATCGATGGTCGGATCGGTCAGATCGTAGGTCTGCTCCGCGATCACCTTGGCATTGCCGCCGGCGTCCGCCAGCACCTGTTTGAAGGGGCCCAAGAAATCGCGTCCGAAATCGTCGTTCTGGTAGAGAATGGCGACCTTCGCGTTCGGCTTCACGCTCAGAACATATTTGGCGAGAATCCGCGCCTCGGTCGGGTAAAGCGGCAGACCCGCCATGGTCCATTTGTTGTTTTTCGGATCGTTCCATTTCGACGCGCCGGTGTTCAGCAGGAGCTGCGGCACACCCTTTGAATTAAGATATTTGTGCACCGCCGTCTGCGGTGCCGTGCCGAGCGAACCGAACAGCGCCAGCACTTCCTCCTGCTCGACCAGCCGCCGCGTCGCCTCGACTGCCTTCGGGGCACTGTAGGCATCATCCATCGTGAAGAACTTGACCTGGCGGCCGTTGATGCCACCCTTCTCGTTCAGCATCTGGAAATAGGCTTCGCCGACCCGCCCCAACACGCCGTAGAGCGAACCGGGGCCGCTGTGCGGCACGGTCTGCCCGAGTTTTATCTCGGTGTCGCTCGCGCCGGGATCGTATTTTTTCTCCGCTGCAGAAGCGTTGCTGGCGGTAAGCAACACGGCAACCGCGGCTGCCCACATGATGCGTTTCAAATGACGATTTTTCATTTTTGTTTCTCCCTTGGACTGCTTTGATCTGACATTCCGGCATGTCAGGCAAGTGTGGACATGCGATTTTGCGGCGCAATGCCGCTTCCGAAAGAGTGTCGCGCGGCCATCAGGTCCTGGTCGCGACCACCACCAGACCGGGCACCGGCGCATTGTCCTCATTGCGGGCCGAGGAATCCTCACACAGCGACAGCGCAAGGCCAGCGGCTTCGACCGACGCGCGCACGTAACCGGCGCTGTGCGCGTAGCGCAGGCCCCCGCCGAGAATGACGCCCTCGCCGCCATGCGTTTCCACGGTGAACGCCAGCAGACCGCCAGCGACCAGCACGCGTGTCACCTCACACAGCAGCGACGCGAGATCGGACAGATAGACCGCCGCGTCCGCGGCGAGAACGAGATCGGCGCTGGCGTCAGGGTTACCGCGCAAACCCTCCACCATCTCGGCCACCTCAAGGCGCGCATAAAGCCCGGTGGCGCGGGACCGCTCGATCATGCGCGGTGACAGATCGATGCCGATGAACTCGTCGGCATTCGCCGCGAACGCGCCGGCCGCTAATCCCGTGCCGCAGCCGAGATCGATAGCGCGCTTGAAGAACGCAGGCTTACGGACCGCGGCACGCACCGACAGCACCGCCTTGAACAACAGCGCGGGTCCGCGATAGCCCAAATCATCCACCAAGGCGGTTTCGAATTTCGGCGCATATTGATCGAACAGCGCACGCAGATAGGCCGTCGGCATCGCCGACAGTGGTTCGGCGCCAAGCAGCGTCAGCCGCAGGCTCGCGCCATGCCGATCGTCGGGATCCGCGGCGCTCGCTTTTCGAAACGCCGCGATTGCCGCTTCACGCTCGCCAAGCCGTTCGCGAATTTCCCCGAGCGTGAACCAGGCGGAGGCAAAGCCGGGCGCCAGCTCGGTAGCCTGCAGCAACAGATCGGCGGCGGCGGCGAGATCGCCTTTCAGCTGCAGATCGCGCGCAAAGTCGAACCGCCGGTCGGCCATCAGATCGCCGGAGGAAAGGAATAATCGCGCGGGCATTTCGGGGACCACATTTGTCATTGCCGGGCTCGACCCGGCAATCCATCGATCGAAGATTCTTCCCGGAGATGGATGCGCGGGTCAAGCCCGCGCATGACGGCTAAAAATCGGTGTAAGGCAGACTATATAACGCAGATGCGCGCGCAAGACATCCTGATGCCGGTTCCCGCAGGGTTGTGCTGCAAGCCCGGCGGCTTCCATATCGATCCGGTGCGGCCCGTCGAGCGCGCCGTGATCACCCACGGCCATTCTGACCACGCTCGATCAGGCCATGGCGCGGTGCTGGCCACTCAAGAGACGCTCGACATGATGCGGCTGCGCTACGGCGACAATTTCGCCCGCAGCACGCAGGCCATCGCCTATGGCGAGGAAATAAAACTCGGTGACGTCACGGTCAAATTTCACCCCGCGGGCCATGTGCTGGGCTCGGCGCAGATCGCGGTGTCCTGCAAGGACACCTGCATCGTCGCGTCAGGCGATTACAAGGACGCGCCCGATCCCACCTGCGCGCCGTTCGAAGTGGTTCCCTGCGACGTCTTCATCACCGAAGCCACCTTCGGCCTGCCGGTGTTTCGTCACGGCGACGCGGCGGACGAAATCAGGAAGCTGTTGGCCTCGGTGGCGCTGTTTCCGGAGCGGGCGCATCTGGTCGGCGCCTATTCGCTCGGCAAGGCGCAGCGCGTGATCGCGCTGCTTCGTGCCGCCGGCTACGACGCGCCGATCTATCTGCACGGCGCGATGGAAAAAATCACGCGCTATTACGAGAGCCGCGGCGTGGCGCTGGGTGAACTGCGCCTGGTCAAAGGCATGAAGAAGGCCGATCTCGCCGGCACCATCACGCTGGCGCCGCCCTCGGCCACCTCGGACGTCTGGACGCGACGATTTCCCGATCCGGTCACGGCGTTTGCATCGGGCTGGATGCGGGTGCGCGC
>WNFL01374973.1_pt1 | contig 14002 bp, 12 predicted proteins | sample 5400361 | NCBI WGS metagenome assembly WNFL01 (sample SAMN13153351, study PRJNA577476) | soil metagenome | isolation source: 40 cm soil on Douglas fir-dominated hillslope | place: USA:California | collected 2013-09-17
CACCGGGCAGCAAGTTGGCCCCCCTACACCCCAATAAGCATAGCGCATGCCATGCCAGGTGTCGGAGCCGGGCCAAGGGCACCATTCACAGCCGCCGGCGGGGGGGATGTGCGGCGCGCGGATCCGGAGCGGGCCATAGTAGGTGACGCTGGGCCCGTTGGCCGCCGCCTAGAGCGAGAGCCGGATGGTGCCACCGGCGCCACCCTTCCGAATGTCGCACGTCGCGACCGCGCCGGCCGGGGTGAGGATGACGCCGGAGATGATGGTTTCGCCGGGGGCGATCGACTGCGCGCCTCCGGCCGTCGTGAACTGGACCGGGCTTCCGATCATGGACGGGCTCCTGTGGTTGCGCCCTCAAGTGCGGCCCGGGCTTGGGCGGGCATCTCGTGGGCGCCGAGAGTAGGGTCAGCCGGCAAGCCCAGCGCTTCGAAGGCCCGCCGTAAGTGCGGCCACTCGGCCAGGCGGCCCGACACCATGCCCCCCAACGCGGCCTGCAGGAGCACGACCTCGACGCGCTCGTGGATGAAGGCAGCATGGGCACGGAGCGCGGCCACGAGTTGCGCCGTCTCTTGGTCGGGGAGGACGAGGTCGGCCCCCTTCGCGCTCATGGTGTCGTGTCCTTCCCGCGGATGCCGTGCCTCGCCACTTGCCCCGCACTTGCCCCAGACCAAACGAGACGGACCAGAGCGCGCTAGAGTGGTGGAGTAGAGCCTCGCTCGCAAAGTGCTGTAGCGGCGCGGAGCGCGTCGCGTCGGTCGAACGCGGTCTACTTGGTCGGAGGCCCTGTCGTCTTCTACAAAACCTCTATTCTCCGGTTCGAATCCGGACGCTGCCTCCAGCTCGATCGCTGGCTCCCCCGTAGCGTCCCCTTAGCCGCGCCTCGGTCTTCCTGAACCGCCTGGCAGGAGCTCTCGGAACATCTGGAGGGCCAAATCGAGATCACCCGATGAGATCGGCTTTCGGATGAACGTGACGGGGCCGAGCTCGATCGCCTCGAGGATCGCTCGTTGGTCGGCGTCGGAGCCGCTCATCAGCACCGCGGGTCGGCGGGGATGAGCCGCGATCCCACGGCGAAGGATCTCGACTCCGCTGGACCCCGGCAGCATGAGGTCGATGAAGAGCCCGCTGTAGCTACCCTCCAACACGCGCTGCCGCGCATCTTCCACGTTGCTACAGGGATGAGCATCCCAAGATCGTTCCGAGATCATCTCGGAGAGCATTTGAGCAAAGGGGAGATCATCGTCGACGACCAGGACGTGCGGGCGCCCGTCGAGGGCTTTGTTCGGAACGACCTTCCCTGGCGGCGCCTTGCGGAGGGCATCCTCGGCCGCCGCGGCCAGGGCCTCACCGCCGCCCTCCACTTCCCCAAACACCGTGGCGAGCCCCCCCGACTCTCGCCCCTCTTGCTCACCCCCATCCAAGCGCAGCAGGCGTCTGGCGGCGCTGGCCGCCTCGGTGCCGTTCGTATCCGGCATGAGGAGAGCGATGTCCGAATCACGGATCGCGAGAATGTCGTGGAGACGCACGCGAGCGCGAAGCCGCTCGGCGACCTCTTTCAGGTGTGCCGGGGCGGCTTGCGCACCTGCGGCCGGCTTGACGTCAATGAGCAGGAGAGACAGGAAGCCCCCCTTTCGACTGACGCGGGCCACCTCCTCGGCCAGGCGCATCACGAAGCCCACGCGGGTGAGAACGGGTTTGGGATCGTTCCCGTCAGCAGCGTCTTGCATTGGTGAAACCATCGTAGGTCCTACGCCCCCGGCGGCGGCGCGTCGAGCGCTTCACGCACCGCGATCCCGAGACCCTGCGAGGTGAAGGGCTTCTCCAGGAGCGCGGTCCCCTCCAGGAGCATGCCGCGGTCGGAGATGGCCCCGTTGCTGTAGCCCGACATGTAGAGGGCTCGGCACTCGGGCCGTTCCAAAGCCAGCCGCTCAGCCAGCTCGCGGCCGCTCATGCGAGGCATCACCACGTCCGTCAGGAGCAGGTGGATCACCCCCAGGTGCTTGCGGGCGATCTCGAGGGCCCCCGGACCGTCCTCGGCCTCCAGCACCGTGTACCCCTGCTCCTCGAGGAGCTCCCGGATCATCGCACGGAGCGCCTCCTGGTCCTCCACCAGGAGGATCGTCTCCGTGCCGTGGGACGGCGCGGCGCGGGCCGGGGCGGCGGGGACTTCGTCCGCCGGCGCGTCGACCCGAGGAAGGTAGATCTTGAAGGTCGTGCCGTGGTCCGGCTCGCTGTAGACCCAGATGTGCCCGGCGCTCTGCTTCACGATCCCGTAGACGGTGGCGAGGCCCAGGCCCGTGCCTTTGCCCTCGGGCTTGGTCGTGAAGAACGGCTCGAAGATCCGGGCCTGGGTCCGGTCGTCCATGCCGATCCCGGTGTCCGAGACCGCCAACATCACGTACCGCCCCGCGACGCCCCCCGCATGATGGCGGACGTAGTCCTGGTCGAGCTCCACGTTGCTGGTCTCGAGGGTGAGGGTCCCGCCCTGCGGCATCGCGTCGCGGGCGTTGACGGCCAGGTTCAGGATGACCTGCTCCACCTGCGACGGGTCGGCCCGCACGTTGCCCAGGCCGGGGGCGTTGCGGACCACGAGCACGACGTCGTCCCCGATGAGGCGGCGCAGGATCTTCTCGACCTCGGCCAGCACTGCGCCCATGTCCAGGACCCTGGGCTGCATCACCTGCTTGCGGCTGAAGGCCAGGAGCTGCCGCGTCAGCTCGGCGGCCCGTCGGGTGGCGCCCAGGACCTGCTCCAGGCGCGCCTGGACCGGATGCTCGGCGGGGAGCTCGCGGCCGGCGAGCTCCCCGAAGCCGGTGATCACGCCGAGGAGGTTGTTGAAGTCGTGGGCGATGCCCCCGGCCAGCCGGCCCACCGCGTCGAGCTTCTGTGACAGGTTGAGCCGCTCCTCGAGCTGCCGTCGCTCGGTGACGTCGAGCAGGAATCCCTGGATGTAGAGGGGGTCACCTCCCTCGCCATGGATGATGTGGGACTCGTCCCTCACCCACACCACGTGCCCGTCGCGGTGGAGCAGTCGGAACTCCAGGCTGACGGTCCGAACCGTCTGCCGCAGGCTCGCGAACTCAGCGAGGGCCAGCTCTCGATCGTCGGGGTGCAGCGCCCGGCTCAGCAGGCCGGGGTCGGCCAGCCATTCCGCCACGGCATAGCCCAGCAGGGGCTCCACCTGGGGGCTGACGTACAACACCCGCCCCGCCTCCCCGGGGTCGGTCATGTAGATCACGGCCGGCGCCTGTTCCACGAGTTGGCGGTAGCGCTCCTCGGCCGCCCGCAGCTCGCGGGTGCGCTCCTCCACCTTGCGCTCCAGCTCCCGGGCCTGCTCCTGGAGCTGGAGCTTGACCTGCTCGAGCAGCCGGTTCGACACCGCCAGATCCTCGGAGGTCGCGAACAGCAGCTCGATCATCTGCTCCCGGTCCGCGTTGACCACGATCTCCCGGCCCGCCACCCGGACCGTCATTTCCATGTCGAGCCCGCCCCGCCGCCGCCGATCCAGGTTCTCGAAGATGCGGGCCACGCGGGCGAGCAGCTCTGCGTCCTCGAAGGGCTTGGTGATGAAGTTGTCGGCCCCCACCTCGAGGCCACGCACGATGTCCCGGGGACTGCGCTGGGAGGTGAGGAGCGCGAACGGGATGCGCCGAAGGGCGGGATCCGACTTCACCGCCTGGCAGAACGCGAAGCCGTCCATCTCGGGCATCACCACGTCGGACATGATCATGTCCGGCGGGGAAGCCCGCACCCTCGCCAGTCCTTCCCGGCCGTTGAAGGCCAGCTCCACTCGGTAGCCCGCCTCCTCGAGGACGATCTGGACCCGTTGCGCCTGGGTCGCGCTGTCCTCGACCACCAGGATCCGCCGTTCCCCGGCCGTCATCCGGACTGCCCGGTGTGCGCGCGGATGAGCCGCGCGATGTCCTTCGGGGGCAGCACGTGCTCGGCGGCGCCGAGGCGCACCGCCTCCGCCGGCATGCCGAAGACGACGCTCGAGGCCTCGTCCTGGGCCACGGTGACCCCGCCCGCCGCGCGCAGGCGCGCGAGCCCGGCGGCGCCGTCGCGCCCCATGCCGGTGAGCAGGACCCCCATCGCGGAGGCCCCGTAGGCGTCGGCCACCGACTCGAAGAGGTGGGAGGCCGAGGGACAGAAGGGGTCGGCCGGGCCGCCCGGCTCCAGGCGGAGGCGGCCGTCCGCGCCCACGCCCATCTGCACGCCATCCGGCGCCACGTAGACCGACGCCGGCCGCACCGCCTGGCCGTTCTCGGCCAGGCTCACCGGGAGGCGCGTCTCGCCGCCGAGCCACCCGACGAGTCCCACCGTGAAGCCGGGGGCGATGTGCTGAACGATCAGGATCGGCGCGCAGGTCTCGTCGCTCAGGCCGCCCAGAATCTCGGCGAGCGCCGCCGGGCCGCCCGTCGAGGCCCCCAGCGCGACCACGCGGACGCGGCGGGCGCGGTGCGGGAGAACGGGGGCCTGGCGCGCGTGCGAAGGGCGTCGGCCCACGACCTTCACTTCCGACATGAGGCGGACCGTCTCGACCAGCTCGCGCACGGAGCGGGCGTGGTCCGGGTGCCCCGCTCCGGCCGGTTTGCCGAGAACGGTCAGGGCCCCCGCCCGGAGGGTCTCGAAGCTCGAGGTGCCGTCGTCGGGGCTGAAGCCGGTGCTCACCAGGACGATGGGCGTGGGGGCGACGGCCATGATCCGCCGCGTCGCCTCCAGCCCGTCCATGCGGGGCATGTGGATGTCCATGAGGACGACGTCGGGGCGGAGGCGCTCGATCTCCTTCACGGCCTCGAGCCCGTCCTGGACCGCGGCCACCACCTCGAAGCCCTCGGCGCTCAGGAGGGCCACGAGGAACTCCCGAGTGACCGCCGAATCCTCCGCCACTATCGCTCGGATCGCGCCCATGACCTCCTCAGACGAGCCGGCGGACTATCTCCAGGAGCTTCGACTGATCGAAGCCCGATTTGATGACGTAGGCGTTCGCTCCGACCTCGATGCCGCGCTCCTTGTCCTCGCGCGACTCGAGAGCGGTCACCAGCACCACCGGCAGCGAAGCCAGGCGCGCGTCCGACCGGATCCGGGCCGTCAGGTCGAACCCGTTGAGCCGCGGCATGTCCACGTCGGAGACCACGAGGTCGAAGGGCTCGCTCTTGAGGGCCGCCCAGGCCTCCGCCCCGTCGGTGGCCGTCTGAACCCGGTAGCCGGCGGCCTCGAACAGGCTCTTCTCCATGGTGCGGGTCGTGATCGAGTCGTCCACCACGAGGATCGCGGCCCGAGCCTCCTCCACCACCGCTAGAGCGGTTTCCTCCGCCGGAAGGGTCTCGCGCAGCGCGCGCAGGAGGTCGCCCGGACGCAGGATGAGCGCGAGCTCGCCGCCGCCCAGGAGGCCCGCCCCGGCCACGTGACGGACCCGGACGAGTGGGGCCTCCAGCTCCTTCACGAGCACCTCGCGCTCTCCGACCACCTCGTCCACGAGCAGCGCCCCCCGCTCGCCGCCGGAGGCTACGATGAGGCAGGGCCGTGGGCCGCCCGCCTCACCACCGGCCCCCTCTCGCCCGAGGATCGCGCCGAGGGAGCCGGCGGGGACGACCCGGCCCTCCCAACGCAGCACATCCATCCCTCCGACCCTTCCCATGTCCGCGACGGTGACGCGCAGCGCGCGCTCCACTGCCTCGATCGGCAGGAGGACGAGCTGGTGGCCAACGCGCACGAGCAGGCCGCGGAAGGTGGCAATGCTCGCGGGGAGGATCATGGTCACCGCCGTGCCCTGGCCGGGGGAGCTCTCGACGGCGACGCTGCCCCCGAGCCTTTCGACCCGGTCGCGCACGATGGCCATCCCCAGACCGTGGCCGGAGAGGTCGGTGATGACCGGGCTCGTGCTGACCCCGGACGAGAAGGCCAGTTGCAGGGCGGCCGCGTCAGGAAGGGAAGCCGCGCCCTCGGGGCTCATCATTCGGGCTCGGACGGCCCCTGCCCGGAGCCCGGCCACGTCGATGCCGGCCCCGTCGTCCTCCACCCGCACCTCGATCCGGCGGCTCTCGCGATGCGCAAAACGGACCGCGATGCGCGCCCGCCGCCGCTTGCCCGCTCGCTCGCGCACATCCGGGGCCTCCACCCCGTGGTCGAGCGCGTTGCGGACCAGGTGCAGGAGCGGGTCCTTGATCGTCTCAAGGACCTTGCGGTCCACCTCCAGCTCGGCGCCTTCGGTCGTGAAGTCCGCCTCCTTGCCGATGGCCCGGGCCATCTCGCCGGCCATGGGCGGAAGAAGCTCGAGGACAGAGGATGCCGGCATCAGGCGGACATGCCGCATGCGCTCTCCGAGGGCGTCCACGGCGACGGCAAGGGCGCGCCGGTCGCGGGAGAGCCGGCCCATGAGGGCCCGGGCCTGCGTCTCCGCGGCACGGTTCCGGAGGGCTCCCGAGGCTCCGTCTCGTGCGGCGACGGCGCCGACGGGGACGAGGGTCTCGACCAGGGCCCGCGCTTCGCGTTCCCGCTCTTCGGCCGCGAGCTTCGCGACCAGGAGGTTCTCGGAGTGGGACTGAAGCTCGTCGAGGCGAGCCGTTTCCATGCGGATGGTCGTGGCCCCTGCCGGTGGACCCGCGGCGGGGACCGGGATCCGTGTCGTCGGGGCGCCCTCGGGGGTTCCCGGCGCGGCCGGCGGTGTGACATGGTCGGCGAGCAGGCGCGCCACGTCGTCCATGCCGTGCCGCAGCCGCCCGAGCATCTCCGGGGTCAGGGAAAGCCGGCCGTGCTTGACGCCGCTCAGGTCGGACTCCAGGTCCTGGCAACGACTCTCGACATCGGCGAGGCCTACGGAGCGAGCCGCGCCCTTGAGCGTATGCGTCGCCCGGAAGGCGGCTTCCACGGCCGAGTCGTGCGCGGCCGCCGGGAGACCTTGCTCCAGGGTGTTGAGACTGCCGGACAGGAAGCGCAGGTGCTCCTCGGCCTCCTGCCGGAAGGTGGCCATGAGGCGCACCCGCAGGTCTCCGCTACGCACGGTCCACGGCGTTCCGAGCCACACCTTCGACGCGTCCGCCTCCTTGTTCGCCGGACAGCAGCTGGTGGAACTGGAGGGCGAGCGTGTTGAGGTCCCGGGCCGCTCCTTCCATCTGGCGCGTCGCGGCGAGGTTCTGGACCGCGACCTGGCGAACGTTCTCCATGGCGGTGGCCACCTGGTCGACGCCTGCCGCCTGCTCCCTCGCCGTGGCCAGGATCTGTTGCGCCGCCTGTGCGGACTCCTCCAGGTTCGTGGCCAGGAGCTGGATGGCGTCTCCCGAGCGCCGGGCCAGCTCCTCCCCGGCTTCCGACGCCTTCACTCCCTGCTCCGTCGCCAGCACCGCGGCCTGGGTGGCCCGTTGCACCTCCCCCAGGATCTGCCGGACCTGGCCCGTCGCCTGCTTCGACTGTTCCGCCAGCCCCTTGACCTCGGACGCCACCACTGCGAAGCCCCTTCCGGCTTCCCCCGCCTTCGCGGCCTCGATCGCCGCGTTCACCGCCAGGAGGTTGGACTGCTCCGCCAGGTCGCCCACGGTGGCGATGATCTCTCCGATCTTCAGTCCCTGCTCGCTGAGCGCGAGCACGCGCTCCGCGATCCCTTCCATCCGCGCCTTCGCCTCCCGCATCCCGGCGAGCGTCTCCTCGACCGCCCGCCGCCCGTCCTCCGAGGCCTGCGTGGTCTTCCGCCCGGCCTCCACGACCGCCTGCGCCTTCTGCGAGGAGAGCTGCGCCGTCTGCCTCACCTCGTGGACCGTGGTGGTGGTCTCTTGCACGGCCGTTGCCTCCTCCTGGGTCGCCGAGGCCTGCTGCGCGGTCGCCGCGAGGATCTCGCCGGCCGACGACGCGATCTTCTGAATGCCTGCGCGGATGGGCACGGTGAGGCGGTGCGCGATCACGAAGCCGACGAGGGCTGCGAGCAGCACGCCCCCGACGGAGCCCCAGACGATGACCGCCTTCGTGGCCTCCGTGCTCGCGGTGTTCTCCTGGCTGCGCTCCTTGAGCAGCCGCTGCTCCTCCTCCGTGATTTCCGCGAACTGGCTGCGTCGCGGCCCTGCCCGCGGCGGATGTCCGCCCTCCTCTCCTGACGGTCGCGCTTGGCCTCGATCGACGCCCACGTGGCCGCGACGCGGCGAACCTGGACCGGATTGTCGGAGACGAGCTCGGCCAGGCGGCGGTGGATCTCGGTCGCGCGGGCGACCAGCGGGGCGTGCAGGGCGAGGGACGCCTCGTCCCCGGTGAAGACGTACGTGCGATGCTGCGACTCGACGTCGGCCACGACGGCGTACAGCTCCTGCATGGCCAGCAGGACCTCGTGGGTGTGCTCGACCCAGTAGCTCGTCGCCACCGTGTGATGGAGGGTGCGGTAGGCGACCCCGCCCACGACCGCCAGGATGGCCAGCGGGAGGGCGAAGCCCGCCGCGAGCTGCCGTCCGAGGGACCATCTCACAAGCACCTCCCGCGTTGACCGATGCCCGTCATTCCTCGACCCGCACGCGCGGGTCCTCCCCGAGCGCCTCCAGGTCCAGCACGCAGACCATGCTCCCCGTGGTGCCGCGGACCCAGGCCTCGGACCCGGCAGCGCTCGCCGTCACGTCCGCATGCGCGATGGGAACGATCCCCGTGATCTCGTCGGCGAGGAGGCCGAAGGCCATCCCGGGCACTTCCACCGCCACGATGCGGCCTTCGGTCCGCGCGGCCGATCGTGGGCGCAGTCCGCCGAGGTCAACGACCGCCAGGATGCGGCCGCGGTGGTTCGCGACGCCGGCCAGGCCGGGCCGCCGGCCAGGCAGGGGGGTCGGTGAGGTCGTGGGGAGGACCTCCTTGACCTGGAGAGCTTCAACACCGTAGCGCTCACCGGCGCGGAGGAAGACGAGGACTTCGATGGACTCAGCGTTGGAAGGCGGGTCGGGGGGCGCCGCGAGGCGCCGCGCCCGCTCCTCGAGGATCCGCCGGGTCTCTTCGGCCGATAGCGCGCCGGAGGACTCGAGGGCCAGGCGTTGCGACTCGAGCCGCGCGTGCGCGGCCTCCCAGTCGAAGCGCTCGACGCTCACGAGGCCTCTCCCCTCACGTGGCGCAAACGCTCCGCGGTCGCGAGATGGCGGAGGGCGCTCCGGCGCTCGCCTCGCGCGAGAAGGAGGCGGCCCAGGGCCAGGTGCGCTTCGGATGCGTCGGGATCGAGGTAGAGGGAGCGACGCAGCGCCTCCATCGCGGCCGCCGCGCGGCCGCGCTCCTGCTCGATCGCGGCCAGGAGCCGGTAGGCGGCGGCATCGAGGGGGTCGGCCGCCAGCGCTTGCCGGCATGCGCGGCGGGCCTCGTCGAGGCTCCCGCGGTCGGCCAAGGCCTGGGCCCGAGCCTTCACCTCGGCCGGGGATTCGGGATCTGGAGGCCGAGGAGCCGGGGCCACGGAGCCACGGCGGGCGGCGCGCGGGCGCAGCAGCCTGTCCGGCTTTTCCGGCCTCGGCGGGAGGACCATCGCGGGCTGGTTGGGCTTCGCAGGCTCGTCCGGCGCCGCGCCCGCCCGGAAGAAGATGGCGCCGGGGAAGTTCACCGGCCGGAGCGGGCGGAACGCCTCCGCTGAGGCCTCGGCGGGGGCGACGACGAGCCAGCCGTCCACCGCGAGCGCCCCGCGCAGGTGGGCCACCGCCCGCCGCGCGGCTTCGGGGGTCAGGTACATGATGACATTGCGGCACAGGATGAGGTCCATGGCGCCGCCCGTCACCGCGGGCGGGAAGCCATCGGTCAGGTTGGCGGTCTCGAAGCGGACCATGCGCCGGATCTCGGAGTCGACCTCGATGCCCCGCGCGCCTCGTTCCCGGAAGTAGCGCTCGCGCACCGCCGCCGGTACGTCGCGCAGCGACCAGGGGCGATAGAGGCCGCGCCGGGCCGTCTCCAACGACGCCGGGTTCAGGTCGGTGGCGAGCACGGTCAGATCCCAAGCGGCCCGGTCGAGCAGCAGACGGTCGAGCAGGATCGCGAGGGAGTAGGGCTCTTCCCCGGTGGAGCACGCGGCGCTCCAGACGCGTAGCGCCCGCCCCGAATGCCGCGCCGCGATGAGGTCGGGCAGCACGTGCCGCTCCAGCGCTTCGAAGCAGGCGTGGTCGCGCCAGAAATGGGTCTCGCCGATGGTCAGGCGCGCGATCAGGCGCACCCACGCCGGATCGGCCAGCGGTCGGGAGGCGAGGCCGGCCAGCCATGCTTCGAGGGCGGGCCGTCCGGAAGCGCCGGCCGCCTCGCGCAGCGTGCGATCCATCTCGGCGTGCCGGTCCTCGGCGACGCGGAGGCCCAGCCGGTGCGCCACCAGCTCCCGCGCCTGCCCGGCGAGGTCGCTCCCAAGCCTCATTGCGCCGCCAATGCGCGGTCCAGGCGTTCCTCGTCCTCGCCCGAGAGAACGGCTTCGAGGTCGTGGATGAACAGGAGCCCATCGGGGAGGGCGGCGATGCCGGCGACGGCTCCGAGGCCCGGCGCAACCAGCCGGCTCGGGACCACCGAATCCTCGGGAATCGTCCGAACCCCGAGCACCTGATCCGCCGACAACGCGAGCCGGCGGCGCGGGCTCTTGACCAGGAGGAGGTGCGCGTCGAGGCCGTAGGCGCGGGGGGCCGACCCCAGGCGCCGCCGCAGGTCAACGACCGGGACGACGCTCCCGTGAAGATTGATCACGCCCGCGAGAATGGGGGGCGCTCCGGGCAGGGGCGATATCGCCACCATGTGGAGCGCGCGCTCCGTGGCCTCGAGCGGAACCGCGCACGAGGCACTGTCGATGGCGAATACGACGACCGCTAGTCGACCACCGGGGTCGCGACCGTTGCGCGGCAACCCCATCGCGGGATCGCCGACCGGCAGCTCTTGAGGCGTCGCCATCCTCGTCTATCTCGCAGCACCTCCAGCGAGGCGGAGGGAACGCTTGCGGACCTGAACCGGATCCCCCTGGGTTCACGGGAGGCCCAACCTCGCCGTTTCCATGATACATGTTTTGCGCTCTCGAAACCTATGCGCTATACGCATTGCGTTCTGGGCGAGCGGCCCGAACGATGACGCGCTTGCTCCCAACCCTATTGGCTGCTTCCTCCCGCGACGACCGCGTCTTCGATCCCGATCACGTGTCCCAGCGTCCGCACGACGAGAAGGCCGTCGGAGAGGGCCGGGGTGGCCATGACCACCTCGCCCATCTCGTTCTTCGCCAGCAGCTCCTGCTGTTCTCCCGCGCGCAGCACGTACACCTCGCCGGTCTCGGCGGCGACGTAGAGGCGTCCGTCCGCGGCGATGGGCGAGGCCGAGAACGCCCCGCCGGTTCCGGCCACCCGCGCCTCGTACACCTGCTCCCCCGTGTCGGCGTGGTAGCAGGCGATGATGCCGTTGACGTTCACCGTATAGAGGTACTCTCCGTAGAGCAGGGGCGTCGGGATGTACGTCCCGCCGCGCTGGCGGCTCCAGGCGATGGCCGCGCTCGTGGTCTGGCCATCGGGGAGCGAGAGGTCGCCGCGGTGGCCCGGGCGGATGGCGTAGATCGGGCGCACCGGAGGATACCCGGCGGTCACGTAGGCGAGGCCGCGGCCGACCACGGGGGTCGCGATCACGTTGTTGGAGTTCGGCTGGAGCGTCCACAAGAGACGCCCGGTGGCGGGCTCGTAGCCACGCACGGTGGTTCCGTTGGTGATGAGCTCGTCGCCCGAGGGGCCGGGGAGGATGTTCGGCGAGCCCCAGGTCGAGAACTCGTCGCGGGCCACCTTCCAGACCTCCTCGCCGGTGGCGAGGCGATAGGCGGCCAGGAACGAATCCTTCTTGCAGTCCGCCTGGACGACGACGAGGTCCTTGTAGAGCAGCGGTGAGCTGGCGTGCCCCCACTCGGTGTTGCCGAAAACCGAGTCGCCGGCGTCGAGGACGCCCACGTCCTTCCTCCATGCGAGCGTGCCGTCGAGGTCGTAAGCGGCCAGGACGCCGGCGGTGCCGAAGAGGACGACCACGCGCCGGCCGTCGGTCGCGGGAGTGGAGTTCGCCTGACTGGACTTCAGGTGCCGCCTCGCCCCGGGGCTTCCCCGGTGCACCTCGCGCTCCCAGAGCACCTTGCCCGTGGCCTTGTCGAGCGCCAGGAGCCGGAAGGAGTGCTCCGAGAGGTCCTCCACCGCGGTGCCGTCGCCGTAGAGCCCGGGTCGAAACGTCCGGTCGCCCGCGCCGCTCACCGCCGTCGTGACGAAGATGCGATTCTTCCAGACGATGGGGCTCGAGTTGCCCATCCCGGGAATCTCGGTGCGGAAGCGGACGTTGCGGCCCGACGCGACATCCCACGAGAGCGGCGCCCCCTGGCCGTCGCCGACGCCGGAGGCGGCGGGGCCCCGGAACGAGGGCCAGTCGATGGGCCCGGTGCGCGGGGCGCTCCCGACCGCAGGGGCCGGGGCCGTGGGCAGGTCGGTCGGGTCGGAGCTCACGACGCGGTAGCGCGTGACCTCGCCGCCGCGGTTGACCGTCATCCCCTCCACGAGGCCGCCTCGCCCGCCGAACGCCACGGAGGCGGTGCCTTCGGCGGTCTCGAAATAGTCCTCACGCACGGGCCGCACGTCCAGGTCGGGCTGACCGGGAACGGTCACGAGGAACCCCTCGCCGCGACGCGACACCTTGGCCTCGACTTTTGGGGCCGTCGGCCCCGCCTGCGCCCGGTAGCGGGGCGCCGCCAGCACGTCGAGACGGGTGGAGGGCGGCCGGTAGGGAGGCCGGGGGCGACGTCCGGCCGTGGCCTCGGCCAGGACCTGCTGTATCGCCGGGCTGCCTTTCGCCCCGGCCGCTCGACGCGCGGCCCCGAGCTCGAGCGGCTCGACCCGGCCTGAAGCGAGAGCCGCCGTCGCGAGGGCCAGGTCGCCCTTGTCGATCGCGGTATCGAGGGCATCGGCCGCGTCGCCCGCTCCTTTCTCGATCAGGAAGCGTGCGAGGTCGAGCCTGCCCGCACCGAGGGCGGCGCCGAGGGGCGTCTGGCCGAAAAAGTTGTCGTGGGCGTCGAGGTCGGCGCCGCGCTCCACCAGGAGCCGAGCCACCGCGTCCTGACCCTTGTCGGCGGCGAGCAGCAGGGCCGTGCTGCCGTGGCTGTTCGCGGCGTTCACGGGCGCTCCCTGGGCGAGCAGCGCCTGCACGGCCCCGACGTCGCCCCGGCGCGCGGCCTCCAGCAGGGCTTCCTCCCGGCTCCGTGGCCGTGCCTGGGCCGTGGCAGGGGACGACGGGGGAGGCGCAAGCCCGAGCTGTTGCGCCACGAACGCCATCACGTCGGCGCGCTGGGCGATCGCCTTGTCGGTGGGGCGGTAGCCGTGGCTCCCTTGCGTCTCCACGCGCAGAAGCGCCGGCTTGGGGCATCCCTGGGCGGCCTGCAGGGCGGCCGTGAACTTGTAGGAGTGGCTCGGCACCACGCGGTCGTCGTGGTCGGCGGTGGTCACGAGGGTCGCCGGGTAGCAGGTGCCGGGCGTGAGGTTCTGGAGCGGCGAGTAGCGGCGAATGTAGGGGAAGGCCTCGGGATCGCTCCCCGACCCGTACTCGACCGCCCATGCGGCGCCCCCCGTGAACTTGTCGAAGCGCAGCATGTCCATCACCCCCACGGCGGGCAGGGCCACCGCGAAGAGGTCGGGCCGCTGCGTCATCGCCGCCCCCACCAGAAGGCCGCCGTTCGAGCCGCCTTCGATGACGAGCCGGGCGGGCGAGGAGTACTTCTCGCGGACCAGGTATTCGGCGGCGGCGATGAAGTCGTCGAAGACGTTCTGCTTCTTCTCCTTCATTCCCGCCTTGTGCCACTCCTCGCCGTACTCGCCGCCCCCGCGGAGGTTCGGCACCGCGTAGACGCCGCCCATCTCCAGCCAGGCGGATACCCAGGGCGCGTAGGAAGGCTTGTTGCTCACCGCGAAGCCGCCGTACGCGGTGAGCCACAGCGGGTTCCCGCCGTCCCGCACGAGTCCCTTCCTCGCGGTGACGAACATGGGGACGCGGGTCCCGTCCTTCGAGCTGTAGAAGACCTGCGTCGTCT
>WNFL01059235.1_pt2 | contig 14001 bp, 17 predicted proteins | sample 5400361 | NCBI WGS metagenome assembly WNFL01 (sample SAMN13153351, study PRJNA577476) | soil metagenome | isolation source: 40 cm soil on Douglas fir-dominated hillslope | place: USA:California | collected 2013-09-17
TATCCTTGCTGACGACCTGCTAAACGCAAGCAACGGTGCCGATTCGGCAGCACCAAGTGCGAGTGCCATCATCCCCAGCGGTAACCAAACGACTAATGGATCTGGACCTCTCCCACCTGGCTGGGAGGAGCGCTTTACGCCCGAGGGACGGGCATATTATGTTTCACATCTTAGTCGGACGACAACTTGGGTTGATCCGAGACGGCAACAGATTATCCGGGTACTTGGACCGAATGGGAATAACTTGACAGTGCAGCCTCAACCGGTTTCACAACTGGGTCCATTACCTAGTGGCTGGGAAATGCGCTTAACGAGCACTGCAAGAGTATACTTCGTCGATCATAGTACGTCCACCGTTTTTGCATATTGTCGAATAATCTTGGAGATGTTCATCTTGCTACTAAAGATACGAAGACGACTACTTGGGACGACCCTCGACTGCCATCTTCTCTCGACCAAAATGTCCCTCAATACAAACGCGACTTCCGGCGCAAACTTATTTACTTTCGCTCTCAACCCGCTTTACGCACACAGCCCGGTAATTGTCAGATCAAAGTACGGAGGGGCCATATCTTTGAGGATAGCTATGCGGAGATTATGAGGCAGACACCTAATGATCTCAAAAAGAGGTTGATGATCAAATTCGACGGAGAAGACGGGCTAGATTATGGTGGTCTTTCTAGGTATGTTTTAGCCCTCTGTCCTTTCACAAATCAGAGAGCTCATCTAGTTATTATTGTGTACAGAGAATTCTTCTTCCTCCTCTCTCACGAAATGTTCAACCCTTTCTACTGTCTTTTCGAATACTCGGCGCATGATAACTATACCCTCCAAATCAACCCAGCATCTGGAGTCAACCCAGAACATCTCAACTATTTCAAGTTTATCGGGCGTTGTGTCGGTCTTGGTATTTTCCACCGCAGGTTCTTGGATGCGTACTTCGTGGTCAGCTTGTACAAGATGATCTTGCACAGGAGGGTCACTTTGTCAGATTTGGAGAGTGTGGATGCGGATTTGCATCGCGGTATGACTTGGATGCTGTGAGTGTCACTCTGCTTCTGAGTCCTGTAGCGGTGGGCTGACTCACTCCTCGGATTATAGAGAGCACGATATTACGGATATTATAGACGAGACATTCACAACTGTTGAAGACCGCTTTGGAGAACTTGTGACGATCGAGTTGAAGGAGGGTGGAGCAAACATACCAGTGACAGAGGAGAATAAGATGGAATATGTCGAGTGTGTCCTTAATATTTATTTTTTGCATATGGCTGATACACCACTGGTTTATAGTGCAGTTATCGAGTATCGTGTACACAAGCGCGTCAAGGAGCAGTTCGATGCATTCATGGCAGGATTCTCGGAGCTAATTCCCGACGATTTGATCAACGTTTTCGACGAGCGGGAGCTCGAGGTGAGCCAACTCAAATCGCCAATCTAATCTGCCCGACCTGAAGCCCCTCCTTTTAGTTACTTATTGGTGGGATGTCCGAAAGTATGCATACGTTTCTCCCAAGGTTCCATATTTTCTAACTTCTCTCCAGTTGACGTCGATGACTGGACGAAGCACACCGATTACCGCGGGTACGACATCAATGATCAAGTAATCAAGTGGTTCTGGGAGTGCATTCGCAGCTGGCCACCTGAACGCAAATCCCGCTTGTTGCAGTTCGCCACGGGTACATCACGGATACCTGTCAATGGATTCAAGGATCTCCAAGGTTCCGACGGACCCAGGCGGTTTACAATAGAAAAGTCAGGCGATCCATCACAGTTGCCAAAGAGTCACACTTGTTTCAATCGGGTCCGTCCTGTCTCGCAGGAAGGCCTGGCTGGGTATTGACGGACACCTGACTATAGATCGATCTCCCACCATACAAGGATTATGCGAGTTTGGAGCAGAAGCTTACTATGGCCGTAGAGGAAACCGTAGGATTTGGGTGCGTCCTGCAATGCAATGTTTTCATTCTGTTGTTAAATCTCATTATCATAACCACAGGCAAGAGTAATCATCGCCCATTGTCACCCTATTTTCGTTTTCCATTCCTGTCATTTCTTTGTAGCACTACATCCTTGCCAGTACCGATGGTCGTTATCTCTCCGTTATCTCTCCGTCTCAATCTCACTATCGTCGCTATATATACAGCTCGTGGTTTGTGCTGTTCAAGTATGCTACATTCACACACGGGAAATTGGCTGGACGGACTGAGCAGGCTCGATGGCTAGGGTTATTTTGGCATTTAGAGTTCAGCAAGGACGGTCTTGCACCATGGGTTGTTTTCGATTCTTGGCTTGAATTCCGCGTAGCAGGCTCGCAATTTAGCGATTTGGTCTTCAACATCGGCGTCATCATTACCGTCTGCATCCTGCATAGGCACATCTTCGCCCAGAGATTTGGCATAGGCAAGCAGGAATTCCTCAACGGCTTTGCTGCCAGTGTCCATATCGTCGGATGTGTAAAGCATCGAGGAATCATTGTCTGGTTAAGGACATGAGCATTCCCGTGCAAGGAGATAGACAAAATGTATTACCGCCGAAATCTTCAAGTTCGTCCGCCTTTCTTTTGGCATGCTGAGGTTACATTTATTAGACGCAGGGCGCGAGAGAATCGGAACACTCACCTTGACTACACTCTCTGGGAAGTTGCATAATTGAGCAACATGAATACCAAAGCTCTGATCACAGACTCCAGGTTCGACCTTGTAGAGTAAGGTGATATCTCGATCTTTAGTCGTAGAGCCCTCAGAGACGTGGGCTACTACGTGGAGGTTCTTGACATGGGACACTTGTTGCGAGAGTGTTGTAAGCTCGTGGAAGTGGGTTGCGAACAGACAGAAAGCATGTATTTCAGTTGCAAGATGTCTGTGATGAGATTAAAGACCACAATTCATGTTCCAATCGTCAGACATACTCGGAAATTGCCCATGCGATACCAAAACCGTCCGCAGTAGAAGTGCCTCGTCCAAGTTCGTCAATGATGACGAGGGAATCGCGGGTGGCCGTCTATAAACTGCATTAGAATAAGTCAATATAGTGTCAAACTTGTATTCACTTTGAGGATCGTTGCGGTCTCGAGCATCTCTGCCATGAAGGTTGACACGCCCTTCAACTGACTATCACCAGCGCCGACGCGAGCGAGGATGGAATCAAAGATGGGAAGCTGTGCGCTCGTACAAGGCACGAAGCACCCAACTTGTGCCATGAGGGCTATAACTCCGATTTGTCGAATATATGTGCTCTTGCCTCCCATATTTGGACTGCACCATGGATGTCAGTAAACTGAGTATGCCGGCGGGTAATGCCTACCCAGTGATAATTTGGAACTCGCTCTTATCTATTTTTGAGTTAGAAAAATCCCCGGCTCCCTATGCAGACACACCTCGAATCATCTCAACATCATTGGCAATAAAACTGATTTCATCTTGGACCTCAAGGCATGGATGACGGGCCTCTTCAAGACGCAAATCTCCCTTACCTGGAAAGTGGATAAGAATGTGCTCGATAACCACCATCCAGGGGGGTTTTACCTCGTTCCAGAACCTCCGGCTTGACATAAGATGAAGGAGCATTCGCGGAGACGTGTGCGAAACTGACGATGACGTCAAGATGAGCAACGAGGTCATCCAAAGACTCCATAACCGGGATGTACGAGGCTTGGGGGATATAAATCAGCCTCATTCCGTAGGGTTGTGAAAAGAGGGATGCTTACAGGCAATACCGACGACCTCTCTTACGAGCTCTGATTGCACTCTCTCATATTGTTCCCTGGCTTGAGCATGATCGACACTGAGTTCCTTCAACTTTTTCGTAGTGAAGAACACTCCGCTCTTTTGAGTGGAAAGTTCTGTATAGGCTTTCTTGCCTTGGATACGTTTCGAGTCCTAGACATCAGCACGTCTTAGCGTGATACTTCTCATGGAAGATATTAACTCACAAGCTTGGAGACCCGGACACAATACCCGTAGGTGGCGTTGTTTTCGAGATGCAATTTCTTGTCCAGTTCCAGGTCCAATTCTTGGCCTACAGATCGGTGTTCTTTATCCATCCCGTTCAAGAGCTCGGAGATTCTTCCGGCGAGGACTTGAAGTTCATCATTGAACTCAGGTTTGATCATATAGTTATGACTCTTCAGCTCCTCCAGATCTATGGTAGTCTCCACCATTTCTGTGAATTTCCGGAACTGGTCTTCGACTTTCTGCGGGATCATGAGGATAACATCAGGCACGGACGTCAGGGCGAACCTTTAGTTCACTGAGATATTGCTCCTCAACAAGTTTGGTGTGTTCAAGGGTTTCAGTGTCAATGCCTTCGAGAGATGCGATGAATTCTGGGAGCTATCACCATGTTAGGACCCAAAATGGAAGTTTTAGTTGAAACGCACGCGAATAGCCGCTTGATAGATCCGGATAACGTCCTCGAGCGTAGCGAATTTCTTGTGGAAACGCTTGCTGATTCTGTGCATGTCTGGCATATATCGGAGGAATTCGTCCTAAGGTTTGGTGCATGAGAAAGACAAAATAGTAGGTAGTGGTGCACGTACTTGAACGCTTCTCCTTGCATTTGCATCCTTGACAAAAACCTCGACCAAGTTCTGTCGTTTTTCTGAGAAAGAGTTAACGAGCGTCCACAACCTTCAATGAGAATACGAACTAATCTCATGCACATTGACGAGCGGTTGCTTCAACCACTGCCCGATCAAACGGCTTCCTTGCGCAGTCTTGCATTTGTTGAGCAATCCGAGCAAGTTCATATTCTTGCTACTGCCAGTCTCTCGAGCATTTGGCAGCAGACTGAGGGCTTGAACGGCTGAAGCATCGAGACGCATGTATTGACCCATCGTGTATTGTTTGAAATTGAAGTGACCAAAATTGTTTTCATCTCTGGTGAGGTCCAGATAATTTATGAGTGCGGACATTGCGTTCATGGCGATTTTCAGATCGGTGAGAGCTGCGATGAGGTATGAGAATGGGCTTAAACGGACCTGAGAGTATCTCACCGTGGGCTTCAGGAGTGGCATCCTCAGAAATCAGACGTCCGACATCCTGCGCAATGTCTTTTCTCGAGAACTCTGCTGGAGGAGGATGAATAAGGAGCCACTTCAGAGTCTGAAACAAAGGTTGACCTACAAACTTTTCGCTCGGTGATCACAACGTTGCATCTCTCCAAGACTTGATACAGCTTGACCAGCTCGTAGTCACCACTCTTGGGATTCCCTTGTACAAGGCATTCCTTGACCCCTAGTTGGATGACGAGAGACTGAAGAGGGTGCCCATTATCAAGCAACTGCAAAGGAAGACAGAAACCAAGACGCATACCTCGACATTGGAAAACATATCATTCTCCGCAAACTGAGACACCTGAATCTCCTGCACCGAGGCATCGGCAAAAGCAGCGCCAACGGTTCGAATGCCATTTTCCTTTGCGATCTTCAAAGCACAGACAATGGGGGCTACCGTTAAGTCGACGTTCCCAAAGATGAGTTCTTCGACATCTTGAAGGTTTCCAGGAGAGGCCTATGAATGTAGCCATGAATACGCGTTGAGATGGCGTTGAAAGACCGCGAACCTGCTTATCCAACGAGTACTTGCTTGCGTTCTTCTTCCCACCTTCTCCCTTCCATATTTCAATCCTTAACTGGCTTGTTGTAAGTGCCTCGCGAAGGAATGTCTTCGCCACCGTCATTGAGAGTGTGACAGACGGGAGTGGATTGCTCTTCGTGCCAAGGTATTTGATGACAGTGCTCGTCTTGTAGACATTTTGGGCCACGTATTGCGCGTCTGCGCCGTGAACGCTGAAAAAGTCCTGGTTTCCTGTCATTGAGTAGAATGTGCAAAGAGGGACGTCGAATTTACCCCGCGGTCAAAAATCCTAATGGTGTCTTCTCGTTTCTATCACGGCTACTGGTTAGCTGAGAACATAAAGAATGAAAGCTCCTCCATGCCACCCACCTGTGGCAATCTCGAAAAGAATTGGCAAAATCCAGCTTCAGAGGCACTGTCTAGAAAGAAATGGGCAACTACTGAGTGTTGAAACACTGTGCTAACCTAAATTTATCGACGCGGGCTCTTTGTCGTACATCTTCGAAAAAGGCGGAAAAATCGTGTAGCAAGACACGCTTCAAACTCCGACTCCATCTGGACCACATTTAGGCAAAGCACATCGCAATACATATAGGACATCATAATAGGACATCTCTTTACGTGTCATTAGTCCATCTTCGGGGCCGGAACCGCAAGCATGTCCATCAAAGCCACCAGCTTTGCGTTTCCTCCCAGTCGTCTGATCTCTTCTCTGGCCTGCCGCTCCAAAGTATCAAGAACTTTCCAGGTGTACTGGAATGACTTGGTTCGATCCCGCATATAATTGACGACATATCGCTTTGTTGTGGGAGTGGAAGGTCGCTTCTGCAGGACATCTAGAAACGTCAGTCGCAACGGCGAGGAAAGTGAAAGCTATGTATGGCTCACTCAATACTTGTCTATTGCTCGTGTTCGCTCTCACGGCGTGGACAATCGGGAAGGAAAACTTTCCTTCCGAGAGGTCTTCCGCGAAACCTTTATTGACCGTATACTGCATCAACGTCAGTTTCAGGCTCCGTGGTGGCAGAAAATACTCGCCTGATCAGATTGCAGGTTCATGTAGTCGTCTCGTATTTGGAAGTAGATCCCAATAAGGTTCACGAGGGGGACATAGTCCCTGCCATTCCTATGAACTAATGGAGATACGGGAAAGCACGGGGACTCACACATTACTATTGCTCTTCGCCATCATCAGTTTAACTGCAAGTCTCAGCAATCCACCAGTCTCTGCACGACATCGTAAGGAGGCGGCGCAATCAGCACGTGTATACTCACTGTTGTTCACCATATCTATATACTCTTCTTCTGTCGGGCAGGTGAGGCTATCGCGCCAGAACAGATCGAGCCCTTGGCCACGGTGCAGATTCAAGAATTCGTCTGAGTAAAATAGTTCAGTCAAAATCGCTTCTTATAGCAGTGGTATTACCATTTACTATGTCCTCTAGTCGCTGGTCCGTGTTTCCAGGGTCGCGGAGGGCGAATAGCTCCTTGTAAGCGAGAAAGTAAACGTAATTCGCGGTATTTATGGTCTGAGGGACGCCGTAAATCTTATGTGCGACTGTAGGGTGCAATTAACACTGATATAACGTATATCCATACCATGACCGACCTGGTATGCCACGACGAAGCTGAGAGTCGTCCTCCACGTCGTCCATACTGGAAAGGGTTGCGCGGTCAGCAAGGCATATAAAAAACTATAAATGCATTTCATATCTTACAGCAAGCTGGCACTGTGCAGCATGCCAACAATTCGCGTGATCACGACGAGTTGCTCCTGCGGGACCTGAAGCCAGTCATTGAAGGCAGCGACCATATGTCCTCTGAACTCCTTTCCTGGCTGAGAGGTCATATAAACGTATGGCTCGAGAATTACCTATGTGAATCGTCAGTGTCTAGACCACGTTGGCCTGTGGCAAGATGAAAACGCGCACCGATTCGTATCTATCGGACCACTCTGAAGCACCTGAATATTTTTGGATAAAATTGTCGTATTTCTCCATTTTTCCGACAATTATCTTGATAATGCCGTCTGTGCGGCCGGAATCAGACAGTTCAGCCCACAAGACTTGGACTTTGCCACGACCTCGCCAGAGCCATATGATCAGACTTGTTGCCACATCAGTGCGTCTGTGTCCACGTATACCGGCGCGCCTTTTAGGCGGTTGCCGGTTTATGAGCTTTAGGCCACACGAATCGCAATCAGCGGTGCCGAGTTAGTCATTCGCGACCTCTCGGGAGTAATGGTGTTTCATCGGTGCTTCATGTAGGGCGAATGAAAGTCACGTTGGCCAAGTTAGCCTCTCTGAAAGCGAATAAGAAGCCGATCACAGTCCTCACTGCATACGATTTTTTTACTGCGCAGCAATGTGAACGCGGAGACATCGATGTATGTCTCGTTGGAGACTCTTTAGCTCAAGTAGCCTTAGGACACACATCAACTACCTCCCTCACTCTTGACGAAATGCTCCACCACTGCCGAGCGGTCGCAAAAGGCTGCAAGGCACCGCACCTGGTAGCCGATATGCCATTTGGAACGTATCACGTGTCCATAGAGGACGCAATACGGAATGCTATACGCCTCGTTCAAGAGGGAGGGGTCGAGAGCGTCAAGCTGGAAGGTGGTATGGATGTCGTACCCATCGTACGGGCGCTGACGATAGTGGGGATCCCAGTAATGGCGCACATCGGTTTGCTACCCCAGCGAGCGACGTTGCTCTCCGGGTATCGCGTACAAGGGAAGGATGCGCAAACTGGAGTCGATTTGCTAGAGTCGGCGCGTGCTTTGCAGGAGGCTGGCGCATATGCTATGGTATTGGAGGCCATCCCCGATAAAATGGCTTCGTACATCACCTCCAAACTTGCGATCCCAACGATTGGGATCGGCGCAGGCCCCGGCACAGATGGGCAAGTCCTTGTTTGGGACGACGCGATGGGAAGCTGGACTGGACATCAACCTAAGTTCGTAAGGAGGTTTGCAGAGCTTGGATTAGCAGCAGAATCGGGGGTCGCTGGCTACGCAGCGGCCGTTCGGGCACGCGACTTTCCCTCCAGTGCAGTTCCAACATACCAAATGAAGGAGGGCGAGTGGGAAGCGTTTATGGAACGCATGGAAGAACAACGTTGACCGTCATCTTCTTCATTACGATAATTTCGGGAGTTTCTTTTGTACCTTACTGCGATTCGAATTTGCGAATAATTCAGCGGAGTTCGGAAGCGTGTCTTGCCACCCACCGTGTCTATCGAATATCCAGGGTCTCGCCAAGCGGGAAATGAATTTGCTTGAGGATATATCACATCCAACTGATTTTGAAGATGCCTCATTACGGGCCTTGGACATGGCGATTCGGTGTCCTGTTTGCAAAGAGGTCGTCAACAACCCGGCCATGACGCCTTGTGGCCACTCCTTTTGCAGCTTGGTGTGCACTGTACATCGTGTAATATCTTTATACGCTGATATATGTCCAGTGTATACGTTCAGCTCTCTGTGCCACTCCGGAATGTCCATCCTGTCGAGAAAAATGCACCGAAGGCTTGCTCAAGCGGAATACTATGTTAGCGGAAGTCGTGCAAGCTTACAATTCTGCAAGGTATGCGGGAGTCATTCCTCCAGAAGGGGTTACATTATTGTAATACAGGCCAAAAGTCTTGAAACTCGCGAAGGATGTCCCACGTTCTCAAAATGATACTAGCGTACCATGTACACCTAGTCCAACAAAAAGGAAGCGCGATAAGCTTGATGAAGATTTTCTGAGGACAGTGGTGAAAAGCCGACGGATGGATTGTACGCCAACATGCGAGAGCCCTTCTACTTTACGGTCCGTCGGTCCACCGCGAACTTATTCGAATGATGGCGCAGGTACCGCTCTCTGATTATCTCCATCCGCCTTCTTATCTAATCTCCATGAAAGGCGCCGATACAATGGTCGAATGCCCGCTCTGTCAGGACTTCGTCAGCAATTTCTATATTAATCAACACATAGATAGTGGCTGCAAGGAAGTCCACTTTGCGACTCTCGTCTCGAACGGGCGAACCAAAGGCAACGATGATGCAGCGAAAGCGTGGGGTAAGATGTTCTCCATGAACAAACAAAAGTAACATGAATCCTAGTTCTCTTTTCTTTTATAATTGACATCCGCTAGGTCTACGAAAGGCAGAGGCAAGCTGGATGCAAACGCCATTCCTGAGAAGCGAGAACCGAAGGTTGCATACGATACCAAGTCTTTTAAACAACTGCGCGAAATGCTCTCGGTATGTAAAGGAGAACCCCCCTACATATCCTGGTCTTTTACAGACTGTCCAGGACTTGGGACTGGCCACCGAAGGATCTCTTGCCACTTTACGCACCCGACACGAACGCTGGTGCAACATGTGGAATGCAGAGATTGATTCGATAAAACCAAGAACAGTCGGGTGCCTCCTGCAAGATATCACCGACTGGGATCGAGAAAGGAGCAGGTTCAAAGAGGCTCCGAAGATCGAGGATGCGAATGGCTATGTCGTACGTGAATCAACCCCTTGTGGCTTGTGTTTCTCAATTTCTACCAGGAGGCGCACAAGGATCAATTCACGGAATTGACTGAGAGCGCGAGGGCTGCCTGGGTGAAGAAGAAAGGTGGGGAGCCCTGACTGGTTCGTCATTGCAGATTGTGACGATGTAGCTCTATTGTACTATTTTCTGGAGAGATAATCTCGTTCAACATTCCCAACTGCAATGTTTATGAACTTATCAGCGCTTTCTTCCCGACCACGATCGGTAGCTCTTACAAGGCAGACCTTTTCATTCTCTATCAATACACCAGCTCTATAATATGGCTCCTCAGGATGTTGTTTTAATCCTCATATGCCTCATTCTGGCCCCAACAATTCTCACAACCCTCCTGTTTGTCGACGATTCCACATTCACATTCGTCGCTGCCACACGTCAGCAGTTTAGGCATTACCTAGCGGAACAAACGGGTGTATCCGAGACGTCTGGACGATGGGATCACGTCTGGGCGCACATGGAGGTCGATCCTTCCGTGGAACAGAGACCTTTCCTCCCACAACTCCCTCCTTTGCCCCCTACCCCACGTAAAGTGATCAGGAGACGTGTTGTCGACTTTACATTGAATGACTCCTCTGACGATACACGCTCGCCAATCTCCTTCACCTCCTTATCCTTATTCAAGCAAACACCGAATTCGGGACAATTGCGGCCTCTCGTGCTCACCGAGGACTCGACTTGGGACTATGCGCTTTCGATGGAGGATATCACACTTGCGTTTATGACCACTGCGCAACGTGACTGGGAGGCGGCTCTGATCGCAATCGAGGAGGAGCGCAAAGCGCGCGACAAGAAGGAGAGAATGGAGGCAAAGAGAAGGACAAAGAAGGGAGGGAAGGTGAGTCCTTCTCTTGGGTCAATCGGATGTCGACTTATGCCAGCGCAGCGGTCGACAGGGAAAACCGGCACAAACAAGAGCCTATCGCAGCCCGCAATATGAGAAAAACCAATTTTCTTTCTATTATACCCACAGTGTATCCATAGTCGAATCCTTTGCAAAATGTAGCACAACATTGCCGCCGCCACAACCACGGCTTGCGGGACCTCCATCCTTGCCACATTCTGAAGTACAGTATACTTTTGTAGACCTGGAGTTAGTAACAAGCAGCACTACGAGGATGTCCCTACGCGGGGTTGTCAGCATGAGTTGGACAATCGTGAACAGCCACAGTCACCCCTTGGAAAGGGAGTCAAATGATTTCTGAACCTCCTGGGGCGATTCGGATGCTCGCGGAATCACTGGAATTCTCCGCCAATCGACTCTGCTTCCTAAAATTAAATTTCACTGACTGAGCGAAAACAGGCCCCTTTGTCATTATATGGTGTGGTGGTACATGGTGAAACCTTCTCTGCAAGTCATTTATTCACTCAGTTGGTAATTCGCTTTGACCGTCGCACTGTATCGTACTCTGGTCGGCCAAGCAATTATGTATGCAACGCTACGGCCTACTATCGACCTCTAGCATCTACTCCAGACTTGATAGAAGATTACTCTTGCAATTTGCCTTCGTAACTTCCTGCCACTCGGCACACGAAGGCAAATATAATTGGTATGGCAGCGCTCGCACCCATTACTTCTCTACACTGAAATCATTTACGGTGGATCCATTTAAATACCCGCACGTTGACTTTATCCTCACAGATCTAGTGCACCAGCCGCCCAAGCCGCTCTTCAAGCACGACAGCGCCACCCGAGGTCGCACAAAACTGGCCAAAGCTGAAGAAATCCGTCACAACTTTGGGAGGGGTGGGAGAGTGCGATGTTTGCGAATAATTAGATAATAGAGCGCACTAATAATAAATCGAAATCTGGAAAGATATGCCGGAAGAGATTCGGCGGTACAGTCCACCACGCGGGAAACTGGATCTGGACTACTGGACTCACAATTCGATATCATCAGAAGGAGTTAGATTCGCAATTTGGTGTGACACTTAGAGCCAGGTGTGGAAAACTGTGTACACTACTGGTGCACCAGAGGAAGCACGACAGGAGCGTTACATATATATTCAAATTTGAATATTAGAAGCCCGTCTTTTGATGATTCGCGCGGCCCCTTTCGAAGCGTTCCATGGCTGCGGCCTTGGCACTAGATTCCAGCAAGGCTCTAAGACATATTTATCCATCTAAAGAAATGCAATAGATTTCCCCAATATTGTAAAAGCTGTCATGAAAGCACCTGTATATATCGGAGCTAGTGTGATTCATTCACGAAGAGGTATGATCCCTCACACAAAATGCAAGAACCAAACGTTCTCACTTTCCAAATATGTCTAAGCCTTTGCATAGAAGACATCCACCTGGTTGTCCACTTGTGACAAAATGAAAAGCGTGAGGAAGAACGGACTGGGCGAGCGACAACAAAAAGACCCTCTAATATGCCAAACTACAAGTACATAGACTAAAAAGGAGGTTTAGGGCCTTGCACTGTTGAAAATTTGGGTCCAAGAGGTTCCGAAGACAAAGTCCTCAAAATCAAGTGAGACTGATCGTGTGTGAGATGTAGGGGGAATCGTCAGGAGAGCAGGTGAATGCAGACCTGTACAGCAATCCGGAGGTACCCAAAATAGCAACCCATTCTTCGAGTCTCTGACCCAACCATTTGTATCGGGTTGGCCACAAAACCTAGCATCGAATGGGTTACTGGGGGAGGGAGATTGGTTCAGGGGGTGTGGGAACAAATCCCATACATGGATGGTGGTATCCCAAGATCCAGAGACGATATGTCGGCCATCAGGAGAGCAAGCAATGGAGCTTACAGTGGCAGTATGCGCCTTTAGAGGGCCTCCAACTGCATCACCCGTCTGAGCATCCCAAATTCGGATAGTTTGATCAGCAGATGTAGAGGTGATGTGCTGCCCATTAGGAGAGTAAGCAACGGAATACACACCACCAGTGTGCCCTTTCAGAGGTTTGCCAATTGAGGCACCAGTCTCAGCATTCCAGATCCGAATGGTCCTGTCCATAGAACCAGAGATGATGTGCTGTCCATCAGGAGAGTAAGCAACTGAACGTATATCACCAGTGTGGCCCTTTATACGATTGCTGACTGCAGCACCGGTCTCAGCATTCCAGATCCGAATGCTACTGTCTTGGGATCCGGAGATGATGTGCCGCCCATCGGGAGCGAATGCAACGGACCACACATGGGAATTGTGGCCCCTTATAGGCTCGCCAATTGCAGTACCTGTCTCAGCCTCCCAGATTCGGATGGTCTTGTCTGAGGATCCAGAGATGATTCGCTGCCCATTAGGGGAGTAAGCAACAGAGTTCACTTCATCGGTATGCCCATTTAGAGGACTGCCCACCGCAGCACCGGTATCGGTGCTCCATATTCGAATGGTGGTGTCCCTCGATCCGGAGATGATATACCGCCCATTCGGAGAGCAGGCAACGGACCACACAGCGGCAGTGTGCCCCTTTAAAGGATTTCCAACAACAGCACCTGTATTACCACTCCAGATTCGAATGGTGTAGTCACGGGATGCAGAGACTATGTGGCGCCCGTCAGGAGAGTAAGCCACAGATTGCACAGGTCTAGCGTGTCCATCTACAAGGTTGCCAACCACAGCACCAGTCCTGGTATCCCAGATACGAACGGTGTGGTCACCAGCCCCAGAGATGATGTGTTTCCCATCGGGGGTGCAAGCAATGGAATACACCTCCCAGGTATGTCCCACTAGAGGCTTGCCAATTGCAGCGCCAGTCTCGGTGTTCCAAATCCGAATGGTCCTGTCGCTAGATCCGGAAATGATGTGCTGCCCGTTGGGAGAGCAGGTAACAGACCACACACAGTCTTCGTGGCCGTTTAGTGGCTTGCCAACTGGAGCACCAGCCCCGGCATCCCAGACTCGTATGGTCGTGTCATCGGATCCAGAGA